>Ga0307511_10008689_pt1 | contig 10155 bp, 6 predicted proteins | sample 13_EM_MG_FD_200266 | JGI IMG/M metagenome (GOLD analysis project Ga0307511, IMG submission 200266) | Populus trichocarpa ectomycorrhiza microbial communities from riparian zone in the Pacific Northwest, United States - 13_EM | ecosystem: Host-associated > Plants > Roots > Unclassified | place... | reverse complement strand
TAAATCCCAACGTTCCCCCTGCCCCCACCCACTGCTCCACCTCCTCCCACCCCGAGACCTTACTCGTCCAACCCCTCCTGCATATACACTCCCTATCCCCCCCTGCTAAGATCCCATGACCATTATCCTTGACTTGTAAAACGTCAAGGCAATTTGGGGTCACCTCGACGGATATAACCGTTGCAAATGCGTCTATTGAGTTTTCTACCAATTCCTTAATGAGAGAGGGGGGATGAGTGAGGACCTGGGTTGCTGTGAGGGAGGAGATGGAGGCTGGGGGAAGGTGGTGGATGGGCATTTGTTCTGATGGATACTATCGGTGGGAAGTAAAGTAGGGATTAGATATCAGCTCGTAGGAGCCTCGATGAATGCCTCCCTTTGATAATAGGGCTACACAATGCTACCGTTGAGGCTCGTGACAATGCGGGGGGGGGGATATTGCAATCGCGGGGAAAGACGCGATTCCCACCGCCAAGCACAGCTACTTTACGCGTCCCAAAAATCGCGCCAGACGGCCGATCACGTGATGCCCGCCTTCGTGTAACAGACAGAAAACGAACCGAAACGGGACGGCTCGCAACGTGGTGCCTGTCAGTCCACAAACAAATCCCTCTTGCCACTCACTCAATCAATCAATCAATCAATCATATCATATCATAAAACGAAAAAAAAAATTCATCAAATATTGCACGATAGGTGCTGTATCTAATGCGAGTTCCCCCACGCTATACGGGTAATCAAAATCCCCAATAAGTCAATAAGCATGGATACCTCTCGGCAAGCCCGCGAGTTACCCCGAAACATGGTGTCTGTATCATGCCATGAACATCCTCGAGCTCCTCCGGTGCAGGTCTTATTGAGCAAGAGCACCTTCCAATGACTCGACTCCACGCCCAAAACCAGGGTCTCCCCCCGAGGAGAAAGCAGAATAATATACTTTGAAAAACCAAAAAAAAGATCAATTGGTTGTATATAACTCTACATGTACCTATCCCTGACCACCTCCTGAACCGTCTAATGTATATTGCTGCCACCTACTCGGGCTCGGACGTGCCCGAGTGAGGCGCCCCACTGACATGTTCCCGAGAAAAGTACCAGTATTCATCAGGCTGCGGATCCCCCACATAATCCATACCTGTCAGTAGGTACATATGATTGAGGTGATTGACGTCCCGTGTACCGTGGCCATGAACCGTGTGCCGGTGCATGCCCTAGGCCTGCTTAGTCCAATTAGACAGTCTGAGAGCAACATTAGAATATACAAGTACATACATACCTATTGATACGTCTGCAAGAGGTTGCCTCTCACCGAATTACTAAGTAACATGTGATCTGATCTTCGGCCTTCGTAATCTTGCTGCTTTTACCCCCAGAAAAGTGCCCAATAAGCACAAAATGACAATATAAAATTACATTTTTCCAACCACAACCAGCACAGATTAGAATACTTATCTCCTGTTCCGTTTCTCACACCGCCCATACGCACACACGTATGCATAGGAGCAGTCCCTGACCTGAACCATGAAATGCCTTATTAAAAAAAGCAATGGGTTGAGAGAGACACTGACCCGGAATTCTTTGCACGATCCGTCCATAACTCACGCCCGATGTTCCATCTCTGGAACATGAACCAGCGAGGCCTCACAACCTGAGACTTGTCCGCGCACAAGTGCCTCGTAATGCACGTGCGAGCCTTCAAAAAGCAACGATAATTGCAAAAGCAAAAAGTCTTGGTAAGTACTCTAGGATTTGGAGCTGGACCCCCCCCCCCCGCCTTCGAATTGAGCGTCCGCCTCAGTAAACAGAGGATTTCCACTGCCTTGACTCTATCTGGGGAGCCAAACTATATTCGAGACTCGCTAAGCACATATCTAGCCAATTATGTATCTAGTTTTGCGGATATAACCAAAGACACTGACATTTTGGGGGCAGCGGTAGTCGATGGAGTAAAGTCCGCTAAGTGTGAGACAGGCGCTGTATTCGAAGGGGGTGCTGTGTTCCAATTCCCACGGTACCAGACCCGTTCGATATAGAGAATTGAGTTCAGGTGAACAAGTTGGTATACCTACCCCCTCGAGAAACCGGTACTCCCTTGTATGCTGGAGGAGCCCAAGGAAATAACACCAAAACACGTTGGATGGAGATTAGACCCACCTTTATGGCCCATCTTACCATAACACTCAGTTCATATCACTTTTGAGATTGTTTGTTGTAGGTACACAGATAAGCTTTGCATATATACATGTAATGTACATATACGCCTCCTACCATTTCAGGTATACTTCAGTCAGTCAATCGCAGGTTTGAAGGGACATTGTAGTCTAGTGGGGTCAATGCCCGCCTAAAACAGACCAGGGACAAACAATAATCAACTGACCCATACATCTTTTGCGCTGCGTTCTATGCAGGGTAATGATCCAGAACGATAAGTGCCCCCACTCCCGTGCGTATTCCATGCGCTAGAGAATATTCCGATGATAGCCACGCAGTGACCGTGGCTGTGGTGATTGGGGACCAAAAAATGAAACCTCGTATGTTTCCCTCAAGCGTCCTGAGCCCCGTGGGGGTATAATTGGGGGTAACTTGGTGCTCAAACCTTTACCAGAGACTCTGGGGGGGGCTGTGCTTTGATTGGTGTAAGTCAAGAAACAATTGAAACATAAGAATCAGTTGACACGATAATCTCCTATTTTTGTGGTATGTATCTCCCGTCCATAGCCGTGTGGCTTATTTCCACATGCACATACATACACTATGTACATGTAGCATAACTCAAGAAACCCCCGATATAAATTGAAGGTTTTTGGTAACGTGTCTTAGGCACTTTGCCTGGAGCTCGATAATAAGAACCGCCTCATGTCGCCGGAAAGTACGTCCGTCAGGTGATTGTAGCAGTCAAAGCGTGACTTGAGACAAAGTCACCTGACGGGGACAGTATAATCTACCGCAAATCCGCGCAGTTAAAGATTATGTAGTCTGCTTGTAGATAGATCAACGGCGGCGGCGCGGCTGAGACGTCAGAACGGCTCAAACCAAAACCTTTTTTTTCTCTCAGGTTGCACAGGTTTCCAGAAAATATCTATCATCGTCCTCAGTGTCTCCACTACAGAGCTGTAATATGACGAAAGGGCTTTCACCTGAAAGATCCTCATCTCCACCCAATGTACGGCAAACACGCGGGAGGGGAGATCACTCTGACCCCAACTTACTACTGTTCCTGCATCCATGGGCCCAGGCCCGGGGAATCCCCACTTCTCACCTCTTGAAAGCAAGTCCAAGCGTCGGAATCCTCATCAAATTTCCACCAGCGCATCCAACATGACCCAATTTGGGCCAGGGCTCACGATATGCCCAGGCCCGTCACAACTCGTTCTGTGTCCACAACGTCATCAGTTCACATCAATATCATGGAAACCTCGATCTCAGGCCCCAGGACCGATCCCTCCAGTGGAAAAAGTAACGTGTCGCACGTAGCGTACTGCAACGAGGATTCGGAAAAAAAGGCTGACAAGATGAATGTATGTGTATAGGTATTGGGAAAGGGATAACAACTACATATGTACCCAAAACACAGCTCACCAGTACTATACCAGATTCCCCCCCATCCTTTAAGGTAGGTAAGCATGTGGAAGCCCATATCGATATTACAGCGGCGGTACGTTGGTCAGATGATAGATAACTCATTCCCATTATCTTCGTACAATGAATTGCTGTTGAGCCGATCGTTTCAATTCGACCATTTGGTGCCGTTTTTGGCATTCTGTTGGTGCAGGGTGGGTTTAGTAAGGCCCGTCATCCGAACGATTGTTGTCTGAGCGCAGAGACATCAAAGGCCCCATCTGATTGGTGACAACCTTTTCTTTCTTCTGCACAATTGATGACTGCCCTAATGTCGTAGTATCGATGATCGATCTGAATTGACAGATCATGATAGGTTATACACTTCCTAAACTGGCCCGCTAAGAAATGAAAGCAAACATAGGACGAAGCTTCCAGCAAATGAGCAGGTATCCTGAAGAAGCAAAATGCGCGATGAAATTAATAAAATGATCGCAAAGAACCCTCTCAAACCGGTCAAGAGAAGACCCTTTGAACACCATTTCTTCTTCCGCAGGTTGCTGCGGCTGCAATTGTGGGGGTCTGTGAAGAAGATACAATGCGGTGTTAGTCTTCGTAGCCCCTTTTGGTATAACATACACCCTTTTCTAAATAATGGTCTTTGCTGAGCTTTAAGTGGTCCCTGTGGACTGTGGGGCTGATATCATCAAGCAGACGAACTACCGTAGTTTTTCGGCAGTGACCTGAGCTTGGGCTCGCGATTGTCTCTGCCGGTGAATTCTTGTACATACTCATTTCAATTCCAGCCTGCCAATTAAAGATTTCGCCACTTTCCTACCCGAAACAGTCAATGCTTCGGGATTTGGCCGCCCTCAGCTCCCATGACCCACGACACCGGATCACCATCAACCAGGGACCCCAGCCCTCGTTTGGAACGTTGTTCCGCGCCCGCGGAACAGAGTTAGTATCCCAGGGAGGTACCAAGCCGTGAAACCCGCATTTGCAATTGAAAATCAGGAACCTGACGGTACTTGCAATTGGTATTTACATTGCATAAGTACTTACCGAAGGGGATGTATACGTATCGCCGACCTGACACAGCCAAAAGAAAAAGTGGATCTAGATCAAGATCACGTCCGTCCTAAAGCAGTGAGTGTAATCATATGCGCCATCATATGTGAGTAAGCAATCTGCAACATTTCTCCGGCAGGGGAGAGAAAAAGAGTTCCGCGGAGCAAACGTACATAAGTGTAGCGGCGATAGCAATATCACGGGCTTGGAGTCCAACGGAAAGTCCGCACGCCGCCATGAGCCCGATAGTGCTTTTAAATTTGTTGAGTATTACATAAACTGATCTGATTGGAATGAAATGATTGGTACAGTACTAGGTAAAGCAACTTTCATGATTTTGCCATATTAGTATTAACCTTAGTTTGGCCTCAAATATTGGTTGCATCTGGATGTTGTGATGTGTGGCTTCATCTCTTTTGGTGCCAGATTTTGCCACGCCCGTCCTTCGGATAATGTGCTCAAAATTGGGGGCGCCTGCACAATGAAGAGGAATATCACAGACATTCGCGGCATGAATATACAGTACGCAAACCGAAGCATGAGGCTTGAGCTGGGTGTCCTATCCAAGTCAACATTCCAGTCACCACCTTGTTTTTTTACTATTATTTGCATGCGTCAAGTTATTTTGTCTTGGCAGCATGACGGGAGTCGCCGTGTTTTTGTGGGGTATGGAGTATAGTACCCCACAACACATCAGGCTGGGTACAAGTACCGAGCCTGGTGTGGTGTACATAATGTCCCAGTATTTATCCTCAGCTAATGTACTAGCGAGGATTGCTGTCGGATTAAGTCTTTAGAACCTGTCCAAGAACCGAACATTGTGTCTCGCGCGTCCCACTGTTGATTCAGGCAACCATATGATATAACCTACAATGTCTTATCAAATGCCAGGGAAACCTTCAGCTGGGCTTGCTCGCCTCAATCATAAAAGATAAGACAGATCATGTGAGAGAGTCCGCAAAGTATGTAGTCCCGCATCTGTCTCTGCTACTACTTTGAGTATCCAACATGTTGGCCCCGTCCAAAGGCCTTTTGTGCAGATAAAATCAATTGGTCCCCCCATAGTCAAGACCCCCCATAGTCAAGACCCCCCATAGTCAAGACCCCCCATAGTCAAGACCCCCCGGTTGAGACCTACTTGCAGGTAGATCATGAAACCCCGTCTCGGGGGAATGGTGGAGACGAACTTGTTCCTGTAAGTTATCATGTACCTTATATCCAATCTTTAGGCAATTGCAACAAATCCCTCATTGCCAAGCCTGGTGATATTATGTAACGGTAGGCGTAAAGCAGAAGCTGATCTTCATCAGGGAGTTAGATACTAATTCTTAGAGGGCATCGTGACCCCCGGAACCAATTAGACGAACGAACTGTCGACTGCTCGTGGGAGGCTATATTGAGCCGCTCTTAGTAGCCAACAGTTAATATATTTTGCCTTGACTCCTCCTGGGATTAGCATTAAAGTTCTCACCAATTTAATGCAACTTCCCTTGTCTTTCCCTTGTCTTCCCCACATGTCGTTTCGGTAGCAGGTTTTTTTCTAACGCGCGGCATCCTGCCCTGTTCTGCATTATCCTCAAGTGACCTTGAATTAGAAGCTATTTTCGGCTTGTTACTGTAAATGGATCGAGTTAGCAGATGTAGATAGGCTTATTACCCCATATTTTTGTTAACGTGATCGACCCTGTGCCTAATTTCCCCGCGTTTTTCCCTCAAATCAGACACGACACCATGGGCAAAAAACAAACTCTGTGGGGGTTCATCTGTTCTTTTTGGCGTACCGTCGTTAATGCAGACCCTGACTTCTGCTTTTTGTGCCCACAGGTTTGGTATGCAATCCTTGCATTGCTTCTATGGCTGTTCTTTGGTCCCGTCAAGAATGTGCGCCAGCATGGCATGGCAGCAAGCACGCATGAATTATCAAACAACATCCACGCTACAGACCCTGGAACTAATCTCTTCTTTTTCCCTATGTTGCTGATCATGAACTGCAGTTGACAGCAATCCTGCAAGGAGGCTTAAAACCACACCGCCTACTCCAGCCCAGTAACAAACAGTGTTCGAGACCGTTTCTTGCGTCCAAAGTTGAGAGTTGCATATGTCGCTGGAAGTGGGGGCCGTCTACGATCGAATAAGCAATGCACACAGCCTTTATCTAGAGCCAATGGATGCTGGCCGTTCCTGCCAAGGCATAAATCATGCATTGTGCCTGAATCGGCCAATATGCAGCTAGTCCAATATGTACCGTAGCATTACCTCACAGGGTCCAAATCTTGCCACCGGTGGCCACGGCAAACGGCTACTTGAAACTGAAACATTATACAAGTATCGATATAAAGAGTCTTGTGCACATATAAGCGTGTTTGGGATAGCAAGTTGGGCACTATCCGGTAGTGGCTCTATATACTTCATATGTAAGGGCGTGCAGCAACGCAGCGGTGATGTGGAGTACGTGTACTAGTGGGTGGGAGCTACTGGTATGCAATTGATCGAGCACTAGATGGCAGCCGTTCGTCTGATGTGTCGTGGAGGGTCAGTTGGAACAGTGATAATTGGAGGTGCAAAAGAGCCGGTATGTAAATTTTGAAGACTGGGATACATCGCAACCGTTGGGTAGATAGATCTAGGCTGGGCGAAATATTACTGTCATATACATATATAGCAAACTAGGTTTATAGATCGGTGCAGAGCCCAATGAATTGATTTTATGAAGATTATTGAGTGTGTATTACTAGAGACATATGTGTAACAAACCGCCATCACCCATGAGAAGAAGTATAATAAAAAAATATAGGAAACCCAAAAACAATAAACGCGCATTGATGATTTTCGCGACCCGTCTCGTGCCAAAGTGAATTCCCAAGAATGAGGTTAGTAAGGAGGAAGTTCGAGTACGTGCTCCCCTACATGACATGGTAGCACCCGCAGCTAGTATGAATGATATTTTCGACACCTTGAGGGAGACCAGAGCCCCAGAAACACAATAACGCAAACCTAAGGAAATACAAGGAAAATACCCACGTGCAAGCCCGCCATAGAAAAACAGTATGAAAATGAGAGCAAGATTGAAACCCAAATACTCCAGAACAGCATGATAGCGATAAACCCATATCAGATCAGACAATAAGAGAGTGAAATAAGAAAAACAAGTGTCCTTTGTTCTAAGGTTTCATGGCCGTATGTCCCCAAAAGAAAGGACTTTTGTTGAAGGAGAGCGGAGTGCAGATCGACAGAGAATGTGGGGGTGACCAGCACGGGACACACTGCGGGCGAAGCAAGCTTACTCACTGAGCAAGCTGCTTCTCCAATTCGAGTAGTTCCGGGTACTCTTCTTCCTTGTCGGTATTGATATGCTCTTGTCGACAGCCCTTCATCAGGAAATCCTCAAGCAGAAGCAATTCCTCAAACTCAGTGAGGTAAGCAGCTGCCTGTTCTGGAGTTGGTCTCGGGAGTGGTTTTCTGCCATAGCCCCCATATTTGAAAGCGGACTGCAGACAGCTCTTAGTGCCGACTACGCCACTTTTGATCGCCGCCCAGTCGCCACGCCCGATAACCGCCTGCATCTTCTCGGCTTCATCAATTTTGCCAGCTTGGTAAAGTTTAAAGACCTCGACACAGGCTTTTGGTGCAATATTGGCCAGGCCGCCGATAACACCCTTGCCACCTCCGATCAATGCTGGTAGAGTGAAATCTGCGGAGCCTCCCATTGTCATGAAGCCGGATGGAGCCCTCGCTGCAATCCTTCCTAGCTTACCTGTATTGCCGCAGGTAAGCTTGCATCCAACAATGTTAGGGTGTTTGGCGAGCTTGGTGATGACATCTGAATTAAGATCGATCCCACTGACAGCGCCGGGATAGTTATAAATGAGGATAGGGACTGGAGACTGGTCCGCAATCTTGGTAAAGAATTCGAGCTGAGAGTCCGGAGTGTAGAGTGCGCCGTAGTATGACGGGGGGAGAATCATTGCGTAATCACCACCGGATAATAATGCCTCATGACAAAGCTCGATGGTTTCTCGGATTGATTGCGAACCACAGCCAACGATAATCGGCATGTTATGGAACCCAGCATCGTCGAGTGCCTCTCGGGTTGAAGCAGTAACAATTCGTCGCTCAGTGTGACTCAAGTGTACTGCTTCACCATTTGAGCCTTGTGTAACCAGGCCATGTAAACCAGCTTGTGCAAGGCGGATGGCATGTTTCTTGATCGTGTCGATGTCCAAATCCTCGGTCTCCTCATCAAAGAAGGCAACTGTAGGGGCGTAGATACCGGGGACTAGAGGTCGAATGCGTCTTTCAATAACGTCGCCATCGGGGTATTCGTTCGACCCATAAGAGAAGCCAGTCTTGATACAACCTGACCCACTGTCGGAAAGAGCATCGGAGTTATAGATGCCACCCATGCCGTCAGACTCAATGTGAATGTCACTGATAGAGTAGATGGTATGGGGAGACATTGGTATAGATATAGAAGGATTGATGGGAACTTAAGAGAGGATGAGTTCGGTTGTGTGGTTCGTGAGTATAGTTATGGTTTTAAACACAGCAGGTGACTCGTAGTTGGGGATTCGCTGGAGTGATGGTAGCAGAAAAGGGGGGGTGGGACGAACCTTATATGTTTCTGATCAGAGGATAGTGATGGTGCAGCGTGTCGAGGGCCGGATCGGGGTAAGGCGGGCTAACTGAAGCGAGTCTCGTCCCCACATCCTGCCTGAAAGTACCCCATTAGCCCATTGTGGTGTAGGTGTCCGTGGCTTGAGCAGGACGTCAGGACCGGGCGGTTGACAGAAATCGAACCACCGCTGCCTAGGAGATGAGTGACGGAGCGCACCTGCAGGTGGTCCTATGGCATAACAAAGCAAAAAAAAGAGTTTCGAAGTGATGGGAGGAGAGAATGAGAATAGCATTCCAGCCTGGTGAAGGGTGCATCTAAAAAGCAATTAACACATCCGTTGATACCTGCTATTTCTTTTTCAGAGCCATCCGCACATTGGTTGTCGTTGCCTTCTCCAGTAGCGGGGGCTTCACCCACCAAAAGACCAGCCCACCCCACGTAGATGCATAAGTGCATGTATCGCGCAAAAACACAAACTGCATAAATGTCATAGCAAAACATGTGCACTTACCAACCTCTGGAGGCTGACTGTCCCCGCTCTAATGAGGATGGCGGTGACTGAGTTTCCGAAAGCGGACAGGATGAGCCCACAGTCTCGGGTCAGACGTGGGGGTGAAGCACAAATGCCTTTTCATTTTATTGGTGCCCCCATACTAACTTTGCACAGGGATAGGGGATGCGTGTCTGTACGTGCTAGGTAAAACCATGCGGTTTCTTGTTGTCCCAAATTGCTTGAGGTGGAATGGTCTGGTTTCTTCAACACGAGGCCTAGCAGTTGAACGTCGTAACATCAGTGAGCTGAGTCTTGTATTGATGCACCTGATCATTGGCTATGGAGTGCTCGAACCAGTTCTGCTTCCCTTTTTTTTTTTTGGTTATTCTTCTCCTACCTACCACTCATAATGCCAATT
>Ga0307511_10008688_pt1 | contig 10156 bp, 11 predicted proteins | sample 13_EM_MG_FD_200266 | JGI IMG/M metagenome (GOLD analysis project Ga0307511, IMG submission 200266) | Populus trichocarpa ectomycorrhiza microbial communities from riparian zone in the Pacific Northwest, United States - 13_EM | ecosystem: Host-associated > Plants > Roots > Unclassified | place... | reverse complement strand
TCTTCCCTATTACCCCCCTCTCCTCCGTCCTCCTCTCCATCCCGCTGTTCCTCCTCTCCGTCTATCTCCAACCTCTCTTCCCCCACTGACTGTTCATCTCCATTATCGCCACCTATGGCGTTGATTCTCTTTGGTTGTACACTCTCTTTATCACTCGACTCCTTTTCCATGGCACAATCATCCGGATTAAGCATATCAGGAATCAAGTTATCCTTTTCCGCCCTCTGAAGGTCCGCCCGAAGTTGTGTTCCATACATACTTAGTTCCTCCTCATCGACATCATACGCATTCTCCTGCTCCCAGCGCACACCCCTACCAACCTTCTGACTCTTCTTAACAATCTGGGTCCAGATCACGTTCAACAAGTCCTCCTGAATGCTTGTTGGAAACTTTTTCCATTGTCGTAGCAACCTCGTGTATGGCCCTAGTTGGGTGGTCAGTGTCACTCTGTGGCTCCCTAGGAACCCGTGCTTACCGTTCGCGCTATGGAAGTTGAAGTCTACCGATCCCACATATTCCCCAGTTTCATAGCATTGCAGGTTGTGGTACATGACGGTGAATATCAGACACATGAATGGAACACTGATGCGAGCCATGAAACCCTTAACCTGCACCCTGATCTTCTTGATGCTACTATAGAATTCAAGGTGGATGAATTCTACTGCCTCTGGAGCCCGAAATCGAAATCCCTATTCTTGACAACCATCAGCTTCTCAGCACCTGATACAGGGTTTTCAATGGGTATATATATAAGTACCCCCCATTGCTCAAGTCCACATGTGAATCTGTGCTTTGTCAACAGCCACTTGATATGCCCCCGAATGTACTAAGGAGAGCAATTTCGGTCAAACTTGTATAGTTTCGTCACTTTCTTCTTCCCTTTATATGTGAGGTGTGCACGTGTCCGTGACGAGATGCTTCGCAGCTATAGATGGTCCATCAGTATCCTGATCCCTGGTGCGGCACTACTGAACTGACATAGGCATCAATCTTCCTGTTTCTAGCAATATCTGCTGCAAACTTGCATTCGGCATTTGTCTATGCGCTTTCCAAGATCACTTGTGACCGCTGAGGGTCTGGGAGCGGGTCCTGGAAGAGCGTGATGCTCTCGATGTCATTTGCGGCATCCGTCACCATTTCCTGAACTGCGCCGGAACTTGAAAATTGACTGATACTCCAGTTTCTAACGGGCTTCAAACCTACCTTGCGAACCTGTGGCATACGCAACTGTTGCACCAGTTCCAGTGTGTCCTTCGCAGGCTCGCTGTTGTACAATGGTGGTGGTAGTTGGGCACTGGTTAGTACAGATATCGGCATGGATTCAAATTCCGTTAGTCAGCTTAAGGATATGCACGAGTAGGAGCGACATAGTGGTGATGGAGGAACTGAGCGCCCCGGTGTACCCCCAAACTAATGCTTGTCAGTCTAACTCCGGCACTTCCACTAGCGGGATACCATACATATGCTACAGGCTGCTCTAAGGATCGCAGGCGATCCTTTGCCCCGCTTCAGCGTTTGTGGCATATCGGACTTCCGTAGGGACCTAACAATGGCTGCTGATGAGCCGGATGTGCCCACCTATGGGAAATTTACCCTGGCTGCAAAATCCTGTGTATCAGGTACCAACAAAGTGACCTTTGCGGTTGCCTTGCAATCCAAGGCGATGCAGGTGTGGCTGTGGATTCTGGAGATCCTGACCATACAGCGGAGGTGCGTGATGACTTGGAGGAACCTGACGACATGGAGATGGCAGTGGACTTTGTTGAACTTGTGATAGATGCGGCTAGGGTGATCTTTTTCTTTGCCCCACGGAGATTATAGTGCATAGCCGACCTCTTTTTGGGGGTTTGCGGTTGCTTACTTTTGTGTATTCCAGCCATGCATCTCATAGTGAAGTTGTTCTGTAGGATGTAGTATTATAGTGCTGTGGAATAAGGAAGTCAGCATCGATTTATACAAACTTCTAGCCTGCACACTCCTTACACCTTGGGACCTAGCACTGGTCTCTGCGGCCCCTCTGTGTCTCTGCCAGTCCCCCATCTATCCGACCCCATCGTCTAGCCATTATGCACGTCTCCTGAATGTCTTCCCATAGTGACCAGCCCTCAATAGCTGGCATCGCACCATCAGGATCAGGTAAGTATCACAGTACACAGGACACTACTTACATGTTCGAGCACAGTATAGGCCTCTTTGGCCCCTCAGTATCTGTCCAGATCCACCGACCATCCGTTGCTATCATCTGCAAAGAATCTACCTTGCCCCTGCTGCCTCAGGCGCCACCGGCGCCACCCAGGGGCAAGCTGAAAATCTAGAAAGCCGCGGTCCGGACCAAGGGCGCCCGGACGCCGCTGCTCCAGAACGCTGGCGTCAGGGCGCCATTGGCGCCATAAATCCACGCAAAAACGCCCCAATCCTGCCCGGAATTGCTGCTATTTGGACGCAAAGAAGGCAGCGATCTCGGGCGGGGGCGCCCTGGCGCCCTGGGGGCACCAGGGGCACTAGAGGCAATGGTACAAAGGCCGGGCGTCAGGGTGCCAAAAATTCTTTACTGATGATCCTAAAATCTGGCATTGTGCCATCAGTATCAATCAAGTATTGCTTTGGACTGGACGCTACTTACAACTTTGGAAACGGCATGGGCTCTTTGGCCCCTCAGCGTCTCTCCATATCCGCCTCCTGTCTATCACCAGGTAAGCTCGGTCACACCGTAATGCACATGTCTGATTCCTGTCTTCCAAAGGTACAATATCATTTATCAACAGCCCTCTCAAGGCTGGCACTACACCATCAAGGACGAGCAATTATCGAAGATGAGTAACTCACATGCACTAGTGATATAAAATCACAGCAAACAAATCCTAACCAAAATCCACACAAATGTGCGCTGACACAAGCTTAAAAGCTCTACCCTAACATGTATGTAAAAACAAAAAATAGATAAAACAATACACGCTAACAACAGAACCAGCGTTAGTCTGAATCACCATCGTTATCGCTTTCTAGGAGAATTGGGGCATTAGCGCGCCCAGCCCCTTACAAGTGTGCTGCAGATCCTCTACCACTTGCGGCAACTCCCCCCGAGCTGCCTGCACATCCCCGGCCCCTAGCCCCACCACCTCGTCCCTCAGCGGCTTCTCCACGTCCAACAGCAGGCCCCTCACGGGTCGCTTGTTGTCCATGGCCCACAGCTCCACCTGCCATTGCTGGGCCCAAACCAAACCCTCCTCGTCCAGGTGCAGCCGTTCCACGTCCCGCAATTGCCCCCACTGGTGGGACTGGTACCAACGCAGGTGGACATACCTCTACTTGGATATCCAGCATACGCCCACCAGCGTAGTCTGCAGCTAAGTGCCCCACTAGCTGTTGGTTGCTAGCCACTCCAAGTAGAAGCAACTGCCGCCTATCAGGCCTGTCTAAGACATAGAATCGCGCAACTTGTCTCACTGCCCCCAGCTCCCACGGCTAAAGCGGCTGGCAACGCAGCTCCAGCTCGACCATCGTATGGGCAAGCACTCTCAACATCCCCGACTCAGTTTGGTCTGTAAACAGCCACCGGCCACAGGCAACATCCCAGGTATAATTTTCAGGTGTGATTACATGCATCTTTACTGAGGTAGGAGGGCCACCAGTGGCTGCTGGCCATCGGTGTGGGACTGCACGGCAGCACGTACAGGCAGCGAAGGGGCCTCCCGCTACTCCACCGCCCCCAGCCGGCAAACGAGGTGCAGGTGTGTAAGTGTGGGCCAAGTTAGTAGAGGAGTTCTGTGAGGAACTCGGCTCTACCAACGTGGTTATGGGGTCTTAAGCACGCCCACTAAGTCCTATGCAGGATTATAGTAGGTGGCTAAGAGGTTGTTGAGTGTAGGAGTAGGGGGAGGTCAAGAGGTGCAAATGGACAAGAATATTACCAGTGTAGCTTGTATATTTCTGAGGTAGCTAGACTAGACTGTGCTGAACGAGAACTGTCTTATCTAAGGCCGTGGAATTCAGATCTTTAATAGATACTGAGTTCCTAAGGCAATGAGTCTATTTGGACTCATACTAGGCAACAGTAAGGACTCATTACGATGCCGGATCATAATGAATACATGATGGCTCATTATAGACACGTCTAGTGTCATGATGATGCCTAACAAGGTAACAGAAACAAGGCTGCCAACGAGATAAACACGGAACAAGAAAACAGAATAAGCTACTGCCCAATTAGGCAGGCATAACAGGAGATAGTGGTCAGCAAGCTGACATGCATAAAACTAACCCAGAATGATACAGGAATATGACAGGTAATAATAAGGAAATATGACGAGAAAACTACAAGGACAAACAACAAGACTAATCCCAAATAATCCTTCCTGATCCAGACATGTCCAAAGAGAGTAGCTGCCAAAACAGGCCAAAAACGTTCCTTGATATAACATAATAAAATCCACCAAAACTACCCTAGATAAAACACGTATAGAGAAAACATATACTAGAAAACCAGTTCCTTACAAGATGCTACTACTGGGACTTGCTGCATACCTGGTGGGACAACCACTGGAGGGGGGTAGACAGGGGCAGGTACAGGAATTGCAGGGGGATGTGTAGGAATTGCAGGTGGTGGTGCAGGAATTGCAGGGGGAGGGCTTGGATTTTGTGCCAGTCGGGCTGCGATTCCCACCCTCTCGGCATTTGATTCATTGATCGCAATCAGTAAGGCCGCACCGGCCCTGCCCCTGGTGTTCCGTGGCATGTACGAAGGACCGGTGGTAGGCTGTCTTAGCTTTTGGGCATCTGGAAGCAGCCACCTTCGAGGCTGAATCGCAGGCGGGCCCGGGTTTGTAGCCCTGTAGGCTGCGCGGGCTCTCTAGATCGTGTCCCACATAGTCTAGCGACTATGGCGAGCATTCTTTGCGATATGGTCGCAAAGTATCCTCACATTCCGCCGCATGGCATCCCTATTGTACTGCAACTGACCCCGTGCGGCCATTGTCAGATGCTCAGAAGCCCATTCACAAAATTCGCCCCAACGATTGATTCCCGCTTCCCCAGCCCCGTAGGAGTTCCAGTTCTATATTCCCTGGTGCACTTGGCTTCTCCATAGTATTTACAATTGTGGTGGGATGCCAGCATCAAAGAATCCCACATTCTTCGCTGCATTTCTCACTGTAGGCTCATCTTCACTGTGGTCATCGGCCCCCTGTTATCTCGGAGGCATGTCTCGGCACGGGTATGACACCCTCTCTAGTTAGTCCCTGCTTGGGCGACAAGGGTCTTGTGTTTATGTACTACCGTCTGCACGAGTGAAAAGCACTAATTACCTTATTTGGTAATATCAGTCCCTAGAGAATATGTATGCAGCATGGGAAGAGGGCTAGAAAGTAAGGATGGGAATTGATTATAATTGCGATTAAAGGTATGTGGAGCACCCTATATAGCCGCTTAACTGTGTCTTTGTTCCCCAAATTCTGAAACTAGACCCTCATTGCACAAGGCGTGTTTCGTAACCAATATCTATCTAGTTTTATTGATAATTCCTGTACACTTAAATGGTGCAAATTCTAACTAAGAACTTTTGTCGGACTATGGCAGGCTAGTCGAGCTCTACGAGTGGCTTGTGCTAACTAGAGTAGCTAGTCCATTGGCTAGTTGTAAGAGAGCTTGTACCATCCACACGGCTAGTTGGTACCCTTGTTCGCACTAGTGCGCCTAAATACAGCTCACGATCTTCTATATGCTATTCATGATCTAGTGCTTGCGGCTCTATAATCTGTACTTTCCTGAATTTGTACACCTGGGGCCTTTATACTGTCATTTTCTTCTGGTTATTCGTCTGGTTGGCACGACCGCTCCTATAGAGGTTATACTGTATTACGGCCTAGAAGTCTGCAACCAGACCCTAGTTGTACCAAAACGGGTTCCGTAAGCCCCGTAGTTGGTAAGCTGAATCTTGCAATAGATGATCCAACTACAGAGCATGCGCAACTAGGTTAGCAACCATCTAAGCAAGGACATTCCTAATCTAGTACCGACCATTCGTTCGCCTCTACCGTATTTATTTGCGGCTATTAATAATCAAAATTCAAATGTTTATTTCAAATTCCTATCCCAAATTCCCATACGAGATACCTATCACAAATGCCCCCGATCCCATGCCCAAATACAAGTAAAAATAAAAATAAAATAAAAAAGAAAGATGCATACAAATAATAATAACATAACAAAAAAAGTTAAAAAAAAAGACTAAAAAACAAAATAAAAACAAAAACATAAAAAAACATGAAAAAACATGAAAAAAACATGACAAAAAAAACTTGATGCCCTAAACCAACTTGCGGGCAAGCACCCTCTCCCTCTCAGCATTTGACTCACTGGTGGCCTTTTTGAGCACGGCCCCACCCTTGCCCCTGACAGTCTGTAGAATATAGTTAGGGCCCATATATGGTTGTACCTGCTCCTCCACGTCTGGCAATGGCCATTTTGTTGGCTCAATAAAGGTAGGCTGCCCATCGTAGGCTTCTCGATAGGCGGCACGTTCCTGGTGGATTGCGGCCCACATGGCCTGGCGACTGTTTCTAGCCTTTTTTGCTATGTCATCACAGAGCATCACGCTTTTCTGAATCGCCTCGTCGTGTTAAGCAAGTTGCCTAGCCGGGCCCATAGTGGGCTGGCTAGCAGCCCACTGGCAAAAGTTCTCCCACCTATTGGTCCCTGACTCCTCAGCCCCGTAACAGTTGAAGTTTTGGATGCTACGGTGAATTTGTTGCTGCCACATAGTATACAATTGGCCTGGGACACCATCTGCGTGAAAGCTAAGACGTTCGGCAGCAGTTTTGACCTTATTTTCTTCCTTGTCCACTTGTGGGCTTGTATTGTCTTCAACCACACTAGTATTGTCCTCTACAACACTAGTATCATCTTCAACCACACTAGTATTGTCTTCTGGGTTGGTGGTCATGATTCACTGCAGATGCCACTTGTGGTTAGTGTATGCACATACAATAAATGAGACCAGCATGGAATTACGGTGAGCAGTTCGTTGCAGGAGGTTGTGGTCGCTGGACTATCCACAGTTAGTATGCTACGGGACATTCAAGATGTAAAATGGGACACGTACTAGATATGAGTTTGGCAATGAAGTTGTGTACAATGGATCTTGGAGGAGTGAAGATTGTCAAATTTGGGGTTCCGATGGCCCTATATAAGTTTCAAGACATAGGCACTGAACAATTGGCAACGAATAGCTAGAACGCTACAAATCCTGCAGATAGCCACTGTGGGGCTCTAGCAGTCCCCACTAGGCCTTCGAGGCCCTTACTAGATCACTCCAATCCCACACTACCTAATTCCATCCACCCTATAAAGATGCTAGCTGACTCGGGCTCCATTCTAAGCTGCTCTAGGTTCTCCTCCAAGCCCAAACTAAATCTGGGCCCTCACTCGGAGCCCATCAGGCAGACTTGCCAGGCGACTCCGAGTACTTCCGGGCTCTTAACCTTCTTCTGGGACTATACTTGGCCCCTACGAAACCTTACCAGCCTCTCGATGGTGGTTTCTAGGCCAAACTGGGTCTCCAGATAGTGCCGCGACTCTGTCACGTGCATTTGACTGCCTAGAATATCCCGGATGCATACTAGGGCTAGACCATGCAAAGGAGGTCGATGTGCCTGCGTTACAGCGCTGATCTGAGCTAGACACTCAGGGGCCAGCAGGGTGTGCCTGGTAACATAAGGCATTCTCCATGGAACCAGCCAAACGCTAGTGCTCTGTGCATGGCTACTGGTGTGCCAAGTACGTACCCAGGCTAGCCATCCATGGTCTAGTGCACTCCACTTCAACAAACGGTTGGTGATATTGGTTCTATCGGCATTCTATGGTAGCTACTTACACCACCAGATGTAACCCAAACGATGGTTGACAAATGGGTTTTATCATACAATAAGGGTACTGTCACCGGACAGTATACGCGCTCAAGACAACAACGGTGGAAAGCAGGGTGGAGCCCTTATCAGATGGGGCAGGTGGCCATGTAAGGTCAGGACAGTAGGTCCCTATGATACCTCTTCTCACGGTAGGCATCCTTCCATCAGAAACTCCGTTACTGTTAATACACTCACATCAAATGCAGTGTTTGCATTGTCATTTTGAATTTCACTCCGGTGGACACTACAGTCGACATCTACGGAGGGAACACCCCAACGAACCAGTGACATCTGTCTCCAATGAGCCTCGTATAGACATTCAGGAGCTATCGGCAGCGGTAGGCTCTAAACGCGGTCGTGCCCTCACTCGGGTGGTTCCAGAACCATCCAAACGTCCCAGAGGCAACGTGCAAACTGCGGAGATTGCCAACATAACTCCAGAGCCCTCCAAACGTCCTAGAGGCAACATTCAAACTCCAAAGATTGCCACCACAACCCCAGGGTCCTCAACATCTCAGAAAAATACACGGAATGAGTGTGGAGGCATTCAGCATAACGGTTCAGACCCTCACAAGTCTGCGCAGGTCGTTCGATAACCTGGGAAGGGTCCACTGCATCTTTCGCTTCAGTACAAAGCTGGCAAAATAGTCAACGTGTGTGTTTTCAAAGATATCCGAAGCCGGCAATTTAACCCACTTGCACTGTTCGAGAATGTGTATGAGTACAAGCTAGCGCGATTCTTCCATGAGAGCAAGACCTCTCTGAAAAATATTGATAGTTTCTTTATCAATAACCTGCTCCCCGTGGACCACCCTGGGACCACCAGCGTACACTTCAAATCTGGCCATACATGGCAGAATAAGATACGGGAGCTCATAGATCAGCCTCCATGGCATCCAGAAACAGTTGATTTCCACCTACAACATGGGTGTGCCTTCTATTACAGGGACGTGGAGTGTACCCTGTGGTATCTTTTGCGGCAGAGGACGTTTGCCAAACAACTGGTTTATGAGCCAGTACTTGAGTTTGATGGGGAGGGTAACAGGGTTTATACAGAGATGCATACGGGAGATTGGTGGTGGCAGACACAGGTATGGTCACGAATCTTTAGATCCAGGATGCAAGCTCACTAAGGATACTGAGCATACATTAGCAAACACTCCCGGTCGGGTCAACACTCATTCCAATTATCCTGACATCAGATCAAACATTCCTGACCTATCTCTCCGGTGATAAGAAATTGTGGCCGTTGTTCATGTCCATCGGCAACATACACTCGCACATTCGAAAGAAACCTACTGCACAGGCTTGGATCCTGATTGGCCTTCTGCCAGTCGGACACAAGCGCGGTAAGAGTATAAAAGGGTTTACAACGCGACAGCAGGAATATGACTCCCTCAGGGTCCAGCGCGAGATCCTGGGGCACATTCTGCGACCACTGGTCCTACTATATGAGGTATGAGTGTACAAAGTATCTTGAGACAATGAAGGTCCGTCGCTGACTGATTTGGGTAGGGTAGAGGGTATGAAATGGCCTGCAGCGATGAAAAGGTCCGGAAATGTATTCCCGTAGTTTCTAGTTGGCTGGCAGACCATATGGAAAATGTAAATATTCATGGGATAAAAACAAATCAGTGTCCCATTTGCATGACAACCCAGAGCCAACTGGGCACGCTGCCGAAAACACCATATGCGGTCCGCAAGCATGAGGACTATCAAAGTCTGTTCCATGCCGTTGATGTGGATAGGTATGAACAGAGAAAATCCCGTGTCGTGGCAAGTGATAGCTAACGTGAAGCAGGCTGCTAGCCCAAGGGGTCAAACCCATTCCGAATGCCTTGTGGACATCGAAGGGCCTCACACCACCGCTCATCGTCCGAGGGGACCTTATGCACAATATCCAACTTGGAATTCTGAAGCCCTTGATGGATTGGACGGAAGGATTTTTGCACAAACACAAGCGACTAGAAGCCTTTGATAAGATATGGGAGACTATTCCACCGTATCCTGTATACCAACCACCACAGAAACGATATCGGCAAGTCACAATATGGAGTAGGACGGAGATGAGAGGTGTCAACCATGTCATTTTGGCATGCTTCATGGCTGCTATGCATTAGAGCACAGACACTCCCAGGCTTTCGGCTGCTACTCAGCGGGATAGCAAACTAGCTATACGATGTGTGCGTGCGATTACGGACTTCTGTTTGATGGCAAGATACTGGAGCCATATGTAATGGTTATGTTGCAGG
>Ga0307511_10008687_pt1 | contig 10157 bp, 3 predicted proteins | sample 13_EM_MG_FD_200266 | JGI IMG/M metagenome (GOLD analysis project Ga0307511, IMG submission 200266) | Populus trichocarpa ectomycorrhiza microbial communities from riparian zone in the Pacific Northwest, United States - 13_EM | ecosystem: Host-associated > Plants > Roots > Unclassified | place... | reverse complement strand
ATATAACCACCACAAAAGAATATATTACAGCCATTTCTCTTGATATAAGATAGAAATGCACATCATAATTCCAGCTGCACAAGGTAATTGCTTGCCTATTTGAATTCCCGGAAATTTCGTTGAAGAGACACTATTGGCAATTGTTGGTGTGAAATTCCAAGGTAGTTGAGTGAAGACGAAGGGCACAGGTCTATAAGGTACATAGATACGAAGGCCCTAGAGGCTGGATAATCGCCCTAGGCTATCCTAGTGGATGCGCTCCTCGTTTTAAACTATATAGTCTGGGCATGAGTAGATACTGTATTTAATGAGCTACCAAATAAAATTTAAAAAATAGATATATTCTGGTCCGGAATTTTGGAGAAAACCGAATTATTGTTTTATATTCAGGAATAGCTCGTTCAATCCTCTTCCATTTTAATATAGAATAAATTGATTAAAATCCATACCTCATTGCAATTGATTCCAGGGTATCCCCCACTGCATATAAGGTATCATGAATATCGACAATTATGTCAAATAAATCACGCTCTACAACTCATTCCCATTATTGCGCTTTCCAGTAAGAAAATTAAGTGCACCATTGCGCAGCTCATATTCAGTTAATTCCTTCCATTACCTCCAAACTACCTCCTGGAGCCTTCAAGAATGGATCTCGGTAGTATGCGTTAATATTCGGTATTTAGTCCCATGAGCCACAGAATACTTGAATTAAATTTTAAGGAATTACCTTCCCAAGGTCAACCGAGATCTGTTGCAAATACTCTTCAGGTTTGGTACGTGTAAAAGCAGAGGATTATCACGGTACATGGCCCTCAAGGGCCAGACATAGAGGATCGGTCGATACGGGGGCTGAGTATGCACGAGGTTCCTAGTTGGACGGGTTGAGCTGATAAGCATGCTTGGGGTCGAGGGCTGAAACTGGGTTCACGGGTTTATTCTACTTATTGGCTACTTGGAAGGGCGGAATCTCTATATAACCCTCTTGTATTCCCTTACTCCCCTTCGTTCCTTACGCAATGCCTTGTATCTTACTCTTAGTACAACGCTCCTCTCTTGCTCTAGTCATAGTCCTCGAGTGCGCTCCCTTCAAGTGCGCTTACAGGCGGAGCGGAACCTAGCGGATGAAAAGATCAATACCCCCATTATCTTCTGCAACTGACATAGATCAAGCAGAGCGCTGGTGAGAACTGTCATGTCGCTGAGAACTGTCATGTCGCATGAGAAATGTAGTGTCGCGTGGGAATTGTGGTGTTGCAATGCATTGCATACCATGATGTTCCGGAGCGGCCTGGTCCGTTCCGGAACAGACCAGTGTATATGATTTGAAATTGCAGCATGTTTATATAATCCCATCTTTGACAAAACACTCAAGCAGCACAGTTCCGGCACAAGTGAATCTATATTTACACAGCCGATGCGTGCAGTCGCACAATAAGGTATAATGGTATCGTATCAGCTGACAATAGTGGCAACGAAATACATTAGCCATTCAGTTGAGCGGTTCAGGAATATCCTAATACTAACCGCAGATTGATTGTTTAATCATTTAGATGGATAATTCAAACAATTTGCCAAGCTGTGCAACAGACACGATTGCTAAATCGGACAGAAACCAGGAGCACAAGCACAATAACAGGGACCAGCAGGCCTGCCACGGGACGAGCTATTTTTTATTTTATGTAATAAATCAGTACTTGTATTCGATATAGCTCATGGCGGGGGACGGCACCCCCGGGTTCCCCAGAGGATTGTCTCTCTCCTAGGCCCGTCCCCGCCCTGACGGTGCGAGATATTCTAGTATATGAGTTCCCATCCACCAACGATTGGGCGACCTGGCGCCTTGACCGGGAATAGCTAGTGCCATTCAGAGGCTGTGCGCGGTAAGGCAGGAGAAGATATCTAGATCTAGAGAAGGCTGAAAAACTAGTTCGCTAGTTAGCTGTCTAATTACTGAGGTAAGTACTACATAGTATGAATCGACAAGGCCTAAATGGAAGTTGTGTACGTGCCTTTACAACTCAAACTAGAAATGGGACGGGAGATAGCTTTGATGGCGGAGGGTGGATATCGTTACTGGGCACTACCTAAGGTAGGAAGAGGACACAGAAGAGGCTGGGCTCGAGCAGTAGGACCTTCCTTTTCATTACAGGAAGCGGGGCACGGGAGAGACTACACGTAGGCCTTCAACTTGTGGATAATTGCTAAGAAGTACCAGTAGGTTATACCGGCCGGACTTAATGGAGGAGTGTTTTTTTTAATGGAAAAAAGAGTTTAATGCAGGGCTTGTCAAGGGAGCGGGAAAAAACAAAATACAGTCAGTGGTAACTTACACCATATGTTAAGCCTGAACGTAGCCAACGGGGGTCAACGGGAGAAACAACGCGATTGTATCATTGGGCATTTTATGATAACAATGAACTTTGCCCTGGTTTTCCCCTAAAGCGTAAGCCTGGTGTCTCATTTCCCAGGCTTCCTCACAACCCGCAGCGCTCTATTTTTCTTTCCTCGCCAGGGTCCCCCCACTCGCACTGGTGGTCAGAATGCTGTAGTTGAATAGCACTAGGGCGCTAGCGCAGCCTCGTTGACATTGCCGTTCTGTTAAATTTACGTTGGTCATGTCGAATCCGAAGCTTGGATGAGGCTGTAGGAAATACTCTCGGGCGAACGCAAGGCCGAACGAAAGGTCGATCATGGGCAAAAGGGGCAACTCTGAATTATGCGAGTAGGGACTGGGATGCCCAGAGAGGCAAGTTTGAAATTAGGATCGAAGGATATAAGGAGCGAGATCCAGCGAAGGATAGGAAGGACAGGACAGTAGAACCATAGCATTCAGACTATAGCGATCTCTACATAGGCCTGACGAACATATCTATATCTCTCTCTCAAGATTCCTTCTCTCATAACTTCTTACAGAGACTTGGTAGTATGTTCGGTTTCATCGCTACTTTGCGGGGCTCACTCAGCTCAGTCCAATCCGGCACTGATGCACCCTGGCCAATTCGAAGACAATAGTTCAAACTCCAACTGCCAAGATTTAAATGGCTGCAGTACAAATAACCAAAATGATAATAGACAATGTTTCACGGCTTTTCGCCAGGCCGGCGTTAGTGCAGCGCATTCCATAATGACCCCTCATATTCAGGCCCATGTAAGTTAAGGGCTGATCCTACTACTTTCTGTAACATGGGTTGTGCATGAAGATTCCCTATGTACTTGGTAACGTTAACCGACGACATACATATATAACTTAAGCAGCCGTATTGGAATATGATCGCATACTTTGTGGCCGATCATGAGGATCGAGTCTACAAAAACCACGAAAAGTCAAGGACTCTGGCAGGCTGAGCTGAATTATAGCCTGCTAAACTCTGCATTGACAATCACAGCCAAATTAAGGCAAAAGTTCCACGCCTATATAATCTGACATGTTACATATGGGGAATACCTGAAACCAAGGCCTGCACCTACATATGAACGATTAAAGGCCACCACCACACACTATGACGCACATATAACTGCTGCCTAACCACACAGCATTGCAAATAAAACCTGGATCTGCAAAATATATCCAATCCAAACAGGTATGTGACAGTACTAAGAGCGTGTATTGGCCATAAAACTTACTCTAAAGATATACCTCTATATCCGCATATATTACTCCCCCATAAGCACTTGCTGGTCAGCAATTTCAAATTGACTAGAGATGATAATCCGATCGTTTCCATCCTATACCTAGTGTGGGTTAAACTCACACATGTCTATGTAAACATGCCCCCAGTGTACATATGGTCAGGATAGCAGGATCAAAGTACAGTAATTGAGACACCCCAGAGTCTCCCTTAGGCCACCTAAAATGCTCTATTTAGCAAGTCAAGTATCTCGTTTAACGCAGGTATACGCTTCCGGGGGTGGTCTGTTGGTCTGTTGATCCTATGTGCCCAAGGAGCAACGAGGCTATAGCGGTACTGTACCGGACTATATTGTTGCGTCAGGACTTGGAACTGTAGGTATATTTGAAAAACGTATTACCCTCCTCATTGTATACACATAGCGTGTGCCTTGCCTTTCCAGCAGTTGCATAGCATACATATACCAATACTAGGTTGCTAGATGCGCCACCCCGAGCTCCTGGTGCCTAATTCTATCCAACACGTAAATCTCATAAATTCAGAGCACACTATTCGCATCAATGTGCCCCTATTATAAATCGACTTCCATAAGTGAGCATGCTCAGTTTGTGCGCTGTCGTAACACAGATGAGAAGGTAGAAGGCGGAGGCACTTTAGCTCTGTGGATTCGAATCCGCATACTGGTATGCTCCTAATCAAACTGTCGAAGGACTCCGAGCACCCGGCTGGCTTGGCTGAATAAGATTCCTTTCGTAGACCACCAGTAGGCCTGACCACTAGGTCCTCGCATGCAGCTGTCCCGCTTTTCGGTAGTCCTTTGAGTTCTTCTGGTTATCCTTGTGGGCCAGAAAGGACATGACAAGGGTGCTATACCCAGCTGGTGTAGTTACGCATAATCCCTGTTATGCTGGCTGAGGATATACCAAGAGGCCTAGGATACAAAAGAAACATCGAAATTCCTTTCACAAAGACTGTCGGTCTTCGAAAGTACCGGAAATGACTTTGAGAAGGACATTAGGAGGGCACTCTGAATGGCGCCAGCATATTTGATGCTCTTAACTTTCGACTGTCCCTTGACATTCTTGCCAAATGTGGTGATATGTAATAGCATATTGCCTGTGTAACTTGTAGCTAAAGTTGCTATACGGCTTCCACGCAGTAAGCCTCCGAGGCAAGGCTGTTATGATTTATTCCGAACTGCAGCTGATCTTTCAGAGCCCTAGGCTACCGTAATCCTTTCGGTCATCCCGTCAATTGTCTCCATGTTGGCCAACCCCTTTTCCTACTAAGTGAAAGATGCAGAGGCCTAGGGCACCTCTTAGGTTAGAATGGTTGACCCCTCGTCGGTCAGTTGAACGCCAGCAGGGCAATGACAGGTAGCTTCGATTATTGGACAGAACGCGCCGATCCCTAGCCTCAACACGTCCCTTCTTTAAGAAAAGAACTCAGCATACTATGCACCCTTGATCTTCGTTAACGTTACGTATACGTGTACAACGCATGAATCAAGGGCATATCCAGGCAGCAGCATCGCGCTTCAGAAGCCCAGTGCTCTCAAGGATTAATTGTCCTATCTCGCTCACCCCTTTATTTCCCATGCGTAGACATCTAACTTCTACTGCTGACATTGTGAATGAGGCGAGCGGTGGGGATGTTCATGTCAAATTTTCATAACAGGGTTATTGAATTGACAAATGAAGTCTACTGGGGGTAGGCCTATACTGGCCGCTGAGCTCTGGGTGGCAACCGGCATGTCGTCTGGAGAGTGCCCGAGCTGGTATCCCAACGTGGACCTGATTGATTACCTAAATGAAGCCTTGCAGGTAGGGAATCTCAGAAACCAACCGTAGGTATAAAATCCCCTAAGCTTGTAATCAGACATTACCCTAGGTCATTGACTTTCTCCATTAAAGCTTGGACAAGGACTTTGCAATATATTCCGAATTAACATCATCACCGGTCCTCTTGACTCCCGCTTGTATAAGCTTACGCTTATTACAACCGAAGACATCCGGATATCCTCCAAACATGTACCGACCTTTGACAATAGTTTCGGACGAAGCAGACTCGGCATTTAAGCAAGTTGAATGGTTAATTCACCCTTCCAGTAACGGTAATAGTCCAGATCTCGCCGACTCCGTGCCACACCAGGCGATGCTCAGCGGTCCTGGGCTCTCCGATTCCAGTGTAACGAAATCAATACCCATAAGAAATGTTTCGAACGGGGATGAAACGGGGATGGATGGGGTGCTTGTTATACCGCATATCATCCACACCCACACCGATATCTCGAATGATAGGATCAATGAGGCAAACCTCAACTCCCGAGGACTTCATCACAGTTCTTTGTCGCCTTCCGAAATAGACAACCAGTTCGATAACGCTGCCGCTGGACTCTTACCGGGTCTCTATGAGAGATATTTAGGAGAAAGTATGCCAGACGAAACGTTTACCGGTTCCATAAGCAACCATGCCGCCGCCATATTCGAAGAGCCGATCGGCCTAGTTGATCACGCACTTGACCCAAGTATCGCCTCCTCACCTGCGCATGCTCTATTAGCTGTGGGTAATCTGGAACCTCGAACACGCATGGAGATACCTGAGATGCTTTCAAGGTTTTTGAAAGTTGATAGGCTGAACGACTCGCTGCGGTATGAAGCTGGTATAGCTATCTCCGAGGGAAGAGTTCAACAAGGGGAGGATATAGTGAGAAGGAAGATTTTGGAAGAAGGATGGCAATGGAGCCTTACTCCGGTATCCACCACCTCCATGGATCTAAATACATCATGGAAATTAGGCAGCGTTAACAGTCTAGAGAAGGACTGTGGTATCGAGGGCCATTGTGTGGAGGAATACTGTGTGGAGGACGACTGTATGGAGTATGATTGTATGGAGGACGGCTGTATTGAGGACGATACCTGGAGGGCGGTCAACTTGGTTCTCTCGGTGAAGCTCTAGCTCACAGTCATTTCCGGGGAAGGCACTCCGCTCTAAAGAAAAGGTTAGGGCGAGCGGTGTATACAGATTAGAAAAATGAGATCGAATACAGGACTTGTGAATAAGACTTATTTTCGTCAGAGGCATAGGGGTTATTTGCTGTAACTTTAGGCATGCTATTGGGGGTGTTTTAGCTTGAGCAGCTTGAGGGGGATAGAGGATGGTGTTGGACGTTGCTGTCATCTTAGAGGCCAAATAGTGTGAGATAGAGAACTGACTCCCAAGAAATGTAAAGGTTGCGAGAGTTTACACTCTTAAGAGGGCACTAGAAGTAGGAGAAACCTCCTCCCCAGGGAGGGTCGGATCGAGACTAGAAGCACCCTCAATTGTAGGGTTGGCTGGGGGCTGGGGTCTTCTGTCGAGTTTGTCATCGGAGTTAACTAGTACAGCCGAGTGGCACGCACCCGTGAATCTTGCATTAGCGTCCTGCAGCTTGAGAGATTAATTTATAGAAACTTGGGACGCAGAGCCAGGACTTGCTAGGGTCCCATTAAGGAGGGCTTTGTTCAACATTTCAGTTATGTATGCACCGCGCTGAAGTAATAGCAGGTTTTAATACGATCCAGTACATAAAATATCCCACCGTTCTTACATCGCGGTAGTTCCTCGCCCCAATCGAAACAAAAAACTCGGTACGAACACGGGTAATAATGGAGTAGGTATAGGCATCCTAAAACTATTTACTCCAGCGCCTTGTGTAGGGGGGCTTTGGTGTTAATGCCCTCATCTATCTACAGCACTGTTATTTATATGAATGTAGAGTCCGAAAAGACGTTGGCTGTCGAGTCCACTGCCTATGAGCTGGTTGCTCTGCCCTGGAGGATTTGAACCCTATTGGGCGACCGGGGCCAGATACAGAGGCTTTTCCATGCATGCCGGTCTAGAGTACCTAGAGCCGTAATTTCACCCAGTCGCGAGCGTTGCAGCATCCCATTCCGGTTGCCTGCAGCTGGCGCAAGGCCTGAGGTTACACCAAAGGCAACCAAATCCAACAAAAATTACTGCCTAACATGGGTTGCGGGCCATGGCCATGAAACCAAAGGCGTCGAGGATAAGTCTACTCCCATACAATATTATGTGGCAACAAAATAAGGAAACCTCTTAATTATTGACTGTATCGGCAAGTTTCTAGAGAGCATACTCAATTCCAAGGCTATGCAGAATCCGAAATTCGATGACTGTTAGAAGTTGTTCGGTTGAGCTGTAAAACTACCCCTGCCGTAATACATGTCATAGATACATTTCGCCAACAAGATACTGGGATTGACTGCGATGGGCTTGCGCACTGCTCTAGCCTTGTTAAATAAAAATAAAATTAGCCTTGTTCACAGAATCTTACATGACCCCACCTATGGAAATCATCTGCAATCCACCAAGTAATCTTGTTCATCAGTGACTCATCGCGGACAAGAGGCTACCTAGGACCTTTCCATAGAACCCCTTGTGTTGGGCAGTACTTGATCGACTCCAATAGAAAAATGGATACAATTACAAATACTTAGATACACAGGACACATGTTCAGTTTGTGGATCTTGTTCCACTGCCGAAGAGTACAATATGCGTGTAAATCGAGCCAGAACAGCAGCAATTCCGAATTCAAATCTATGAGATATCTTTGTCTATAATTATAATTCTCACGTTTGCTTCTGAGCGTATCTATAAGTACTTAAGAGACAAACCTGTTTTAAGTAAAGCTGGGATTTTAGCAGAAGTCCCTCCAGCTGTTCTGAATCAAAAAGTTGAACATGTTGCGGGTGTGGATATGCCATAGAAACCAAACTTATGAAGTTCCATGAAGACAGAGCCCAGAACAGTGTATCAATAGCGAGGTACTACTACCTAGTAGCCTGTTCATATATCGCTCTTGAATTTTCGCTCGTCGGTTTGAGAATTGCCTTCACCTGTGCTATGTACTGTACATATCCTAGAAACATCTAGCCACTGTCAAAATCAGGGGGCTTATGCTAGTATACCTAATGATATTACACTAGACACAATACTAGATGCTGTCCCATCGCCATATGGATGTTGCTTCACCTGAGTGACATCTTCAAAAGCCGAGTTGGCATGTTCGTATTTGCCTGCCCCATATTTGAGAATTGATTGGATAGTTTGAAATGATTACATATAAGCATACTGGGAAACCGAGGTACAATATTAATGGCAGGAAGGGGTGCAAGAGCAATTTTGCGGACAGTAAATAGCAACGGATCAAGATAATGTTGTAATATAATGAGATGTCTAGTGAGCGGGAGATCGAGTTCATTGATTGCGATACCTGTCTTTTCTTGCGAATGCGTTATCCAGTGGTATATATACGTGATTTTCCTATATGGGCACATGCTGTTCCACATGTCGTCCGACTCTCAACATATCATCTCATTCCTGATGCCTTCCGAACATATCCACATGCCAGCGCCACATGCCTTGCCTTCCTAACATGTGGTCGGGAGAGTATTTAATTACAGATAATGCCGCCGGCACCGGCACAACCTGCGAACCCCAGCAAATGTGGAGACATTACGTATACACAGTCCACCGACTTTCCTCCATATATACAGTCCCATTCAGGAACTGTCCGGGATGCATAAATGGGGGTCTGCATAACCAGTTCAGGTAGGTTGCATAAATCGGCTGTTTTCCATATTACAGGCAGCAAGAGGCCGGCTGGGATGTCCGGAAGTCATAAGATGAGGTTGGAGACATCGTTCTGTCTGGCATAGGCAAATAACCCATTTATGCATCCCAGACAGTTCCTAAATGGGGCTATATAGTTAGCAACATCATCCAAACATAGTACACATTAGGAAATAATACATGAACACTGATTCCATAGGTATACATATACTCTTGCGCTATATCTACCTTTGAACTAGTTGGCTGTGGAGGCCTGTTAACACACTATGCAGGCTTCCGCTGAAGATATACTTCAAAGGTAATCTCTACCGCAATATAGGGGTATATATAAAACTTGGTGGGGGAAATTTGCCATGCGGTTGGAGATCCTGGAGATATATGTAGGGACTGATGGCCCCTAGAAAATCAAGTCCTCCAGTGATATATAAATAAAATATACTAGATCAAGCCCTTTTCCGTAGCAGTAGAGTATTAAATGTATGATTCAAATCAGGAGCCCTGATAGGAGCAGAATGAGAGAATGAGGAAGAGGCAGAAGCTGACTGAGAAGTGGAAGAAGAAAGGCGTGAAGAGCGGCGCTTACGAATTATAGGAGAAGTGGAGCTTGGAACCGATGGGGCCTCGGGGGCATGTACAGTAGGAAATTTTATTTATATATCTCTGGAGGACTTGATTTTCTCGTATTTTCATTTATTTCTACATTATATTCTTCTACATCTGGAGGCCTAGATTTTCTAGTATTTTATGTATTTATATCTTATATTTTTCTATTTATCCGTAGTGCTCCATAGTCCCGTATTTCTCAATAGTTCCGTATATATGAGATAATTATATTAAAATATTATTGTGGCCGTCAGATTGATGGGTGGGCTGGGCCCATTAATGAATAG
>Ga0307511_10008684_pt1 | contig 10158 bp, 8 predicted proteins | sample 13_EM_MG_FD_200266 | JGI IMG/M metagenome (GOLD analysis project Ga0307511, IMG submission 200266) | Populus trichocarpa ectomycorrhiza microbial communities from riparian zone in the Pacific Northwest, United States - 13_EM | ecosystem: Host-associated > Plants > Roots > Unclassified | place... | reverse complement strand
ATTTGCACAAAACCCGGCGGAGAATTAATTTTCCAACGCGATGTATGCTATACTAATTATATCCAAAGAACTGAGTGTCCTGGACAAGTGTTGAATTAATCCGGCTAGATTATGTGTTGGGATGGGCTGATTTTGGGATCTTTTGGCTCCGGTATCCTCAAGCACAGAAGAAAAAATTAACCAAAGTGTACATATCGCATGTGTACACGTGCTAGTATATTAGTGAATATTTTCGATGGTCTAGGACAAGTGTTGTGTGAGCTACGAGTGTTCGTGCCCCCTCTGGTCGGAACACGATCACTACGTGATCGATAGTAAGTCTTGAATTTATGCAGCGTCAGCGTGACGATCAACCACCGCACCTGACCGGATTGAATGGTTGTTAACTTCACTGATTGACCTTGGCGTCGATTGCCACCCCGCTCTAGCCAAACACGCGTTCTTGTGCCGACACACCACTTTGTGAGCAGGCGCCTACGTTTTTTTTCCCGCCTGTAAGAGGCACGACGCCCTGAGTCCGCTCACACTATCGGCCACTACCGCGACGTCGCCTCCAGACCAAACTCCAAGACCATAGCACGTATGCAAAGCGGTGGACACTATCGACGGGTACGACTCTTGGCTTGGGGGAAAAACAAACAAGGCAACTATGTACTGAAATCCGGAACTAAATGCGAATACGAAAAGCGATTTAGAAACAAACACGATCGATTGAAAACAGATGCTCACTCGCATCCTACTGAGGATCGACGGAGATCGAAGGGGTGACAGATGGGAACCCATGTACGGATGAAGCGCAGAACGAGTATCATGGACGCGCAACTACGGACATGGGAGAGGGAGGGCCCAAACGAACCTCGAGTGGGATTCTGTGGACGTGTGAGTGAATTGAGCGAGTTGATCGATCTGAAAGACGTACGGGTTAGGATTTCCAACGCTTCCCTGTCCACCTCCAGTAACACCTCCCTGAGTTCCCTGTATTGTTTCCTCGCTTCCCGAATGTGAAGTTCGCCGAGAGCCGGATTCTGTTCTTTGAGGTGTCCCAATCCCCTATCCAACTGTCCTAGGATGTGATCCAGCCGTTCGACGAGAACCTCCCGATGGTGCCCCATCCCGATTCCACCGAGGTATTTCCTAATCGAGATGCACATTTCGGTGAAACCATTGAAGGAAATGAAATTCCACTCCGACCAGACAAGAAGGAAGTACCATTCAAGAATTTCGACATCCCCGAGTTCTCGAACCACGCGAACCACGCGATTCGCGGTCCCCGCCAACCGCCCGTCGCATATAGGCGGGAGAGACGGCTGCTTCTTCAACTATGCCCAAACGTCGACAGGAATGTACGGTCGTAGGGGGTCAAGGGACGCGATCTGCAATAGTGTATCAACCACACTGGTGCCAACCTCCTCCGTATATGGGACTGCCAAGACTGCCAAAGCCCACCGGGTGACTGTATTTGCATTGGATTCCAGTCCCCAAAGTGCGTACGGCGACATAAGTGTCACGAGCCGGTTTGGGAGATTGAGGCCCGCTTCGTCAAGCAGCGTAGCGATTGGTCGGGCCATGAAAGCCCCTATGTATGGAATTCTGGCGACACCTAAGAACGTGTCGGCCATCTTACGGTCCCCAGCTCGTTCCCGCTGGACTGCATATGGGAAGAGGGCAATGATAGCCTTGGGCTTGGGCTTGATTCGATCCAGATCTCCAACCCGGGCCATGCTTTCGAGTTCCTCAATTATCAGGTTCGAAACCTCCTCCAGCCACACACTGATTCTCGGTCAGAAACGTGGATATCTATCAGGTGTGGACATACCTCTCGTCCCGGGTTGTGACGTTTGAAACAGCACGGTCAAGGTCCATCGCAATGATCGACAGGCAGTTGGCGACGACTGAGACTGGAGGCAGGGGATCCTGGGACAATAGATGACGAGCAAACTGGAGGATCCAACGGGGCACCTTCCGAGGTTCTCTCCCTTGGTATCTAAGCCGTGCGAGCTGGACGAGGACAACGGGTTCAGTGCTGGACAGTTTGTAGTCCCTCCACTGGATCTTCGACCGGTAGACGGTCTGGAAGCCACGCCCTAGGATGGAAATCCGTTTGCGGTATGGATGGAATACGTTATGGATTATGCAGAAATGGTGATAAGACGGGATGCCTTCGAAGTTTGTCCAGATTGGGAAAGTCTTGGTGTACCACCGGCGCACGTCTTTGAAGACATTCGATGCTGGATCCATGGTCGTGAGGTGGGACAATGCGTGGAGGCAACACAGAGCGGATGCTATCACGACCTCCTCTGATCCTTGAAGGATTCTCGCTTTGCCATCATCAATGATCGATATACCACCGGTAAGAATGTCGAGGCAAGTTGAAACGAGTGCAGGATGAAAGGTGGTCAGTGTTGTGATTGTCGCGAGTAACCTCAAAGTCAACAGGTGGGTAGCCTTATCCAATGACGTCTGGAGCATCCAGGAGATGCATTGCAAGTCCAACGGGGTGGTCTGTGGGTCCCATCCACGCACCCTATGAAACCAACCGAGAGCACTGGGGACAAATGCCCTCACCATTGCTCTTGCAAGGAGGTAGGTATCAACGACCAGGTAGATCGGCAGAAGAGTTGGGAGCAGGAAGATCACGATGAGGATGTGGAGTATTGACCGCTCGAACTCCATTATCCCCACGCACCACCAATTAGTGAGCAAGTCAATAACTTTGGATGGGAGGAAACTGAGCGAAGTGCGTTCAGGGCGATGGGTGGGATGTGGCGGAGGGTATTTGCACCGGGGGTCTGGTAAGGGCAGCTGCCCCTGCAATGACGAAGAAGACGTAGGAGGCAACACCAAACGAGGTGACGCCGAGGATAACAGATGCGACTGTTGTGTCGATCTCCCAGAGGTAACGGGCAAGCGCACAGCCGAGGAGCAACAGTGCAAACTGCAGCATTAGAGGTAATAACTCTATCACATGGTCGAAGAACCAGGCGACAACGCCATCCAGCTTCCGCTGTCGGTTCTGGCTACGTTCGATGGCCGACCCTCGCGTGTCGATGGAAGCATATCGGTTCAACCATTGCTTTCCGAGCATCGCAAGGAAGACGGAGAAGAGTGAAGCGGCGAGACTTGCATAAAGGATGGCTTGGACCTGGACGATTATGTATGGGGGGCCGGTCCACTGCGGGACTGCAGGAACATCGTTGCCGAAAGTAGTATTGTCAATTTTATGGATGAGGACACGGAAGAGGGCGGCTGTTTCTTCGTTCGGATCCGACTGGAGTTGGGGTTGTACCTGGATGATGAACGCGGATGTCACGGCGGAGAACAGACCGGCCTGTGAGCCAAGTTAGCACGTCGTAGGTACGAGGAACGTAAAATGCGTACGAAGATCAGGGTGGTGTTCAGATCTTCGTCGTGTCTCTTGATGAATTCTCGGTCATATTCATCCGCTTCACGACGATACACCTCGTAGAACTTGGTTCGGTAATCCTCCTGGGTTGGTGGCGGGTCCTGTTTGTGGTTGCACAAGGGTTTGACGTCTAACGGCAAATCGAAGACGCAAACTGAACTAACCTATCCACCGGCGTACCCCGTTCCCAATTTTCGCTCTCCGATTTCCCCCCCCGGATCAGGGTCCTGGCTACGGTTGGGTGTTAGGGTCGTCTAGCATTGACAGGTACGTGAATCTTGCACTGTACCCCGATTGAGGGCACTGGACAGAGGCACTCGAGTCGTTTGAACTCCGACGTTTTCTTGACCTAAAGCCCTAATGGTTAGCGAAGCGAGCAGTGGTACTGCAACAAGACATGCCTTCTTCTGTTTTTTCTGGGACTTGCAGACAACTTTTCTCCAGTGGGGTGCACCGACTCCTCGCCTTCACCTTCTCGGCTGTGGGTGAGATCAGGAAATATGAAGTTGCAAAGTTATTGGGTGTCTCACCTCTCCATCCTGACCTCCTCCAGATCTTCCATGATACTCGGGGGTATCAGCTAGTCCCCAGAGGGAGAGGGTAGGGGAGAGGCTGGTGATGGGGGAACTGGCAGGTATTGATACCCGCGGACTTAGTGCGTTTCGATCCGCTCAGAACCGGGAGTGCTGAAAGATACGGGTCGGCACGTTCATAAGTAAGGAACACATGTCGTGACTCGGCACGAATTTTGGTGGTTGCAAAGCGGATTGCGGGGAAGGTGTAGGCTGGTAGCCTACTTAGTTTGGCCACTGCTGATCGGACCCTTTGACTTCAACTAACGGATCACTCTGCCCTTTTAGGCTTTTAGTGGGTAGAGGAGGGGAGGCGACCTCTGAACTAAGCTTGAACGAGAAAAGAGCATAACTCAAGTCCGGGGTGAAAAGCGATGTAAAAATAAATACGAGGACCTGCCTTCCCCGGTTTCTTCTGGTGACTCGCGACCGTCGGTAACGTTGCCTCCCGTGAAACGGTCTCTCTTCAAGCGCTTTGAATTCTCGTGCGGTAGACTCCGGTCGCAGTGGGCTGATGACCGCGACCTTAGGCTCCTGACCATTATTTCTGACACTACGTCCCGCTCCAGGAGCGTAGGGGTTGTTCTGATCAGCAGCTTCGTCCGCTAGTGACTAGGATCCCAACTTATCGAAGACAACGACAAGATGTGCGTCGCGGGAGGCGGTTTGTGTTAGAGTGTAAGGTTAGCATCCCTTTAGTTATCGGCAACTGTTCTGGAACCGCTTGGCTGGACCTCCCGGAGTCCGGACTGAATCATATATGCTCCCAGATCTGCTCCAACTCCCGTCGCGCGGTCAGCTCCGCAGTCCCACAGAATTGCCGTATAGGCGTGGAAGTGGTGACGTCCCCCTCCCCTGGGACCTGGGCTACCCTAGGTTCCAAGCTGTAATTTCTGTCGGACATTCCTGGAGTAAGTCCAAGACCCGTTTGTTCATATATGAGTGTCGCGAGTTATCTCGGCCAAGCGCCTTCCGTCCAGAGCGACAGCTGCTACCAAAACGTGTGGGATGGTCAAGATGGATGGGAACCTCGTTGAATTTGGTGACCTCGCCAGATCGCGTCCGGCCGACCGCCATTTGACCCACTCGGCAGAGATCTATTCGACGAAGCAAATCGTTCGCCCAATCTCGACGAGCTCTGTGAATCAGAAGTTGTCAGAATGTGTGTTCGGCGTGTCTCCTTGTGATCAGGCCCCCACGATGCACTCTGTCATGTCACCCAAGATCAGCGATGAGGGTGGTGTTGGCCGGGTATTGAGCTGCGCCTGCCTTTCCACACCAAGTGGAGTCTATAATTGTCAAATCATCCGCCGTTGTCAAAATGATTGGTTCTGGGAGACCACCATGCACGTAGTTCGCGGCGTGCAAGGTCTGTGCGCCCTCGAGCAGCTGTTTGGCTTGCCTCTAACGGTAAGTTGGACGCAGGACGAACGATCACCAGCGTTTACAGCGACTTCATTACACGGTTGAGATAACAGGCAGGTAGCAATCCTGTCGAGCTCCCGCCTCAGAATTTGGCTGTCCTCGACGGCAGAAACTCGCATGTCAACAACGGTCGTGAGGAATGCGGCCGAGACATACGCAGGAGCAAGGTGTAAAGCGGCGAGTCGTGTTACACAGACAGTACAGAGATGGAACCAACGACACGCACGACACGCCCTCCTGCTGACCCACCTCCTACCGAGGGCCGACGGAGCATGAAGCGGTGACATAGGGGAATCCATGTGCAAACGAGGTACGAAGTCGGGGGAACGAGTGGCGAATGTTATGGACACGCAACTACGGGCAATGGAGAGGGAGGGCACAAATGAAGGTCGAGTGGGATTCTGTGGACACCCACCAGGGTGAGCAAATTGAACGAGTTGATCAATCTGAAAGGCGTACGGGTCAAGATCTTCAATGCTTCCCTGTCCACCTTTGACAATATCCACTTGAGTTCCCCGTATTGTTCCCTCGCCGTCTGAATGTGATCGTGGCCAAGAGACACACTCCGTTGCGTGAGGGGTCCAAACCCCTGATCCAACTGCCCTAGGATGTGATCCAGCCGTTTGATTAGAACTTTCCGATGGCACCCCATCCCGATTCCACCAAAGTCTATCTGAACTGAGGTACGCATTTCGGCGAGACCGCTCCGGAAGAGGAAGTTCCACTCCGACCAGACAAGGAGAAAGTATGACTCGAGAATTTCGGTATCCCCGAGTTCTCGAACCCTACGAACAACGTGATCCACTGTTCCCTCCGACCGCCCCCTGCATACTGGCGGGAGAAAGAGAGGCTTCTTCAACCATGGCCAAATGTCGGTAGGAATGTATGACTTTAGCTTGCCCACGGACGCGATCTGCAATAGTGTGTCAACTACACTCTGGCCAACTTCCTCTGTATATGGGGTTGCCAAGGCTGCTGCAGCCCACCACGTGACTGTGTTACCGTTGAACCCCGATGTCCCCCAATCGAAGTACGGCGACACAAGTGTCACGACCAAATTTGGATAATCGGGACACACGTCAAGCAGTGTAATGATCGGTTGAGCCATGAATTGCACTACATTTGGAACCCTGAAAACACCTGAGAACACGTCAACCATTTTAGGGTCCCCACCCCGTTCCAGCCAGGCTGCATATGGGAAGACGGCAACGATAGCCTTGCGCTTGGACCTGATTCGACCGAGATCTTCAGCCTGAACCATGTTTTCAATTTCCTCGATTATCAGGTTCGAAACCTCCTCCAGCCGCGCGCTGGTTCTCGGTCAGAAAGGTAGATATGTACCGGATATGGACATACCTCTCATCGAGGGATGTGGTGTTTGAAACAGCGAGGCCCAGGTCCATCGCAATGATCGACAGACAGTCAGCAACAACCGAGGTAGGGGGCAGGGGGTCCTGGGATAATAGATGATGCACAAAGTGGAGGATCCAACGGGGCACCTTCCGGTGTTGTTTCCTTTGGTATTCGAATCGTGCGAGTTGTGCGAGGATGACATGTTCAGTGGTGGATAGTTTGTAGTCCCTCCACCGGATGTTCGGCCGGTAGACACCCCGAAAGTCGAACCTTTGGACGTGGACCTGTTTGTAGGATGGATAGAATACGTTATGGATCATGCAGAAACGGTGATAAGACGGGAGGCCACTGAAGTCGGTCTCGATCGGGAAAGCTTCAGTGTACCGCCGGCGCACGTCTCTGAAGACATTCGACGCTGGATCCGCAGTTGTGAGGTGGGATAATGTACGGAGGCAACACAGGGCAGACAGTGCTGCAAGTTCTTCTGACCCTTGAAGCAGTACAGCTTTGGTACCAACAACTGACACACAGCCAGCGAGAATATCAATGCAAGCTGAAACAAGTGCAGGGTGGAAGTTGACCGGTGTCGACATCATTGCAAGTAATCGCAGGGTCAACAGACGGATACCCTTGTCCAACGATGTCTGGAGCATCCAAAAAATACATTGTAGGTCCAATGTGTTTGTTTGTGGGCCCCATCCACACGCCCTGTTAAACCAGCTGTGCGCCCTAAGAGCGTTGGCGACAAACGCCCCGACCATCACTCGTGCAAGGAGGTAGGCGTCAGCCACCATATGAAGCAGTAGAGCAAATGGAAATAGGAGGATGACTGCGTGTAATCGGGCGAGACGTCCCATCGAACACCTGAAACTCTTTAACTCGTACCACAAATCGGCGAACACGAAGATAACTTTGGAGTGGGAGGAAACTGAGCGACGTATGCCCAGGGCGAGAGGCGGGATGCGACGGAGGATATGTGCGCCAGGGGTTTGATACGGACAGCTGGCAGAGGCCGTCCCTGCGACGATGAAGAGAGCATAGGAAGCGATACCAACTGAGGTGGCACCAATGACAACCGATGCGACGGTCGTGTCGATCTCCCAGAGGTACCGCGAAAGCGCACAACCGAGGAGCAACAGCGCAAACTGCAGCATTAGAGGTAACGACTCCAATACACGGTCGAAGTACCAGATGACGATGCCGTCCAGCTTCCGTTGTCGGTTCTGGCTACGTTCGATGGCCGACCCTCGCATATCAATGGAAGCGTATCGGTTCAACCATTGTTTTCCGAGCATCGCGAGGAAGGCGGAGAAGAGCGAGGCGGCGAGACTTGCGTAAAGGATGGCCTGAACCTGGACAATTGTGTATGGGGGACCGGCCCACTGTGGGAGTGTGGGGACATTGTCGCCAAAAGTGGTGTTGTCGATTTTGTGGATGAGGACGCGGAGGAGTACGGCTGTCTCTGCGTTCGGGTCCGACTGGAGTTGAGGTTGGACCTGGATGATGAATGCGGAGGTCACGGCGGAGAACAGACCGGCCTGTGAGCCGACTCAGCATGCCACAGACACGAGGAATACAAAACACATACGAAAATCAGGGTGGTATTCAGGTCCTCATCGTATCTCTTGATGAATTCTCGATCGTACTCCTCCGCTTCGCGGCGGTACACCTCATAGAACTTGGTTCTGTAATCATCCTGGGGTAACGACGAGTCTGGTTTTCAACTGCGCAAGGGTTTAACGTTTAACAACAATTCAAAGATGCGAAACTCAGCTGACCTATCCGTCGGCTGCGCGCCCCGGCCCCCACTTCCGCCCCCCGACTTCCCCTCAGAATCAGGATCCTGGCTGTGGTTGGACGTTAGAGAGATCCAACGTTGGCGGACACAAAACCTTACCCGGATTGAGGACCCTGGACAGAGACGTCCTCGTCATTTGAACTCCGTTTCCTGGATCTGAAGCCACAACGTTCAGCGAAATGACCGGTGGCGCTGGGATGAGACATACTTTCTTCTTCTGTTCCTTCCGGGTCTTGTGGCTGGCTCTTCTCCAGCTGGACACGCCGACTCCTCCTCCCCTTCACTTTCTCGGCTGCGGGCGAGATCAGAAAATACGAAGTCGCAAATCCATCCAACGTCTCACTTCTCCACCTTCACCTCCTCCAGATTCGCCATGACGTTCAGAGTATCGGATTGACTCGCCGGTTGGATAAGTAGTGAGGGCAGGAGGGAGGGAGTGGCACGACCGCTGAGCGTTGAGTGATCGATACGAACAAGATGGCTGTACTGGGAGCAGATCAGGAGGAGTCCCCCCAGCAGATGAGTTCCCTGACATGTTGGGCGGGCGTTTACATACGTGGGTTTAGTGCGCCCCGGTCCGGCGCAAGACTCGGGACCGGGAATGTTTGGCGTCACAGGTCGGCGCGTTCGTAAGCGCTCATCCAAAAACACACGGTGGACTCGGCAAAACCCGCCAAGTCCGACGATGACGGCAAGGCCTATCCAATGTCTGTCCACACCGGGACTCGCCTCCTTGCCTAGTGTATACCCCACCGAACCGAGGCACACGGGAAAGATCCGCCAATCCACCATGTTGTACCCCCAATCTCACTCATCTCTACGATAGGTATTCGCGTACTGGTGACTCCGCTGGCGCAGTCGCGCCTTCGGGTTTCCATGGCGGGATAGTAACGGTTATCCTGTGGTTCGACTAGTCATGGTACCCGGTCAAGAATACCAGACTTGGGTTCATCGGGGTCTGTCGCAGCGTTCGACCGGAATACCCACGGTACGGATCACCGTCGAGCTCGTCACATTATTGTTTGATCATGGCATTATTGTTAGCAAGCGTGTATTCTTATGAACTCTTTCCCGCTCGTAAATGGCACTACATATTGAGACCTTTCACGCCATGGGATAGGTCAAGGCAAAAATGGAGCTCAGCAAAACCGGCCGTCATACGGCCGGAGAAAAATACCACGACCGCAACTTCGACATCACCTCCCAACCCACCCCACTGGGGCCATAGTACGGTGGGAAACGTGATGGATATTATTGGCACGTACGATTCTAGGCTTGGACGAGAAGAGAGCAAGATAATGACACACTAAAATTCAGGATCAGACATGAACATGAAAAGCGATATAGAAGCGGGCGCGGGCCCTGCCTTCCCTGGCCCATCCTGATGACTGACGACCGTCGGTAACCACGTTATTTCTAATGCTATGCCCCGCCCCAGGAGTGTAGGGGTTGTTCTGGTCAGTTACTTCGTCGCTGGCGACTAGGATCCTGATTCATTGAAGTTAACGACAGGATGCGCTCTGGCGGCGCGGGTCATGGGAGGCGGTTCGCATTGGATCATGAGGGCTGGCATCCCTCTAGTTATCGACAACTGTCCTGGAACCACT
>Ga0307511_10008682_pt1 | contig 10159 bp, 11 predicted proteins | sample 13_EM_MG_FD_200266 | JGI IMG/M metagenome (GOLD analysis project Ga0307511, IMG submission 200266) | Populus trichocarpa ectomycorrhiza microbial communities from riparian zone in the Pacific Northwest, United States - 13_EM | ecosystem: Host-associated > Plants > Roots > Unclassified | place... | reverse complement strand
TGAGTTTATATTATACCTATTCTAACACCATTAGTAAAACCTTTTCACCTTGACATAATTAACTTAGCTAAACATAATGAAGAAGAAAAACATAATGAAGAAGAAAAACATAAATAAACAACATAAGAACAAAAACATGATATAAGTTAACTAAGTATAGGGAGATTAATATAACATGAAAGAAAACTTGAACATTACAAAGATATAAAGAGAGAAAGCAAGAACATGATTTTGATCTGAAAAATAATATGATTAAATACATGGCAAATGCCTCCTTTTATAGGTTAAGATTCAGAACTATTGATTGGTTGACTAAGAAAATAGTTGGTGGCCAACCATTGATTTGGTGGCTGGTTTTTGACATTGTTGGCTGCTGGTTATTGATATTGTTGGCTGATTTTTGATATTGTTGGCTGGCCAAAACGTCATTGCTAACATCATAATTTGAGCCCTTTGTTCCATGAAAGCTGTGGGCAATTGTCTCAGCTTTCCAACAAAAAAAACTAGAGCTCATTTGGACTTCTAGAACTCAAGATATGAGCTGAAACCGAACAGTGTCTGAGTTGCAGGACAGGTTTTGACTTCTCCGTTGTTGCTAAGATTTGAACTTGAAAACGGCAGAATTGAGTCTTGGACTCCCATGAAAGTTTTAGGTCTATGTCTTATCTTTCCATCCATATAAAATGGACCTAAATTCGAGTTTTACAACTCCAGTTATGATCAAATAACCGAATGGTGTTCCAGTTTGGAATTGAACCAGCATCTCTTCTCTTAGCCTAGTCCTCTTTTTGTCTCTTCACTTTCAATAGTTAATCACATCAATCAATCCTTTGAATTGTGAGATATACCTGCATTCAAAACAAGCATTTACCATAAATTAAAGATATATTATATTATTAGACTTGTTATTATAAAACATGCTTTAGTTAGGGAATTTAACGATACTATAGTGTAATATGATGATATAAAGCCTTAATGAAAATACACTTTTAAGTACTAATCAATGATCACTCACGTTTTACTTGGTTCTATCCATTAAAACACAAAACTGATTTTTACCAGACATTCATCAACTTTCAATCTCTGGTTGAGAATCAGTTCTCGACAAAAATAAGAATTTTTCAAAGTGATGGGGGCGGGGAATTCATCAGTACAAATTTGCATTCTCATTTCACTAAATGTGGCATTCATCACCTGTTCTCTTGTCCCCATACATCATCTCAAAATGGTAGAGTGGAGAGAAAACACAGGCATATCACAGAAACAGGTCTCACAATGCTTTTTCATGCGACTATCCCTTTTCACTTCTGGGTTAAAGCTTTCAGTACAACAGTCTTCATCATTAACCGTTTACCAACATTAGTCTTGAATGGGACATCTCCTTTTGAAATTCTATATGGTAAGTCTCCTACCTATGCTACCTTTCGAATTTTTGGATGCTTATGTTTTCCAAATTTGCGAGATTATGCCTAACACAAGTTTGAACCAAGAAGTCTTCCCTGTATTTTTCTTGGTTATCACACTTTCTAAAAAGGATTTCGATGTCTTGATCCTGTCTCTCATCGAGTATTTGTCACTCGACGTGCTCGGTTTGATGAGAATGTGTTTCCATTTTCTTCTTCTAGTATGCAACCTTCAATCTCAGATTTTACTGCCTTTCATGATCCCACTTCATCACATTCTGTTATGCCTAGTACTAACTCTTCTGCAGGATCTTTACCATCAATAACTTCGCCCATGTCGTGTAAATCATGTGCTTTGGAATTGCTTCCATCTCTAAGCTCATCAATTTCACTACCACATGTGTCTACTTCTCTAGAAGAGCCACTTCTAGTGATCCCAATGGCATCAGCTTCATATTAGAATTCTTTTCCTATGATAACTCATGGCAAAACAGGCATCTCCAAATCCAAACATTACAGTTATGTTTGTTAGCTCCCATCATCTCTTTTATTATCATCTCTTTTACTCATGAAGAAACCACAAGGTTTCAAGAGTGCTGCCAAATCACCAGAATGGCTTGCTGCCATGGAGGATGAAATTCGTTCTCTCAAGCTCAATCAAACATGGGAACTAGTTCCACGACCACCTGCTACTAATGTGGTTAGATCCAAATAGGTTTTCCGTATCAAATACCATTTGGATGGTTCCATTGATAGGCTCAAAGCACGCCTTGTTGCTAAAGGCTATACTCAACTCTATGGCCTTGATTTTAATGAACTTTTAGTCCAGTTGTTCGGGCATCTACAATTCACATTATTCTCTCCATTGCAGTATCTCGTGGTTGGAACATACGTCAACTTGACGTAAAAAATGCATTCTTGCATGGTCTTCTACAAGAAACGATTTATATGGAACAACCACCGGGCTATGTTGATTCCTCTCATCCAAATCATGTTTGCCGTCTTAAAAAGGCAATCTATGGTTCGAAGCAAGCACCAAGAGCATGGTTCCATCGGTTTAGCCATTTTTTAGTCACTGTTGGCTTCAATTGCAGTAAAGCTAATTCCAGTTTATTTGTTTACTCAACAGCTCACGAGATCATTTACTTACTCTTATATGTCGATGATATTATCATTACAGGCAGCTATGTGTCTCTCATTGATGCTTTCATTCACAAGCTACGTCAAGAGTTCTCCATGAAGGACCTTAGCACTTTGAATTATTTCTTGGGCCTAGAAGTCACTCATTCTGCAACTGGGATATTCCTGAGCCAATTAAAGTATGAGAGAGATCTTCTACTTCGAGCTGACCTCCTTGATTCCAAGCCAGTTGGAACTCCCATGATTGTTTCCCATCATTTAACCATTGATGGCCATCTTTTTCATTCACCAACTACCTATCAATCTTTAGTTGGTGCACTTTAATATCTAACAATTACTAGGCCAGATATTACTCATGCAGTAAACTCAGTAAGTCAATGCATGCCTGCCTGAAGAGAACACCATTTTTAAGCTGTAAAAATGATCCTCAGATATGTTAAAGGAACTCTGCACTTTGGTCTTAGAATCACTCCATCCACCAACTTCAACATCTCGGCTTTTTTCGATGCCGACTGGGTTGGCTGTCCGGATACAAGTCGATCAACATCTGGTTATGCCATTTTTTTTGTGATAATCTAGTTTCCTGGACATCCAAAAAGCAATCTACTATATCTCGATCTTCTGTAGAATCTGAATACGAAGCATTAGCCCTCACTGCAGCTGAGGTCAAATGGTTGTTAAACATTCTTCAAGATTTACAAATTTAGTCACCAAATAGGCCCACCCTACTTTGTGATAACACCAATGCCATTTTCATGGCTCACAATCCAGTAGCTCAAAAGCGATCTCGGCATATTGACATTGATATTCACTTTGTCCGCGAGTTAGTATGCAATGGTGTCTTAAAGATTCAACATGTGCCATCCAACTTGCAAATTGTAGACATATTCACTAAAAGTCCATCAAAATCTCTGTTTATGCTCTTTAGATCCAAGCTTCATGTGTTACCAACCACGCTTGACTTGAGGGGGAGTATTGGCGATAACACAGGCTCATTTACTATAGACAATCAAGATAGAAATCAAGGAGAGAATCAGTCCAAGCATTAAGGAGAAAATCATGGCATTATAGTTGATTGTGCAACGTTTAGGAGTTGATTAATTCTAATTATAGAATGTATAGATATAATTCCTTGTATAGCCTGTAACAACTATTTCCTTATTCTCTATTGTTGTAAAGCTTCTCTATATAATGAAATCCAATGCCATAAGCAGTTGTTGTGGTTTTTTATTACTGGTTTATAAAACCTTTACACTAACAACAACACCCACAGACCCGGTAGTTGATTTCCTTCACTACTAGCCGCAGCAACACCACCCCCTCTTCCCAGCAGGGGTGCCCTTTGCAGCATGTCGTTGGAGACCCAGCGACTGAAACCATCACACACCGTGACCCAACCGTGCTCTTCCCCTCTCTCATTGTTAAGATCAAATCAAGATCACCAACCAAAACCCCTCTAGTTCTGACCATAATGGCAGCACATCAACTCCTATTACCAGCTACCATAGATCCTCCACTCTTAGCCCACACACGACAACGCCCATAGATCCAAGAACTTTTTTCTCTCTCATTAAACCAGCCTTAACTGTGGCCGACCCACCACAACCAGAAACCACGACCTCATCCCTTCCTCTTCTCTACTAACAACAGCTCAGATTGATGAAGACTAATAGAGATAAATATTGAAACAAAAAGCTTAAGCAGATCTAAAAAAAAGAAAATTAAAATCGATTTTTTGCGTGGTTTTTCTTTGTTTTGTAGGTAAATATCAAGCTCACCATCGACAACAGGAGAAATAAGGAAAGGAGTTGTTGCAGATCCATAATTGTTTTTGCTTCACCGGCAGCAACATGTGAACCCACGTAGTGCTAGTAGTTGTGGTAGGTGGATACACGTGCCGCTACTAGTCCTCCATATCCAGAAATGTTTGTTGGTTGCGGCAGCCTCTCCAATTAATTCCTAGCCTTTAAAAGGTCAAGTCATGACCTCAAATTATTTTTTGACAAATTGCTATAATGTTGTGAAATTTGAGCCATGTTTATTGTTTTTGTATAATATTGGGACTGTTTGGATATTATTTGATTTAAACTGATGTGTGTTTTTTATTTGATAATTTGTGTTGGATAGTGCATTAAATTGTTATAACCGATAACTTAGTTCATGAAGCCATGACTCTTATGGAAAAGCTCTTCAAGTTTTGAGAGTACTATTTATCGGTTCAAATCACTTACTTGATTAAAAAAGGTTTTTAAAGGCACGTAATGCAGGCTATGGTTCATAGCTATGAAAAAAAGAGAATTTCATAGGCTTAAAAGGTGTTTGAGGGTTTCAAAGATTTAGGATCACCATCAACTATTTATTAACTCTCTTTGTCTTCCTGTAGAAGATATGACATATAACCATGCCATATGTTTCATCAATTTAATCTTGTTTCCTAAAACTGGATAGGAAACTCCATCATAATCAAATAATGGCATATGAAATTTTAGTGTTATCAATCTAGATTTTTTATTAGTCAAAAACTTTCAGTGTTATTAATCAAGGTCAAACATTGGCATATCATCATACCACTCCTTTCATTGTCAATCTCAAACTTAAAAGGAATACTAAAACTCATTGCTCATCATTTATCTCCTGATACTCCCTCATCTCAAATTTCAATTCAAAGGAAATGTCAAAGTTTCCTGCCAATCATTAGCCTCGTCATTTTCTTATTTCTATTTCACTATCTTTGTAGAAGAATGACAATATAACTATGTTCACCTAAAAGATCAAAATTCTCTTAATAGAGGCCATAAAGCAAATCCAACTTTTTTTTAATGGATAACCAATCTAAAAATTTTAAAGACACGAGAGGCTTTATTACAGATACTAAAATACATGAGAGGTTTAATATTTTTTTTGAACTCTCGCCCTCGGTATCGACTTTTGGCATTTGTTGTGCTTTTCCTTAAAAAACCTCTTTTTCCCTTTCAGACTCAATAGGAATTTTCCTACCTTTAACCTTGACATGTCTTTAAGTGCGAGTGATTTCTACTTTTTATCTTTCACACAATCTTCCTTAAAGTTTCATTGGATGCCCCAAATTAGGATTCACAAGGTATATATGTTTTAAGAATAGTGAAGGGAATAAACAAAGATGGTCTTTTCTCATTTCAAGCAGGGTCGGCTAAAACTGATAAATTTTGACATCTTCTAGTGTAATGATTTGGGCTTGTAAAAAATCATGATTCTCGAGTGATAACTACCGAATTCACTAAAACTTGACTTTATGATATGTGGTTCAATTTCGTATGTGAGCTTAAAATTTATTTTGTCACCCCACATTGTTTATCATGCCATTTTAACAAACATAGAGTCATTTATGCAATCAAAACACTTTTAATCTTTCAAGATTGACTAGCCTTAATTTCACATGTTGAAGTTTAATCAAAATATTTTGTCAAAATAAAATGATAAACATCTCTTGATTTCATAATAATAAAGATGTAACATCCTCATTCCCAGAACCATCACATCAATCATAAAAAGGAGGATGAACATTGTAATTTGTTTTTTTGTATTTTACCATCTCTATGCCAAGACCACCGAAATTTCAGCAGAGTCTCTCCTATACCGGGAGGTCCTAAGTTATTGACAATAATCTGTATTCCAATAATACTCATAATTTAATCATCTCCCAACCACTCAAGATCTCCATACTATTATATTAAAAATTACAACCATAATATCGCAAGTAAACACATCTTAACATAGAACATTACTTAATATTTAGGTAGCAAAAACAACATACATAAAGATCACATACATATCATACTAAAATTTACATTCAAATATTTAAGTTACAGGATGTCGTTACAATTCAAGTTTTATAGTTCTTGAATACAAAATACATCAACATCCATTAAATTCTAAATAACACAAAATATAAAATATAAGATATTACTCTTGTCGTGTATATGAAGGACCTGCAACAACATAAAATATTTTGAAAATAATTATATTAAGCCAAGAATATTGTAAAAGGAGAAGATCAAACGACACATATAATTAAATATACAAAGTTACATGTTATCATAATTCCTTAAATTCCCGCCTAATGCTTTTAAGCTCATATTTTTAGAAATCACCAAATAATTTCCTCCTCCCATCTTATTCCACAATTTCCAAATAAGGCTGAAGGAATAATCCCTTCAAGCTGTCGATCCCCATTTCTTTAACAGTTTTAATCATTCCCCATCGAGGATACCATTATAACACTTCTCTCTCACAACCTGAAAAGGGAATGTCGGTACTAATGAATTTCATTAATGTTATTAGTCGCTCACACCGGACCAACTAATCAAGTTCGTTGTGAATGTCGATATCAACATCACCAATTGATGTCATTGACTATTACTATTTCCAACCCAAAATAGTCAATTAGATTTCCTTTTCCATAATACCTTGGAATATTTCTAAAAATGCCGATGTCAATATTCTTGACATCATTAGCTTTTGCTTCAAAAATAGCTAATCAAGTTTCATGTGATTGTCGATATCAACGTCACTAGTCGATATCATTAACTATTCTCACCTAAATAGTTAATCAAGTTTAATATCCATTATTTTCAAGGACGATCATGCTGATGCTAGTAAACCTTACTAGCATTATTAGCCTATGTATTTGGAACCGGCTAATCAAGTAGGAGGAACAAATCATCAACGAAGTCCATTAATGTAATTCATATTCTTAAATCAATCAAGTACTCAAATCCATTTTTAATTTCTCATTTATTTCACTTTATCCTTTCTCCTTGTGGTTTCACCAATAGATGCAAAGACTAAGAATTTAACAAGTTAGCAAAATCAACATTACGTAAAAAGTGTGGGTATAGAACATCTACTCGCTGCAGAAGTTCAGCTCGCACTCCCTTATTATTGTGGTTATGCCCCTCTTGCGGTCCCTCCTGAATTCACAGGTATACCATACTATTTCTTATTCAAGTTACATTTCTCATAACAATAATAAAAATAATAACGACAATGTTGACTTCTTTTTAATAATTGTTTCCTTTACAATTGTGTTTTTTCCATTATATCCCTTAAGGGTTCTTTATTACATTATAATTATCCTCACAAATTTGGTTTCGAACATGACTTATTTTCTTTTGAACCCTAAGACACAGTACTGCACATTTTCTGAGTGGAAGAAATTTGATTTTGCCCCTAACAGTACTAAATTTCCCATTTTGCCAATTTGTCGAATCTACTAGCAGAAATGACAGCTCAACCTCTCCTCAGATATTTTCTTATATCTGGAGTTCTAGAGCCCCAAATCAAGCGAGGTTGGATTCATTGGAAAGTTAACATTCATAACTACAACTTCTATGCGAAAAATGTTTCCTGAATTTTTTCATTATGAGGCCCAAATTCTCTCTAAAATCATCAACGAATTTGTTCAGTTTTCGTCGATGATTTTTAGATGAACTTTCCATTATCCCCACTTCACCTTTTTCTTCCACGACAATTATTTCTATGTTTTTCCTACATTTCATGATTCCTCCTAAGCCAAATTATAAGCTATACCCGGGGATTAATAAATTTCATTTTTGCCTTACGTAACACATGTATTTGATTTACAAAGTTTTCCTACCATCAAGTTTTCATACTTTTATCATTAGTAACTTCTTATTACACCCAATTCATTTATCATTAACATATGACATCTTAAAACACCTCCTTCTCATCCTTCATTTAGTCTTGGCCGAAACTTGGCCTAATGAAACCAAGGGTTCCTTTCCTCTTTTCATGAACTCATTCATCTCATTCAATCATTGTTCACATTATGGCAATATATTACAAGGTTCTCATTGAGCAACAAAAATCCAAATTTCTTCTCTTCCCCTCTAACCCACCATGGCCGGCCACTCTTGTCCTTTTGGCCATTGGTTTTGCTTTAATATTTTTGCCTGATTTCATGTTTAAGGCAACCTATACTACTCTAATTAACTTAACTTCAATCATTTCTACATTTCCCCTAAATTTCACTTAAGAACCCTAATTTTTCAAAATTAAAATTGGTGCACAATTCTTAATTGAATTTAAATTTGTTTTTACAATTAGTTTAGAACTTCATACCTGGAGGAAATTTGGGTTTAAATTCTGATTTGATTAAGGATTTTTAACTCCTTTTTCCCTTGCATGCAGCCAACCCCTCCCTCTTTTTCCCTTCACAATTTCTTCACTTTGCTTCTTGTTAATTCTTTGCCCAAGGTGTTTTCTCTACCTAGTAATCGAAAACTTGTGTAGGCTTGACAATTTAGGTGCTTTTCTCTTAAGTTTGGTGAAGGAAAAATCTGAAATATTCCCCCTATTTTTCTCTCAATATGTTCAACCATATGAAGGAGAGAATGGGGTATTTATAGTCCCATTCTCTTTTAATTATACTTTGGCTCATTTTTTCCTCTCTTTTTACAATTTGGTTATACCTCTTTTTTTTTAAAAAAAAAAAGATCCCTCCTAGCAATTTAATTTATTTAATTTCCTCCAAACATTTAACCATCTCCAAATTGTTTTTTTGTAGAGTTTTATTCTCGGGTTTTACAAAAGAGGCAGGGAAAATACACATTTCATTAAAAGGATGAGGTGTGACCCTAAAACAAAAGTGTTGAATAGCAAAATTCTATAACAAAATCATTAACAATGCGACACCCTAATCAGCTTCTCCAGCAATCATTTGTGTCTTGTCATCAATTATCGATCTTTGTTATCCTTATGATGATCAAGTAAGACCTTCCTTCACAAACTCAACCTATCTCTTGTTCACCATCTTTCGAACTTGATACCTGAAATTTTTGCAATTTTCAATCAAATAGCTCAAGACCCCCACCATGATATTCACATCTCTCGTCTAGAACATACCACCTAGAAAACAGTGGTTGCATGGGATTTGATAGAGTTGGGGCAACAAGTTCGGATTCTAATAGATTCTGGTAGACAAACTTGAGTGGCAGATATATGTCCATTTTTAACAAAGACATTTGAGCAGTTGATGCTATAATGAGTCCTGACTGGACCATACAACTAAGATTTCCCACCTGAGAGCTGATTCATCTCTTGTAATTATTCTGGAATCCATGGTAGGACCTCCAATGTTTCCTATTTTGATTACTTGTTTAATTCTTTCGTCAATCCTCACGGCTTCATAGAAATGCTAACACTTCAAGATTTCACAGTTTTACCGATGAAAATATTCCGTCGGTATGTGATTAGAAGTTCGTCGGTGATTTATTTACCGACGTCTTCACCGACGGATTCGGTCCGTCGGCTTTTCCTTCGTCGATGATTCCCCATTCCGTCGCTATATCGGTCGGAAAAACAAAAAAACCATTTGCCGATGGTTTTACAAACGGAATTTGCGCGCAAAAAAAAAGATTCCCGCTTGAAATATACCGACGGATTTTTATTCCGTCGGTGATATCGTGATTTACCGACGGCTACTAACCGTCGGTAAAGCTGTCGGTGAGTGTATGAAATACCGACCGAATATATCCGTCTGTAAATTCATCGGTAAGTGTGGCAGCTACTGTCAAATGCCGACGGATTAAGTCCGTCGGTAAGGCTGTCGGTGAGTG
>Ga0307511_10008681_pt1 | contig 10159 bp, 11 predicted proteins | sample 13_EM_MG_FD_200266 | JGI IMG/M metagenome (GOLD analysis project Ga0307511, IMG submission 200266) | Populus trichocarpa ectomycorrhiza microbial communities from riparian zone in the Pacific Northwest, United States - 13_EM | ecosystem: Host-associated > Plants > Roots > Unclassified | place... | reverse complement strand
CCACCCATCACTCCAACTCGACCCCCTAGGGTCAAGAGGGTAACCATTCAATCACCAATCGAGATAGAGTCATCTCCTGATGAGTTGGAGGCATGGGACTCAGATACGAGTTCATCATCATCGTCAGCTTCCACCCTGTCTGTTATCACTGTTTCGACCCCATTACCCCGTCCCCAACTGGGTTTGACCCCTCATACCCCCCCTTCACCTTCCATAGGGCGCCTTCGGAGGTCTTTCATTCATTTCCCTTCGATTCTATCTACTCCCCGCTCTCGTGTAACTAGATCTAGCTCGAAATGTATTTAAGAATAAATTGACCCACATCCCGGTGGTGACCCGCTTCCCGGCGATGTATGGTACCGCCATAAATCCCTCGAAGCATCCTATTTCCCCCCTTGGCGGCCTGCTAAGCAGAAAACCATCTGGGCGGACTTCCTATCCAACGAAGACCCTAAATCACGACTGTTGCGCTACAGTTCACCCCTCGTACGTGTAGGAGAATCATACCGGTTCTTACACAAGTCGCTTCGTGACTTTGCTGTTGCGTACTCGATGTGGCAGGATGAGGCCTTGCTGAATGAGTTTTTTATTGTTGACGACCATGGAATCATCGATTTCATCGTTGAGGAAGCTGAGCAGAATCAGGAGTTGCAGGATAAACTACTCGCATGTGTGGAGAAATCGAAACAAAACCCCGGGGTAACCACTGCAGCAGCTAATTCAATCACAATACTGGTTCGAGCAGGGACACGGTTCCACAAGTCTGACCTACGGGGGATTCGTATCCCAATCAGCCCCTAACTTGCTTTTATACCCCTGACGGTGAGCTCCTTATAGCGTCCGATTGCGACAACGATGTTCAGGTCTGGTCGGTTGCCAACCGAAAACTCTTACATAGGTTCAGAGGGCACACCGGTGAGATAACCTGTGTTGCATTCCCGCTGAATGGTCATAACCTGTTGGCTTCTGCAAGCATGGATAAAACGGTGCGGTTATGGTCGTGGCAAAATCAAGATGTACAGCTTGTGCATACCTTCGATAGGCATGCTGGTTGTGTGCGTGCAGTAGCGTTCTCGCCTGATGCAAAATTCTTAGCTTCAAGGGATGACCAGGGTGTGGTGTGCCTTTGGTCGGTTGCAACACAAAACCTCATATATAGCTTTTCCGGGAGGCAAGTTTGGATTTACAGTATTGTGTTTTCACCGGATGGACAGACTCTCGCATTGACAGAACACAGCCAACTAATACAGCTATGGTCAACTGATAGTGGGAAACTGCTCCGCGAGCTGCATGCGGGTACCAGCGCAGTTACCAGCGTCGCTTTCGCGCCGAATGGGCAGATATTGGCGTCTGCTGGCTACGGACATTCTCTAAATCTATGGTCTGCCTCAGATGGGCAGCTCATTCACAGATTCACTGGTCTTCGAGTTACCCCTCGTATGGTCGCTTTTGCACCAAATAGCCAGATGACTGCCGCTGCTACCGATGACAACAGTGTCCGCATCTGGTCGATCGCAAGTCGGAAGCTTGTTCATGTCATTGCAGGAATTCGATTTTCGAATACACACGCAAACTCAAACTTGGTTTTCTCACGACGTGGTGATATACTTGCAACAGGTACAGCCGATGGTACTATTCAACAGAGGTTGATCCCACACGAGGCGAGCAACTCTATTCGAGTTGGGAACTGCCGCACCAAAAGGGTCCCGGATCTCGCCTTTTCCAGTGACCAGAAGCTGCTTGCTTCTGCAAGTGCTGATGGAATACGTTTGTGGGCAGTGGGCACGCCTCACATGCCCAACTTGGTCAATGAACTGGCTATACTGGCAGCGAGTGGCGCTACCAGTGTGACGTTCTCCCAGGACAGTGCATTTCTTGTCATAGGTGCTGAAGGTGGAAAGTTGTACTTGCACCAGTCGTTTCAAGATACAACTCCTAGATCATCTAGATCTCAGGGCATTGTGCTTAACACTCACACGCGCTAGGGACCCAGCAGCGACGTATATGCTGTTGCTTTCTCACTAGATGGGAGTGTTCTGGCTGCAGGAGGTGCTGATGAAAAAATATGCCAAAGTCAATGGAAACTAGTACCCAAATACTTGCGCTCGAGGGCCACACAAATCGAGTTCATAGTATTGACTTTGCACCTGATGGCCAGCTGCTTGTCTCTGGCGGTGCCGACAAAACGGTCAGATTGTGGTCCGTCCCACGTCGTGAGGCACTCTACACCTACCAGGGCCATACGTCCTGGGTGAGGCATGTGGCATTCTCCCCTGTCGGTGAGACCGTTGCCTCAGCTAGCAATGACACAACAGTATGTCTATGGTCGGTACCAGATCGCAAAAGTCTACATATTTTCGAAGGCATACTGACTGGGTGACTCGTGTTGCTTTTGCACCCGATGGATTTTTGCTTGCATCTGGGAGTCGCGATAAAACTATACGGTTCTGGTCATTATCCTCCCGAGAGCATGTTCTGGCTGTTGATACTCAAGCTGAAATCTATGCCCTTGCTTGGACCCGGAGCACGCCAGCTGCGGGTGGCCTCATTGCTATCGGAACGGGAGGTGGTGGAGTCCAATTATTGCAGGTGATTCACAAACCGGGGTATAGTCGCGAGATTCCAGTCGTGGGTCTCTCTTGGTTTTGGGCTACGGATTATGGGTCCCATTTCAATGCCTTTGGGGCGCGGATAGAAGGGGTTACAGGGCTTAGTCCTATCCACATTGAGCTACTTAAGCAGCGGGGAGCAATCGGGGAGCCTGTCGTTGGCCCGAGTCCAAGAAATGGAAGATGAGGAATAGTGTGAGTGAGGCAATGATCGGGTTTGTGGGATGTCATGAAAGGGCTTATGTATGCTTCTGAGCTTTATTGTATCTCCCCGACGGTTATAATTTTAAATTTTGTCTATCAGTTGAATACGAGTACTGATTTGGCTAAAAAAAAGATCCTGTCTTTCCCTCGAGTATATGGTCATGTATGTTGATCGCCGGCTTTGCTTTTTCAATACAATATTGGATTTTCCATTATTCACCCATAATGTTGCAATATATTGGAAACCTTCACGAGTACTGCTGATCTTTTCATGAAAGAAGTTAGCATCTCCTAGATGACAATAAGGTGAGAAGGACGGTGGTAAACCCGATATTGTAAAGGAAATTTATGTCTTTCACTATTAGCATACGAGGTTATGGCTCTTGCGATCCTCCACAGAGTTTTCAAAGGACTGCCCTAGCTGGGGAAGTGACTAGTGCCGAAATCGGAATAGTAATCCGGTTGTTTAAATCACGGTTTACTAACAAAAACATCTGGTTAGTCTACCTTGCGTTCTGATGTCAAGTTCTCTGCTGGGGGTCCCGAGGTATTATGATTGTTCGTCCGCTCGAGTTTCTAGAAGTGTCATTATGCCTAGTTGTGACTTTCGCAGGTATACAGTCTGGTCCGTAGGTATGAGGCACTGGGAGTTGGATAATCACTCGTCTATCCTGGGATGCACCCTCATAGGCTAATTGCCTGCTTTGATTTTTCAAATAAATCCTTTATAGACACACCACTCCGTTGGTTTCTTCCTAATTCACTGTATTTGCTCCGATATTGGCCATGATGTTGCAATGTACTATGACTGCCATGAGTAGCGTTGCTACTTTTTGATGGAGTTACCCACTCACGTAGGGGGCAACAAGACATCGCTCTGATGGAAATCCCGGTGGTAAAGCTGGTAGCGTAAGGCAGGAACCTTTCCATAATAGGAGCACGCTGGCGCCTGAAGGAGGACCGCCGACACCCTCCTGCCAATCCAGATTGGGGTGGATCCGAGTGCTCAGGATACTTATTTTGACCGTTTTTCCAATTGAGAGTTTATTTTTTCTGTCGCTGATGAAGTGGGATGAAGATTTATGGTTATCCTTTAATCTTTCGGGCGATGTGTTGAACTCCCTACCGGCGTGATGAAGGGATGGTTTATCCACCGCTGTGATGTCCCCCCAGCCATGCTTTCCGTTTTTCTACTGTTCATTTAGGAGCAGAAGGCTACCTCCAAGCCTCTCTACCGGTCGTACAGATTACTTTGTACGCATGTTGAATCCAGTCAGGTTCCGGCTGACGCATCATCACCTTATTGTGAGCGTATAGGGGTTTTCTTTAGTAAGGGTTAGAATTTAGGCAATTTACATATGTAAGAATACAGGGTAACGAGTCTTCGAAATGATATATATCAACAGAGAAGCCCCTGCTGGTAGCTAAAAGAACTGATAATCTCCAATGCTAAAACCGCATACAAAAAATGCCATGGAACTATTCTGGCCCCCTCCGCGAATGGACACCGGTTCACGAATAGACCCGGATTGTGCGTGAATAGTCCATCTATTATATATGCTCGCGTACTGAATATGCATAGTGGCGCTTTAGAGTCCTGTCACCTAACTGCCGTGAGGCAATAGTACCAGAGGTGTCTGGCCATTCTCAAAATCACAGCAAATATTGGCAAGAGTGAGCTTTTTAGAACAATATAAACAAACGGTTCTTGATCCCAATTACCTACAATATGTCCCTAATTCAAATATATAACAAGGAGATATCTTTTCTCAGGCCTGGTTATAGTGGTTTCATGCAAATTCTGCCAAGACCATACCAAAATTCTCAAATCCAGAATTTCACCTTGTTTACACCACTAGTACTCCTCTTATACTGGGAGGAATATTCTAATTTTGTGTCATATAATAGCTTTCGATACAATAAATCACCATTGAAAGTTCCAGGCCAATATCTTTCCTTCTGAGAGAGTGGTTATGGTTGTAAAATAGCACTAAAATCGCATGTATCCGGAGCCTCACCCTTGGTAATATAGTTATCCGATACCAACTAGGTAGCTACACTCAATCCGCGCAGCGTGTTCCAAATAAGCCCTCCTCTCACATGGTCCAATCAGGCATGACTTGAGATGTTGGCAACCGGTACATTTAACAAACCTTGATACCCATCGCCACCCAGATCCTTTCCCAGTTTTGCGCAATCCATTGCAAGATCCAGTAAGGAAGGCAAATGGGATACCGGAATTTCCTGGTTTTGGTGTATGGTGCCATGGGAGTGGAAATCCTTTGCTAAGGGGATCCAGCGCTTATATATATCCCTCACCAGTCCCCAGATTGGCTGTAGAGCCATAAGGTGGGTTCCCTACAAGAGTCTTGAAACGCACCCCGCAGGTGAGAGTACCTGTAGTTATTTGATCCGTGGCTATTTCTGTCGGGGGTTGGCTCGGATTTAACCCCATCATGGGAGAGATCAAGTACTCCAGTACTACTCCCGGAGTGTAAGGTATGCGCTTGGGTAGCATATGTTTTTACTCCCCACTTACCCGAAGGCTTGGTGTATTCCACTACGACATAGACAGTGTGCAAATACACCATCCACAACTGTCATCACCATGGTAAAGTTGGTGCTGGCAAACAAATATAACGTGTATAAAGCACAGGACTGCTGACTGCTTATTTATGGCGAGGTTAAGTATAGCAAGCATATCGCAACTTTTACCTACCCATGCTGCAGAGAGCATTACGCAAGTTGACCTTGACTTTGACGAAGTCACGGTGCTTCGATCAAATGTATATTGAATAGACACTTGGGAGTCAAACAATGCTATCATTAGCGAGAGTCATAATTAGAGCATGCGGGGAGCATAAGACAGAACAGTTGAAATGGGACTATGTATGGGAGTCACATTTGAAGTGAGTTTACCTTCGGGTTGCTCCCTGCGTTGCAATCATTGTTGTACCTCCGCTACTACCAAGACAATCCAATTGTACTCTCGGCGCTCCCTGAGATAAACCATTGTACTCGCGATACGCACCAACCTTGTCACGTGAGCGAGCAACACAGGCACTCAGAAGATTGCTAACGCTTGCACTCTCAAGCACACCGCGCTTCGCGTACCCATCCATCTTGATATTCACAACCCCTCCATCTCCCCCACAATCGCGACCCCGAGCTCCACCTACACAGTTGGCGGCCGTCGTCGGGGTCGACGGCCGCAGCCAGCACCTCGTGATCGCGTCCCGAGTGTTAATCCGAGATACAAACCACGCCGTGTGAGAGGCTCGCACCCGCGCACCCGCACCCACCCACTCACAGCACTCGTTTTCATAAGAAATATTTCAACTACCGCGTGCATGCACATGCGCAACCGGTGTATCTACATATATATTCTTGTGGGTTTTACACAAAGTTCCGGAGGTTGGGGGTAGGGTCGGATCTGGAGGCGAGACGACATAAGGATTGATCATCGACCGTGGAGAGTCAGGGCGCATACGCCTACTGATACGGCGGTGTGAATGCGGAGGGTTGCGGACCAATCGGCGGGGGTGACCCATGGGTATATGGAAGTTGAGGCGGAGGCGGAGGCAGAAGCGAGGAGATGAGTTCGGATGGGAAATATACATACCCAACTTCTCCATGCCACATTAATATCGACTTCCATATATGGTACACCGCAATTACCTCGCGACTATAACTACATCCCCGAGTTAGTATTTACAGTACCTCGATGTAGACTCGCCGGGGGGAAGTGGAGGAGGGGGAGGACGGGAGGTGGAGGAGGGGGGGAGATCAAGTAGAAGCAGAAGAAGACAAAGGCAGTGGGGAGCGCTCATACTAATTACAACATACCCTCAAGTCGACGATGCGGGCTACTAATATTAAGGTGGAGTAGTTGGTATGAGATATCAGCGTCGTTTGTTACGGTTCTACCGTACCAGCTTTTAACCCCACAGCCCCGGCTTCCCTTACTTTTAAGCTCGAGGTACTCGACGCTCCATCCATCGGTCCCCCACTACCTACCCCATCAACCCAGGATACCAGGGTCTAGCCATGTATCAAAGAAATGGACGTTCAAGTGGATCGTGAGTGCAGAATTTGGTTTCGCCTCCGCTTCCTCCATAGTCGTTAAATTTAGTTCCGGATCCGGAGATGGGAATGTGTTGGCGTATATCACAGGGGAGAAGACAGGAGAGGAGAGGAGAGGAGAGGAGAGGAGAGGAGAAGAGGAGAGAAGAGAGCAGAAGAGAAGAGAAGAGAGGAACGGATATCAAGATCAACAGAATGGATACAGGCAAAACATGTTAAAGGCGGCGCAACCGCAGTGGGCGTTGACAGAGCCCGAAGGGTGATCACGAGTAACCGTCCCTCGAAGCTGGCCATTTATGGTGCATAGGTATACAGAAGCTGCGGACACACCTACGGTGCTGGGATACAAAGAACGGCAGGGGCACGTCTCGGAAGGGTTTTAGGACTCTCGCGGCAAAGGCTAGGCCAACTTCAGTTGACCTCAAGTGAATTACCAAATGCCGAGGGATATTTCAATCTCAGGATCCAAATCTCTAGAGTACGACGCATTTCTCAGAAGCATGTTGTTAGAGGTTATAGTTAAAATTGGAGTATTTTCGGTAGTCCCGTGATAAATATATCCTATAGCCATCCATATTAGCGCATGTACTCTCGTTGATTAGGCCTTGAGTAAAATATTTTACAGTAGCCCCAAGTAACTATGCGATATTAGTCTAGCGGGCACCGGCCTTTCGTAGAGAGATGCGTTATGTGCCCGAACCCCTAGCTTCAGAAAGGGAATCAGATAAACCGGCAACCTTAGGTCACATGGTGAACGGAACACTCTTGACGGTGTATCTGATTCTATATGCAGCCAAGGAGTCAACGCTCCCACCGCATCTCCCATTGGCAGCTTGGCAATCTACTCCTTGAAAATTGATCGGATATTAATAATCTGATAAGTTCGCGCCATCCTCCACGGCATCACTGTCTAGAATCAGATAACGTTAGAGGCACGTAACGGAAATTATCAGCTCAACCCGTTGGTCAACCCGCCCAGCAGGTGAGTTTAATGATCAGCAAATTTAACATTGATGGATCAAGGTCGACTCTTTATCATTTGAGGAAACATGATCCAATACTCTGCCTACTCCAAAACTTGTAAGCACTTGAACAGAATCGTACATGCGAATAGTGTCCACACCAAAATTGTGCAGCAAAATTAACGAAAACTCGAAAGCTACTATGAATCAACAAAGTAACTAGATATTCTCGAATCGAGAAATTATTGAGACCTATATACTGTATCATGAGGAAAAATCAAACAAATCTAGGGAAGTTATACTCCTTATGGTATGTAGACTAAACAAGTAGTAGTTTTTGCCTATGCGGATGGGAATCAGCTCCAATGCAGTGTACGCCGACATATCGTGCATGACTATTGTTTGAGTATGGCGAGCGGTGAGTCGTGAATCCAATGAAGAACGTGCTATATGAGAGAGGAGATAAATGCTCTGTATTGATCTAGCTACAGCGATGAACTGAACTGATGTGATTTGTACAGATGTAGCAGGCAATACAGGAGCTATATATACATGAACGAGCATTCAGGTGAATGTGCACATGGTAGCACATGCAACTCAACGTGAGAGGCTAGGGGAATAGGCTCAAGGCGGGTTGCAAGGTAATGACAGTATAGCTAGGTATGGGCGGAATGACATGCACTGCATTCTAACAACTATGTGCATCAAAAGTTGGTTATTGTTCAGAACAAGGGAGTAACGGGGTAAAACAAGCGCACAATACCATTTATGTACCCAGCGCTACTATTAAACCCTACTTGTATGTTAGAGTTCCGTATCAGCACACATGCCTTCCTTCATTTGAATACATCAATATTTTCGTAATTCTTACATTGATTTGGAGATAGAGACTGGCCCCAGACATGTGGCCCCTTGTCATAGCCTAGATCTAGGCAGTTTGGTTACGGGTGCTTAATTATTTAGAAGCAAAAAAGGTTCAACGCTTTCAGATGTCTCGTTGTAGGGATCTGTTTACAAGGATACCTCCGCCGGAGTAAATAACTATATTTCGTTACTAGCTTCGCCTGGCCACTAAACTCAAGGTGATGGTGTATGGAGCTGCAACGTGTAGGCACTCCCGGATTTCTTTGGTAAACTTGCCGGGTTCGAACAAGGCGCAGGCGCTATGGACTGGAGTCAAACCTTCTCCAATGGAGAGTTCAACGAGCTGCTCTATCACTGGACTAGCACATGACTAGGCTTGCTTTCCACCTTGTTTCCACTTACTTTCCACCTACTGCCGTACTCTGATCCTGTGTCGAGGTTAGTGGGGTTGTGCCAACCAGACTATACTTACTCTACGAAGCGATAGAGATACTAGGCACCAGCACTATTACCACCACCTGTAGACCCTCCTCCTCCCTCTCTCCCCGGCTTCGATTTTCGAATTCTGCCACGACCTCCCCACTAGCACCACCACTATGTGGCGATATTCGTCCCGACCGCTCGGTACACAACGAGCGGCCTCGACTAGAGAATCTCGCGCCTCGAGCTCCGATCCAAATCACTAACGGCGCTGTACCCCGCCTCACACATACACAACGCGCAATTTTTTAATATATTTATCACTCGCTCGGGAGCTCCCGTGCACATGCGCCTGAGGAATATTACATACTCATATGTTTGCATACTGTATATGCATACATATTCTTGCGGATTTAGAGCAGCAGCTCCGGAGGGTTGGGGTGGTGTTGGGTCGGGATGGAAGGAGATGATCGGTCCGAGTAGCACAATATCGATGTTAGTTTATCCGCCCTGTGATAGGCTGCACCACATGACTGCATACCACTTACATACTGCATACTTCAGCTGCATGTTTGTCGGAGCGCATATGCTGACGTATTCACTGCGCTATGCAGCTAAATAACCACATGCAGTCGTATGCAGTATCCATAGGGTATAGCACACCACACACGCCATTGGCTCATTGCCTCATCCGCCCTTGTTATTTATTGCGTTGTAGGTTGGCACGATATCGTGTATAAATGCCATTGTTTTATTGCTCTACCTCCTCTATTGTTCTTCCCAATAACAAACGATGCATACTAGGTCTTAGCGGCTCAATGGCTACGTATGTACGGATAGTAACTAGATGTTATTCACGATTACGACGGGTTATGTATGATAGGGAACTCGCTTGGTACGATATGGTAAGTCGGGTATGATATACAGCTAGGTGGCAAAAAAAACTGAACGCTGCATAAAAGGCCTGTGCATGCAGCGCGCTTGATTCAGATTCAATGCATCAAATGGCGCCTATCA
>Ga0307511_10008680_pt1 | contig 10159 bp, 5 predicted proteins | sample 13_EM_MG_FD_200266 | JGI IMG/M metagenome (GOLD analysis project Ga0307511, IMG submission 200266) | Populus trichocarpa ectomycorrhiza microbial communities from riparian zone in the Pacific Northwest, United States - 13_EM | ecosystem: Host-associated > Plants > Roots > Unclassified | place... | reverse complement strand
GTAAAAAAAAAAATCTTACTCTGTATGCCGCCCTAATTTTGGGGGGAATTTTTGGAAATTTTTTCTAAAAAAACCATTACTCGTAGCGGCGCCAATAAGGTACCTACGATGAGCTCATGCGGTTAGGTACATAAGTAGAAAGAAATTACAAAACCGATTCGTGATATCTGCATTCCCATTATCAGCCGCCGTCTCTTTCTCTCCCCTCCCTCCATCCTATCTCGTTCTCTCTCCCCTCCTGCCCCTACCATCACGCTGGCTAGGCTAGCTGCGTGAACAGGTAGCCAGAGAAGGCTTTCACCCCACCCCAGTGTTCACCGTCATCACCCTTCTTCCAGATCAGTTTGCCAAGGTCTTCCCAGGCTGTTGCTGCTCAATAAGAGGCCATGACGAGCCTAGAATTCTGGGTGGATTCAAACATCAGGCATCTGCCAGCCCGGGGGATTACATACATTTAGGGAAGTAGAAGGGGATTCGTAATGTTTCCGTTCTCGTCCGTCTCTCTACCTCTTCTCTCCCTCTCTGCCGTACTAAGCTAACCACATCCCACCATTCTCTATCCTCCTCTTCTCCTTGAACCGGCTCGTCAAGGTCTTCCCAAGTTGTTGCCGTTCCGTAGATCTGCTTAGCTCCCTCCTCATAGTATTTGGGGCAATCGAAAGTGGTATGATAGCGCACTGGGCGGGATGCTATGGTCAGTTTCACGGAGCGAGTGGCATATGGCCATGGTACTGTGTGGGATCTAGTTCCATGGAACCAGTGGTTCATGGCTATAGCTATCAGGTGCCGCTGAGTGGTCACCGGAAGCTTCGGAAGTTTTTCGACATTGAATCAAGGGTAACGATCGATTTATGCAGGGTGCAGGTGCATGCACAGTGCCAAGCATGTCGCCCGGGTTCAGCTACCACTAATACTGGTATACGTATACGTGTGTGCTGTAATACTCAAGGTGTAATCTTAACAGCTGTTAGTTGTTGAAAACTTACAGTGAGGCTCTGCAGCATTGCTTTTCTGATTAGAGTCCCCCCCCCATCTGGTCACCGTCAAGCTAGTGAAGAGTTCAAGTGGATATCAAATTGCGTACAGCCAACCGTGCTGGCCCTGTAAATTCAAATATTGGGTCATATACAGCATTTAGCTAGCTCTACTGGCAGTAGACTTAGATATATATATATAGATGATCTAGGCAGTTAGGGAAGTTCCAAACTAACCTTGAGGCTTGAGACTAAACGAAGGCACCCCGTTGAGTGAAAGTTTATATAGTTACACATTTATTAATTGCAATAGTACGACGTTGAATATTTTACATAAACTAACAGCAGCACTAGCCTTTTTGAGCCTCATGCTTTTTTTTCTTCTTTTTTTTTTTTTTAAAGAGGTGCCTTGTTCGAGGTTAACACTCATACAAAGGAGTCAATATGGGCTATACAAAATTTTACTTGGGAGGGCTGGACTGGGTAGAACACGTATGCCTCTTAAGCTCAATTACAATCGATATTGAGGACGCCTACGGAAGTCTGTAGCCGACGAGGCTGCGCAGAATTCCTATTCCATGCGCATCTACAGCGCTCAGTTGATGATTCACTCCACTATTTTGTACCCAATCCAACCCTCCTCTTTCACAAAAACCGTATTCCACATTCGCTTTCACGTGCCAGAATTCTATCCCTCCAACATGGTAGTCCATCCAGCTCCACCAACACTCCTTCTGGCCATAGATCTAGAGAGTCATGTTGTATCTTTCCAGCCCGTGCGCGCTAAATATACAGGCTGAGTTGGGGACCATGGAGACGGCTTATACGGATTATAATTGCTGCCCGTCGGTGCCGTTCCATATCTACTAGGTGGGGGCAGGTAAACACCGCCATCAATCTGCAGAGATCTCTTTCTTCCATCATTCGTAATGGTCTCTAGGGGCACCTCCACGTATTTTGGTGCATTTGGGTTTGTGGTTGGACCATATACTGACTCATAAGGCACAGTTACCATTAACTTCATGCCAATCCTGTGAAGTGACTCTGGTGAATACGGGTCACAATTGGATGCCTGGTAAGTATTATTGAGGGGCGAATCTTTACCAGGAATTGCCTTTCTAGCAGATCCATTGAACTGAAAGTTGTCCTCAGTGGCACTAGACGAAGGAAATTTGTCGATGTCTAATTGTTCCGATTTGTCGTAAAAACCTGGCTGAAGCTCTAAGCTTAGTGATTCGTGGTCTGCGTCTTCATTTGACTGGCTAGTGAAATCAAAAGGACTTAGACATTCTTGAGCTCTTAGTGGCAATGTGATCGTGGTTTCCAATGTAGGTGAAGCCATTTTTGTCGTGCGGTATGCATGCGCGTTGTTCGGTAGATCCTTGGTAACTGCGCAGACGTTGGTTCTTGCCTGATACGTCATAGCGGAAATGCAACTTTAAAATAAACAGGTACTCGTGGAATATTTCTCGGTGCTCTTCTCGATCGGTAGGCCTATGTGAGGTTCCAGGGTCTTTTTAAATAATCCCAAGAAGGAACCCTCTAGAGACTTCTTTCTGCTTTCAGCCACATTAGGTTCTTTCCAAGAAAGCCATGCATGAGGCTATTGATCAGGTGTATGAAAGCTGGTGCCAATCTGGGCATCATATTCTTCTTTGATTGGCTGATGGAAAAAACGGCTTTGGGGTGTTTGTAAGATAGTGTTGAATGTGTAGTACGGTGGCACTCAATTTAGAGTTTGGGGTAGGAGCTCTTCTTGATCTGAAAGGCCTGAGTTTTGCTAACAATTTTAGTACTTGTACAACTGTCTCACTAAGTGGGGTTGATAAGGGACTTTTGACTTTGTCGATATACTATGTGAAACCAGAGCGTCTTTGTTGTGAGATCACAACCTACTCTCCAACTACTAGCTATACCGCCGAGGTAGGTATAGTTCCGTCACAATATAAGCTATGTAGAGTTCCAATAAACTATTGAAGGGAGATACATAGACCTGGCAGTTGAGGCAACACCACGTGAGCGCGTCGCTACAAAATACCAAATGGATCCATTGATAGCAAGCATCCCCTGTTATGGGGGCTCACGAGCTCGAGTCAGCTGGGAACGGGGCAAATTTATGACGAGTCCATTCTAAAACGTTTGTCGTGATATAAACTATAGAACAGCGACAGCGAAACTATTGTACTTCTATGGATAACATTACCTCAGTTCATTGACCACTATCCAATTATAAAGCCTCCAGAGACTTAAATAGTAAGTAAATTTTGACCCTTTCATGAGCATTACCCAGTGTGTAACATTGGTAATCCTCCATAGATATTATGTAATCACCCTACAGGCAAAAATGAAAGGAAAACCTGGCTGACTGATCGATCAGCTGAAGGGATGGGGCTGTTTCTAGATATAACGATATATGAAAAGATCATGAGACTCAGCCTGGCTGCACAACCCCTCGTGATGATCCTCGAGGCTTTTTAATTCAGACCTTTAATGGTCACTAGGCTTAATATAGTCTGTAAATTACTCTGGCGCCTGTAAATGGCAAAGCGACCAGACTAAATGGGGGTAAACTCACGTGCATAGAGGTATTTCCCCTTTGGCCTGACCATTTTCTAGTGAAATTTTGCTATAGTGAAGCAATTGGCCGGATTTTCGGCCTTCGTTATAGCCAAGTTTGCCTGTAATCAGGTTTTAGCATCCTGACCGTCGCTTGTTCGTATGGTCAGGCAGAGCTAAAAGCTCAGGGAGACTAAGGGCTGTACTTTTTCAAGCTCTTATACGTCACCATCACCCGCGGTAGCTTCGCCTTTTCCCAATCCGGCAGGTACTTACATAAGTCGTTTAGCTCGGACTAGGTAGCTTTAGGCGGCGCGGCATCGAGACTAAGCCAGGCTAACCTATTATGGTTGGGACTGCCATCAAGGGCACCGAAATGGGAATGTAACTACCGAAAGAAGTAGTCTGTACTTACTGGGGACGTAGGTGGGTCTCTTTTTGAAGAGTACTAAGTCGACCAGACTGAGTAACCATGTCTCCTTACTTAGTCAATCAACCTTTTCCAATGGATAACCACGAGATGATCACGTTGCCATACAATCAAATATGTTGCGCCCATGCCATGTGCCGAAACTTGATTGGATATTGGTCACAAAATTCCAACATCTACGGAAATTCAGGTCCGAATTCGAACCAGCCTTGCAAGGCTCACATGTCTGAAAAACTCTTTATTTAGCTGCAGGATATACTTACTTTGCTCGGCATTGTCATTTCTTTCACTGAGTGTTAAGTAAAGTCTATGAGAATATGACCAAGCCAACAATACTTAAGTAGGTAGCTGTTTTGTCATTCCCAATATTCTAGTCCTTTCCTTTCATATGTGTAGTTTATGTAGCAGCGGTCAGGGCTATGTGGTAGCTCCACTACATAGTTATCATAGCGTAATAGATCATATTCAGGCTAGATGGTGATGCTCTTTTCGGCGCGCTTGTTGACGATCGCACTATAGCATGATGACTAGTACTGTTTCGGTGCTCCTGAATTGACACTTCACGAATACGATAGAATGCTCCAATCATACCGCGGGCATTATTGAATTGATCGAATGGTTTAACTGGTCGATGCCCTAGCAAATAAGTACACGTATGTCCTAGATCCAAATACAATTGGAGATATAAGCGAGGCGATAAAAGCAACGAGACCAATAGTAGCCATGTCCCCATCAATTCAGACTAATACGAAAAGAAAACCAAACTCCGACATGTTCCTATAGCCTTCGTCAAAATGAAACGCTCCACCTCAATGTTTTCTTCTCGCCCAAAAGGAATTTTCAACTGGGTGACAGGGGAGATCTAGCCTGTGCCGAGCGTGTAAACTTAACTGAAATATATACAATTCACAACACCCGACCAGAAGTGGGTCTTCTACTTGTTACACACTGTTCCTCTTATTCCTGAATGGGTAAACTATGGGCTGATTCAAACTGAATCTCCGCCCCACACTTGTAGAGGCTTTTCGACTGGCAGTGGTAGGCTCTGGTCTCCATAGAATGAGTTCCTGACAACTATGAGAGGCTGCCAACATTGATGGGCCGGCCCTGCCACTTTCCGAACCAGCCAAATCGTCACCGCATGCTTCCCTCGCGGCACCCTGCGCAAGTCTTAGCCAGTCCTCGTAATCTTTCGTCAAGCTTTCCACATCATGATACGGAGAACACGAAAGCTCCTCAATATCCTCCATAGTATCAGTGCGCAAGGCAGATTTTGAGTCAACTTCTCTGCCAATATCACACCTGGGTTGGTCAACCTCTTCATGCGAGTCGTCGCTGATAGATCTAGAGTCATTGCCGTCATACTTGGGGTTCTCGCATGTGTAATTGAGTGGCTCATGCTTCATGCCGTCTGGAGGGGTAATGCAGATTGCAGGGACTTTTGCGATTGGATGGGCGAGCTCTTGCGGCTCTGGAAGTTCCCACCGACTTCCCTCGTATTTTCTGTGTTTCGCCGCCCATGCTGGCAATTTGCCCCGCTCCTCGGTTTTTACTGTGTTTTTGGAGGCTCGGCCGAAGTCCATTGACTTTTGCCGGGAATCGTCATTTCCGTAGGAGTATCGGATATTATCATACTGTCCCCCTACTGCTATGAGGTCTTGGAAAAGTGCTAGGTACATTTTTCTCAGATATGTCGAGACAGGTTTTGAATTCGGTGCTGAAAGTGGAGGAGTTAATCGTTTGGGTATAACCCGTAGCATAACTCAAGAAACGAGCGGAATTTCCTGACTCTTATATATTCATTACCGCTCATCCTCATGGTCACCTCGCTCGCCTGTATGGTTGGTGTCATATGCATCCGGCACACTAACCCACCATTCTGCCGACCGGATGTGATTTCTGTACCCCGCTCCTGGTTGGAAACTACCGAGAGTGCGGGTGAACCGAAACAACAAAGTGTTTGGTGTCAAGAAGCTCTGCGATTGCTCAGGTTTCATAGTTTTGTTTACGTGTCATGCAAGCCTTCAGCAGCACGCTGTAGAATTAATCATGAAACATATCTGTGATAGATATATATGGGGAATTGTTCGCAGTGTGAATACTCATAAACGTAGTTTCAAGGAATTGATTCATCCCACATACTGCATGATTTTTCCACTTAGGTAGAATTCTGGTCTGGGGAAACCAGCTGGTATCTTTGAAGATACAACTACAGAGTCACATCTAGTTTGGGCTGCGGGGTATTTGTCTTTAACTTGGCATCACATTAAATCATGGATAGATAATCTTGTCTTCCACATAAACATACGCACCCACCCCATATGGGAGTTCAAGTTGTAATTGTTGAATGACGCTGGATGGTCAAGGCAGTGAATGTCGGCTCTACTCCATGATGCACGTTTGCAATTAATGCCATTGCATCTCGAGCTTCATTATCTTCAGTTTCTCTCCGTGTGTGTATGGGATTCTCTCACTCATTTTGTAGTACTATAACATCACTGACTAATGGGGGGTTCACGCCCTACCAATGAGAAGCTCTGAAACTTTAAATTTTGGTCTAGCAACAGCCCTTTAGGAAGTCAAACGAATAGATTGCGGTTGCGATACCTTTTCTTCTCTTCAAAATGCTCAGTCCGCCATTGTCCTCCCCAAATCTGTGCTGATGTGAGGGAGAACTAAACCCTGAAAATCGTATTGCCTGTCAGTCACCAATCAGCAGGGAGTGCTCTTCTTACCTGTTTTCTAAGTAATAGGTCATTCACTTAGTATAAGTAGTGTTCTTATTCTACAAAAGATAGCTCGGCTTCTGCAGATAATATATTTATAAGCCAGCATGTAGCATTATCTGTTTGAGCGATGAAGGAGGATATTGGGGGGACTGAATCAGAGCCCCGCAGATGGTCATGCATGTTACTACTAACTGTAAGGTGGTTTTGAGTTCTAAGTCTTGGAAGTAGGCCTACCCTCTCTGGTGCAGGCCCTCGGTAGAGAATGGCTCTTTTGCACTCGGTCTTTGTCTCTGCAGCTGATATACTACTGGGCTTGCTGCTGATACTTCAAGATGGCTGAAAATCTAGCCTATAGCAAACGGCCTCCGACTCTCAGAGCTTCTAACTGCCCATTTTCTATTTGGCATAGGCTCTATATATGTGTGATTGAATCTTGAAGTCTCTTGTATGCTTAGTGGCAAGCATACGTACTCTAATAGGTGACCATCCCCAATTGAAAACGAGGGCCCACTAGCAAAAGTCAAATGTTCAATGTCCACATACCCAATGAAAAACCTCACTACTTACCTTTGAAATTTAGGGGAGTTGTGGATCATAACTCTCGACAGTCATAGGTCACCATAGGGTTAAGCCCCAAATCCTCAAGACAGACGACACGGGTGGGGGTAGAGTCTCAGCTGATGGTATATACCAGCTGTTAGACATACCTAGCACCCAGTGACCACCCACAGTATCCCATAGATTCACATCAGAGCATAAGCCATAGAACCATAACTACTAAAGTCTAAAAATTACAGCATTGATATCATGGAACCCCAGGAGTTTAGATCTGTAGAGTCCTGAGTCCTCGGGGTTTTGCGTATGAAAACGTGTCTCATGAATACAGAACTCGATCCCAGGTGCCCAGATTTTCCCCTAGTGTTCCGCTTGCTATGAAAGTCCAGGAAAAGAGGCAACAGTCCAGTAGCTGCAGGACTATCAACCCCGGCCCAGAGGCCGGACCAGGCTCCCCTGGACTTTATCGCATACAGTATCCTAGGGAAACTTTTCATTGGGGCATGCAATGAAAAGCCAAGGGGTGTATAGCATGTTTATTGCCTGTAAACTAGCCTTGGAGTTTTGCCTTCCACCCGAGATCTTTGCAGCACCCAAACTCCCACCTGGACATTGCCTTGAGAGCCACCCATCCGTGGGAACATTTTCCTATGGGGAGGGGGGGTCTAATTTTTTTTCATCTATAATTCCCACCCTATAATCATTTCCCACTTATACCTTCAAATTATAATTATGCAACCATTCTCTTGCACCCTCTTATTTATAATTTGTAATCCTATGAATTGTATTACTTAGGTATATTCAACCAACCAAATCTAAGATCCATCAAACCAGCAAGCTAATACGTGAAAAGCAAAAACGTCAGGTTCAGGCTAGGACTCTAACGGACGATTTATGCTCAAATAAGCAAGGCTTTATATATATCATATACTCAGCATATTTTAGTCGACAACAATGAATTTTGTGTTCATGTAATAGTTAATAGCTCTGGTATGTGGCCTTATACGACTATACGCATACATGTATGTACATATGCACAAGCTGAGGTGGTCGTGATACTTAATGCGAATAGCAGACATGGCCCCTAGGCCTTGCCCCTTGCATATACATACGGGTATCAAGTACCTAACTAGTTATAGACTGAGTATATAAGTAGGTAGCGTATTTAAGGATTGCCAGCAGAATTACACGTGCCTGGATGTTTTCTAGTACACGCAATCAATAGATAAACTATCTTAGGTCCTTACCACCTTCTACTTATGGTTAGCATAGACTCTATGGCTAGCAACCCTTGGCAGTATGTAAGAATGTTCACTGTAAATATCAAGCTCTTAAGAGGATCATTCAATGAAGAGAGAAAGGAACTAAAATACAAGAGGTCATTGCCCGACTTATATCTTCCTCCTCGGTCACTCAAGGTGCATAGAAATAGAATTAATATTCCGTCTCCGTAACTATTCCTCTATCCAGCATGATGTTCCACCGACCGGCATATCCTAGCTGCACGCATTTCAACACAATATACCATACTAGTCACGACAGGCAATACGACACCGTCAGCATATATGCACAGTAAAATGAATGCAAATATCCCGGGTCACTCGATCATAATCATGCTCAAGAATCATACATCACTCGGACTGTACTGACATGATAGCTAGCCTGTTTTAGTACCCCCACTATAGTCAAAATTATGTCGACGTCTACATGCCTACACTATCATGCAAGCCACGCTCAGCCAGGTTGATGAGGTCACATCAGTAGATACTGGAGACGCAAAAATTGATTATTTTGTACTCCTCGATTTAACATTTAGGGGATATTTTTGTTGAGGTCCAGCTGGCGGTGAGGATCTCAGAAAAAGAATAATGCAGTTTCTTGTCTAAAATCAGAGGGCTAATATGGCAAACTCACCTCATAAAGCCCATCATAATGTTTGGGGTATATCTGGTCCATTGTCTAGATATAAATTCTGGTTTCATTCACTGGATTTGGTCCTGTATGTTTTATCTGAGACTTCTATGCGACCACGCATGGAAGAGCCAGATTCGGATTCAGCAAATTAATAATCGAACGACCTAGTTACCGTAGTTCTGCCTGACATTACTTCAAAATTATAGAAGCTGAAAGCTATTCAGCCTTCATATGAGCCCTGAAAGTACTTACGCTTCAAGCACCACAGTACGCCGCGTTACAAGCTTAATGCGCAGAAAGCCTACTTGAGATGTGAGGTTGTATATCGGTATAATATTGCAATCGATATCGGATATCCCAGTACTGGATTGGCAAAAACTCACTCAAGACTGGTAGGCGGTGTATCGACGTGCTATCCCCCCACAATATTTCGCTGATGTCGACGTCTCTGACATTTCACTACCCGCGTTTAACGCTTGCGATGAGCTAAGCTTGCAGCTGGATTGACTAGCGGCTAGCCATGGAGATCGGATCTGCATCAATATTGCGTACATGCAGCTGCAACCCGTATGGCATGCTAGTCGTTTAAGGGTCTGGTCCGGAGCTAATGGGCATGCACGAACACACATCATGTCCAGCCTCAAGTTATAATAACTGATATATTCCTTTTGCAGTTGTATTATATGCATGAAGGCTTTCGTTGCTGGTGTTTTCATCGGAAACTTATACGAGGCATCGAACACAAGGCTGGTATAAACTCTACCGGTGACATTTTCAAATCAGGGCCGGGACTTGCCTTGAAATTGCCAGAATGGTTGAATACTTCTATACCAGGATATTTACCAATTGTGGCTTAATTGGAACCCTCCTCGCTATCTATGGCGAATTGGAGTTATAAGCGGAGTATGCGTGCTAGCTATAGCGCTACAACTGGTACCGATCGTCAGAAAACTGACTCTCATGACCGGTAACCCCCTCTCAAACTATATATCCTGACTCAT
>Ga0307511_10008678_pt1 | contig 10159 bp, 10 predicted proteins | sample 13_EM_MG_FD_200266 | JGI IMG/M metagenome (GOLD analysis project Ga0307511, IMG submission 200266) | Populus trichocarpa ectomycorrhiza microbial communities from riparian zone in the Pacific Northwest, United States - 13_EM | ecosystem: Host-associated > Plants > Roots > Unclassified | place... | reverse complement strand
TCATATTTAATTGGTCGAAAATTAAACTACATAGTTTTTTTCACTCTTGAAAAATTTTTTTTTTCCTCTAAATTATCATGATTGCTTTTTAGTTTTTTTTATTTTTTTTTATCGTTGCTTTTTTTACTAGCCAGAGCTATAACCCGACTCGTAAATTTTTTTTTTTCTTAAACACGCTTACAACGCCTGGTTCTAGGTTTACAAAATTTACTCGGATTCTTTTTTTTTAATATTATATTTTTTTAGTTTTATTTTTCAGCATTTAGTTTAATTTAAAATTGAGATCTACTATTTTTTTTTCTATGTTTTCATTTAGATCTTTCACTAATTTAAAAGCTACTCAGGTTATCTTGGTTTCTTTAGAAAGAGGAAAAAACATAATTATGATTTATATGTGAATGTACGCGTGAAAAAACCTTTAGTTTTACTTGTTTTTTTTTTATATATATATTTTATAATAATTGTAATACAGGGTGGGTAGCAGACACTACCCAACTCAACAAAGAGATACAATTGACATAGAAGGGGCACAGCTGCAAACTTTACTCCTCATTTTCTCCCTTGCATCCGAAGAACAAAGGTTTCTTATTATTGAAGGACAATGTCATCAAACAGAAGAACAAAAATATCATGTCTTCTTAAAGTATTTGTTTATTGCTGTAGGGGGGGCCACGACCCTTTTTTCTCTGTTTGAATCAGGCCATGGAAAGGCCTATATAAGTAGTAGACCTGTGTGAGAGAAAGATCTCAAGGGAAGTAAGGAAGCAAAGAAGTAGAGCAGCCTTAACACCCTCTTTCTTTGTTTGTTAGAAGGCAAGAAAAGAATCCATTGTTTGCAGGAAGCTCCTTGTAACTTCTTGTTTAGCTCTCACTTCAAATGTTTTTGGTGGTACTATAAATTAATAAACATAACTTCGTTCTTTCTTTCAAGAAACACACCTCTTTTTTTGTTTTCTAATTTCTTTCTTCCCCACCTTTGTTTCGTCTAGAAACTATCTGTCTGGGCTTTCGTTATCTTCTGTCAAGCTCTCAAAAACTTGCCTTGGTAATTCTGACTTTTTATACTTACGGAGAAGAATATTTTCAGAACCATTAAGAGACCATCTGTAACCTAAAAGATGGGAGTTAGTGGCACTTTGGAGTATTTATCTGACTTGGTGGGAAGTGGAGGCCATAAACACAAGAAGAAGAAGCAGTTACAGACTGTTGAGCTTAAGGTCAGGATGGACTGTGATGGCTGTGAACTTAAGGTCAAGAAGGCCATTTCTTCATTGAGTGGTATGTTGCCTGCCTTTTCACCTCTCTTGTTTATTTTCTGCTGCACTGTTTTTTTTTCTCCTTAATTTTGCAGCTGAAGAGAAAGTGATACATTTGAACCTGATTAAATTAATTTTTGCGTTTGCCATTTATGTAGGAGTTAAAAAGGTGGAGATCAACAGAAAACAACAAAGGGTGACTGTTACAGGATATGTTGATTCAAGTAAGGTGTTGAAGAAGGCAAAGTCAACAGGGAAAAAGGCAGAGATTTGGCCGTATGTTCCTTACAATTTAGTGGCTCAACCTTACGCTGTTCAGGCTTATGACAAGAAGGCTCCTCCTGGTTATGTCAGGAATGTAGAAAACACTGTCACCACAGGCACCGTGACCAGATATGATCAGGACCCCTACACCTCCATGTTCAGTGACGACAACCCAAATGCTTGCTCTATCATGTAACGCAACCGAAATGAAGAGTACAGCAAATGTCCCATCCACCTGCTTCTCCTTCTCACGAGTTTAAAAACCACTGTAAAATTCCCATGTAGAGTTTTTCTCATTTTCAGCTTCGTTCTTGGGGGATTTTCTTATTATGCAGTAATAAAATTATGTGTAGATTAGTGAGTTGATGAATGTCGTCACCCCTTTTGGTTTTTTTGAATGGTCTCAATCAATGTTTTGTAGCTTTGCAGTGAGTGGTTTTTGTTGGGCCTAGACTACTTTAGCATGGGTTTAGGTATTTGATGTTGAAATGTTGTGGGTGGCCACTTTCAGCAGTAGCAGCTTCCTTCACTTTATTTTCTGGTGCGCGATGTTAAGTTTTTTAATCTATTTTGTGACTGAATAGTGTTAACAGCTGTGGTCAAGTCACCATGCTGCTGGGGTGATGCAAGGAAGTTGCATTTCCAACGAGGGTTCATAACAAGGAATTAAGGATGCATGGTGGAGATCTTAAGTAACTAAAAGTTTTAATTTAAGTAACCAATCAATTTGCCTACTGAGGAGCAATCCCATGTCTAAAGAGGTTTGTTTATATTCTAGATCTGTGAGCTTCAGGCACTCAGCTAGAATGGTATATAGACTAGGCCAGAATTTGGCTGAACCAGCAAGAATGCCTAACCCCAAGGTGTGGCAAAAAAGGCATTGGCGTTAAGATTTAAAATCTCAAGATTTGGAATCCATTCGGTTCCCAATCGAAGGCAAGGACAAAGGCAAACAAGAGAAATTCCCAACAAAAGCACATCCACTCAAAACCAAAACTGAGAAAAAGAATCCTTCTTTCCAATTTTCTTCAACCTTTCTCTGATCCAGAGGAAGCGTAAAGACATATATCAATAACATAAACAGAGATTCATGTGCAATACAGTTTCTCACACAGCTTGAAAAAATCATGCCTACGCTCAATTTCCACTTCAAGATTAAGCACCTGATAACACAAGGAAAAAACAAAAAGAAGCAACTTTCTTCCTTGTCGGACATATTTTATGGTCATTAATTTTCCTTGGGATTTCTGTCAAGGCAGACCATGTGAATCGTCGCGTATATTAAGCGTCCGAATCATGCATTTCAGCAAACTGATATAGTTTGTCAGATGAGGCTAAAATGATCGAACATATATAAGTATTTTTAGCACATTTTGGCTCCTGAGGTAGAGCAGATTATATGAATTGATGAGAGGTAAAACCTCTAGCACATAGGAATAAAATGATTTTAACAGACTAACTAGACAAATCAAATCAAAAGATAACATCCAAAATGACATAAAAATTTATGCTGTTGCTGCATGCTCGGGAAAGAAAATCAACTACTCTCGACAATGAAACTGTTTAATTCCACCCCGTGAGAAATAGAATAATTCCCACCTCCGAGCAAGCATAGTTGAGCATGTCAGAAGAAACCACTACTTATGTTTTTGAATAAAGGCGAATATTGTAAAGTAATCAATAACTTGTACTCAAAAGTTTGCTCTTCATTTCTATAAGGTTCTAGAAAGTAGAAACAGCTCCTTTCAGGAACTTTCAACGGAAAGAAAACATTTCGGTATGACAGGAGCAGAGAATGACATTCACTTGAGCTATTTACTTCCCGGTGATCTTAATGGTGATGCAGTTAGTGCTGATTAGCCTTTTGAGCCATTGCTAGCGCGTTTCTTATACAACCTGGTATGCAGAATCATTTTGTTTGAGAAGCACTAACATGGTTGAAAATCCCTGGAGAAGAGGCTGATGGATGATGCTTGTCATGAGTGCGGCATTTTATATTTTAGTGATCTTCTTAGGTAGCGTTATCACACAGTTACAATCATAGTATGTAACCAAAATCTGCGCCTAATACGTGACACCAGTCTTCCTGTCTTCTCCTGCAACTAAAGCATGCATTGTCTAGCAGAAAATGTTGTTTCAGAAGCATAATTGACCTCATCCTCCCCAGGTTTTCCAAGATTTCAAGGAGACCTTTAACTTCATAATGAAAAATGGATGCGTAAATGACCACCATTAATCTCTAAGTCACTTTACATACACAAACCATTGTCCTCCCCATTTGAGTACTTTCTAGCACTCAAACAGGGAATAATCCTCCTTTTTTATGTTTTTACTACTTCAATCCCCAAAAGTAGGATTTATCGCTTTATCAAGGTCAGAGAGATTATGACATGCCGAGGAGGGGGTGTGAAGAATATGCCCTATTATGCACTTCTTCAAAATGTAAATTTCCATACATGAGCCATGACCAACCTATGAGGCTCTTGAACTCATAACTGAGTCAAGTGTATACAAAAAAAGCTGCTTCTGGAAGTTCAAGAAGTTCCTGGATTCCAATCCCAGCATCAATCCAACAAGGTGCAATGACATCATTTCCAAGATAACGAGAGGAAACTCACTTGATGATCTACACTAGACTTTCATTTTTTTGGTAAACTCCTATTCCCAGAGTAAACTCCAACAAAATTAATATCATAGAGAAGAGTTGCATTGCCAGGGATATTGCAATCACCTGTGCAAACAATATAATGGCAGTTAGTTTCCAAGTAACAAGTGCAAATATTGGATGAATGCATTAGTGCTTCTAATTCTATCCTATGCACTAGAACAGTTTAGCTATACAAAAACAGTCATGTTAGTGAGCATAAAACATCATGACAATGATATATCACGAGTAAGACCACACATTTGATTCAGAATTAGTGGGCATAAGAAAACTAAATGACAAAAGACATTGGCAATACAGATCAACAGCATTAGTCATTGTACCAGCAGTAATAAAACAAGGAATCCATACAGCTGCGCTGCAAATTCAATACACATGAACTCGAAGGCAGGAGGATGGAGAAACAAAAAGAACCAATTTATAGTTTTTCTTATGCCTGACTGTCTGAAGTTAAACCTGTACTCTGCATCTGTTTTGGAATATTTTAAGCTCAAATACCTACGAGTAGTTTAAATGTTCAATGATATGGAATGCTTCATATGAAAAAATCACCTGAGAAGCATCCTGCAGGTTCTGGACCATATGCTAAAGGAGGAGGAATATATAGCTTACGTCTTCCACCTGTGAAAAGCCAGCAGTTTGACAAAACCTTGGGGAAAATAAGAATAAATACAAAGAACAAAATAACTAACAGAATTCTTTCCTTTTTTTTCTTCTCAAAATCGTACCTTCTTGCATTGGGGGCACCCCTTCACCCCCTAGAATTCCCTGATCCAATCCTCTAATGACCTGAACAAATAAATAACCATGTAAAATAAAGTTGTCTGATGTAGATGTATGTGGGGAAATTATACGCAGCATCATTTGATTTTTGATATTCTCTGTTTATTGTTTCTGTAAAGAATGGTAGAGCAGCTTAATGAAAGAAAAATCCCAATTCACAAGAGTCGCATAAAAAGTTTCAAAAGTTCTTGTTGTAGATTACCTAATGGAAGATTCAATTTAGCTCTTTAATATCCTTCATCATTACGATTTACAATAGAAGGATTCACAGAAAAATGCTAGTACAGAGCAGTATCAAAAATATTTTGCTAGGCATTGTACATGAAAACTCCAATCTATCCTTACATTGGGGACAGTATGGAATATGGTGATCCGCCCACAATCATCCATTAGATTAAGAAGGAATAAATTATCACCAATCTAAGCAAAGAATATCAAGTAACTAATATGGCAGGCAGATAATGTAACCTATGAATGAAGACAAAAGTAGTAGAACTCACATCTCTACAGAGCACTATGAGCTGTGACTTGGCAAATACATGATAGCAAGTAGTTTAGACCCTAGTCTTACAAGCCTCTAACTTGATCGGCTGTAAATTAGGAGTTCAACATAAAATCTTTCCACTTGCATGTTTGAGAAGAAAATGGAACCAAACTGATAATTCTAGCTAATACTTTCACACCTTACCAACGCCAATGCGCATAGTGAGAGGTCTGCCGCGTTTATAGCTGCTGTCAAAGACTCTCCCATCAGCGAATCTTGCAGTGTAATGGACCTGTGTCGAGGGAGGGAAAGAAAAACACAAATTGTGATGCTTCAAGGTATTTACTAGTTGTTTTTCCGGTGAGATTATTTATAGGTGCTACTGCAGGAAAAAAAAAAACTGAAATAGTACTAAAACAAGTTGAATCTTCAAGGAACAATTCATGACCAGAATACATCAAATAGGTAGATCATGAATCAAACAAACCTAAACCTTTAAGGATAAAGTTATTCACAACTCCAGCTAAGTCAAGTACTTAATCAAAATTATTTCACAATTTCTGAGCACATGCTTTATTTAGATCCATTACATACCTTCAGCATGAAAGCCTCAAAATTACAGAAAATAAAAAAGACACCCCAATTCTCCAATCAATATTGCCCCAGAAAACATGAGAGAACCCATTCAAGAACAGATAAAAGCTTATTAAAGTCTAGACACAGATTGAATTACTATCATTAATTAGTTAATTTGAGATTGAAGCTTGGTATAACTACTTCAATAAAGCGAAATTCAGGGAAACAAAAAAAATCAAGATAATAAATTAGCAAAATTCCTGAACTGTTAGACTCACATTAATGAGCTCATTATACGGGGCATCCACACCAGGCCCTACAGAAATATCACAGTAACCAAGGCCAGAGGGAACAAAGTTAAGGTCACATGGTGGGTCTGCTACCGTAGCATAGTACTCAATTCTAGTGGCTTCAGCATCCAATGGTGAGAAAGCAAGAACAGAAGCAGCTAAAAGCCCCAAACCCACGTCAAGAATGCACTTCTTTGTCTTAGAAACTGACTTCAATGAGAGATTTGTTTCTCTGTCATGTGACAAACAAGAAAGACAAGAAAATGGTGAAGTGGGTTTGGAAGTGAGAGTGGGTTTGTTAGAATTGAAGAGGTTTTTTGAGGTTGTGAATGTTATAGCAGAGAGTGCTGCCATGTTTTGGGCAGTATACTGTAGCTTGTTGTGCTCTCAGCTCTGTCTATCCAGTTGAGGTGAGGTGAGTGGTTTTAAAAAGCGGTTAAGTTAGGAGGGTGGATTGAACAACAAAAGCACTCTTTTGGAGGGGAGGAATTTTGATCGTTGGATATGGATAAGAGCCCTTATTGAAAAAATAATTAATTTAAAGTAAAAAAAAATCAAAGTAATTTCAACCTCAATGCCAATGCCAAACACTCCTGAACTCATGCACGTGCACCTGCTGCCTGCCTGCTTACAGATTTTGTCCAGTGGTCCTGATCATGCTATGAATTTAAATATGAAGGTAACTAAAACTACCTATCGTTTTTTCCCCTCTGAAATTCCTCATGGATTTGGAAACTTTTTTCCTTACAGCATAGAGCACAATTATGGATTTGGTTTTTCTTGTACAAATCAAGGAACTCCAGCTAGAAGTTAGTAATCTGCAACTTCACCTTTATATGGCCGAGGAACGGTTAAGGCCAGACAAGTGTAACAACAAAAGTTTTCCACTTCTTCACTTTTGTTGTCATTTTGGTATTGTATCGATCTCAAATTACTGGTGTTCTTGTCTTTTGCTTAATAACTAATTGAAAGGTTATACGAGGCTGACCTTCTGACATTTACATCAATTCTGGACCTTGAGTCATTTGAGAAGACTCTTTTGGATACCATGGCACGTCTTCAAGAGAGAATGCTAGTGTTTTTTTCTCTTGAAATTACATGATTGATTAAGTGTTATGTTCCAAAATGCCATGTACTGGTATGATAATTATATATCCATTTTGACTCTAATCTTTGCTGCAGAAATACATCTCGAGTAATCCAGCATCTACGTATGACCCGTCAAATTTGCAGTTAATCAATTGTACTTTGATGCATAATTGGCATCAATCTTGAATTACTTGAATAATTAATTAATTAGGACTAAGAAAATGAAGCTCTTGCCACTTCATCTCTTATTAATTTGCTGGTGTTCTTAGATGCAGAAGGGGCGATGCCAGACTTTGAAAATGAGATTGCAAGTCTCATCAGTAGCATAAATATACAGAGACATTTTTGTGCCTGAAAATGGAAACAACCTCAGTTCTGTTCGCGTAGGATCTGATCAATCTTCTTGTGTTCCTGTGAGGTGAATAAAGGTTGAAAGTTTTGTACGAGGATGATGGGAAATCTGTGTATATTTATGCTACTGATGAAACTGGTTTTTGTTTTTCTCAGCAACCAATCCTCCACAGCAAATTTTGAGGCATTGTCTCATGGGACTATTAATGTAAACGCAAATCTTGCAACAACATGGAAGGAAGCAATATGAACAACTCGAACAGTGAGGTCTTCCCAACTTGGTACCAAGCTTTCACATCATTGTCATCAACTGATCTCCTCTCTGCCTTCAGCCTCCAGCCTCATTCCCAGCAGGATGCAGTAAAGGTTCTCCCTCTCTTTAGGCATCTTTGAAATTCTATGTGATACTGCTAAAAATGTATAGCTAAATTTAAAACCTATTTTTAGTGGCTATTTCATAACAAGAACATATAAACTTCTCTTGTCGGCAAGACAATGTTGCTGGTCCAGGCTTTACTTCAATGTTGCAACAGCCACAGGCAGAGACCACATCAAACTGCCATCAAATGCCTCTACTACTTCTGACCAATGTTCAGAATATGAGAATAATGATATAACACAGCCTAGGTATAAAATGCTTCACTCCAATAACTTCTTTTGGGTGGTTAAATAGCAGTGTAAACAAGAAATTTGGGTGATCAAATTTCGAGGGGACATACAATTTTCCTTTTCTTCTTCCTGTTTCTTCATGTAGGAAAGGAATATTAATGATGTGTGTATATTATATATGAGCTCATGGATTTGTATGATAAAGAAGGTAGAAAAAACAAGGATTTTCTCTATATCATATGCCCTAGGTAGACTTCGGCAAAAGAGAAGAAGAAGAAGAAGAATAAAAACTTGTTACAGATCGAGGATAATTATTCGTAGAAATCTGCTTGAAGTTGATCATGAAGAGGGTCTGTGTGTTTCAATTGGGTCTGAAGATACAGTCTTGACTCCTATATCCGAGAAATATTATCGATCTCATGCTACTATGTTCTTTTCTTTTTCTGTGAGTTTCAAATATAATCCAATATTTGACCATAATTCCAGCAAGAGCTATTTCTTTTAATCACTTAAGAATTGCATGTTATAGAACCTGAATTAATGCGAGATCTAATCTTATGTAAAACTTTTTAACAACAATCTAAACCATAGCCATGCCGATGCGTTTATTTATCCGGGGCATCTTATAGAGTTCATCGGAAGAAATGCAATGGCGTAGCGTGTAGAAGTTTATTTTTCGAAACTAGACGGCAAAATTCTGAATAGTTTAGAGGGTCGACACCTTCAGCTCTCTGTATAAACAGTGGTGATATCAATATTCTATAATATCAACAAAGAATCAAGGTTCTATACGGCTTATTATCATTTTTCTTTCTAAAAAATCATATTTTCAGGACAGTATTTTTTAAAGGGTCAACCATGTAAAGAATTTTTAGGCCAACATCAATAGACATCCCGCCAAAACTCTGTGACACAGCACCATCTCATGCCTCTGTTTTTAAGTCCGGTGATCTGTTTTTAGGCCAACATCAATAGACATGTGTTTGAAAATGTGATAATAATTATTTTTTAAAATATTTTTTAGTTGAAAATATATCAAAATAATATTTTTTTTATTTTTTAAAAATTATTTTTAATATAAATACATCAAAATGATTTAAAAATACTAAAAATATATTAATTTGATATAAAAAAAGGTAAAAAATTTTAAATTTTTTTAAAAATATTTTTAAAATATGAAAACAATCAAGCCGTGGAAACTGTACAACTAATAACTTTTTAAAAAACTCAATGTTTTTAATTAATAATAAATAATAAACTAACTGGCCAGCTGCGAGCACCCATGCAGCCATTGTAGCTGTATATTTCTGCCTTGGCTTGGACAACCCACTGTCCCAGCCCCAATGTCCTGAGCATTCCGTCGCTCGGCCTCGTATCATTCGTGCCAACATACACCCAATGCTAGCGAAAGTCTTCGCACGTTGCCTACCGATTCCATGCCCGTATTGAGCAGCCAATGTATATGGCTTCGTCAAGGCAATGTGCTTTTGTTGGCGTGACAGAGTTTCTGAACTCTGACACTCACCTAATATGATCCGAATCAAGTTATACAAGTTTTTTTAAGAAATTCAACAAGAGGCCAATATATGGACCTTGCGGCAGGTTAGGGATGACCCTCTTCCAATTCTTAGATCCCCATCTTTGTTTTTTTATGGATGTAATCTCTTAATTCCTTATCTAATATGATCCCTCGCGCGGTTTTGAATTCAATATATTCTAGAGAAATCTTATTGAAAGTTAGATGTCTTCTGTTTTTTCCCCTTTTTTCTTGGGAAAAAGACGCTTAAAAGCC
>Ga0307511_10008677_pt1 | contig 10160 bp, 5 predicted proteins | sample 13_EM_MG_FD_200266 | JGI IMG/M metagenome (GOLD analysis project Ga0307511, IMG submission 200266) | Populus trichocarpa ectomycorrhiza microbial communities from riparian zone in the Pacific Northwest, United States - 13_EM | ecosystem: Host-associated > Plants > Roots > Unclassified | place... | reverse complement strand
CCTCCTGCCAGTCCTTTTTATTGCCCAGTTATCGGTAGTTTCCTGTAAAAAAAGCGTAAAGGATGTTGATGTCCTTAAGATAGATACGCTAAAGGTGGTGGATACTATTTTATACAATGGTTATTATACTATAGACTCGATGGGAGGGGCTGCCCCGGGGATTATCGTGGCAGCGCCTTTCAACGAGAACATCCTTCCTTCCGCCGCCTCGACGGGGTTGTTGCTGATGATGGACCAGAATGGCAAGGTTCTGAGGACGATAACCACACCGGGACCCGCTTTTTGCGTCAACCGCTGGGTGATCAATGGACAGGTCCGCTATATCTACCTGGTGAACGATCCGGCCGCCTTACGATTGTACGGGGTGGATGAGGATGCTGGTTATGCTATAATAACGGACAGCAATTTCAACCAGATCCAGCGGGTGAACTTTACTCCCTATGGCCAGGTGCCTTTCCAGACGGGGCAGGCCCTGGATGTACATGACTTTATCCCGGTTGCGGATAGTGATTACATCACCTTATCCTATGACGATAAATATGTCAGTAATATACCCGCCTACCTGGAACCTGCTTCCAGGGAACCGGTGGTGGCCCCCATTATAGAGGAGGTCAACCATGGGACTGTAGTTTGGAGCTGGGATGGCAGTGCAGACACGTCCTTCTATGCCAATAGCGTCGAAGGGAACAGTTTTTCGGACTCTTCCACAGGCCAGGATTATATGCACATGAACTCGATGTTCATCGACCCCAGGGATAATAATCTTATCTGTTCCATGCGCAACCAGGACCAGATCATCAAGATCAACCGGCAGACGGGCGCCATCATGTGGCGACTGGGCGGCAAGAACAGCGATTTTCCACTGTCCGCGACCCAGGTGTTCCTGCGGCAGCATCATGCTACCCTGACGGATAATAATCAGACGCTGCTAATCTTCGATGACGGGGAGGCGACCCAGCGGCCATCGTCCAGGATCGTCGAATTTCAACTGGATGAAGCCAATAAAGTAGTGACGGGCTTTAAATCTTTTGATATACCGGAACCTTTTTCAAAAGTGATGGGTTCGGTGCAGAAGATAGGGAGCGAATATTTTATCGGGGGCGGATCCGCCAATTATATGCTGGAAATCAACTATACCACCGGTCAAAAGGTTATGGAGTTCAAGAGCACCCAGGCCACCTACCGGGCGTATAAATATTAGGTATGTCTATTACATATAATATCTAAACGCCAAACTGTCTTAAATGATGGTCCATATGTTTATACGCGGCAATTCCCCATTGTTGTGTTGAAATGTTGCCAAAGGCTACATGAGGTAAAATTAATGGTTGCTTATGATCGGGGAAGCGCCGGATCATCTCCACGAATCGTTCTTTTTGCTTTTCAAACTGCGAGGTATCTACCTTTCCTTTAGTTTCATTTCGGGGATCGCCATGGAGGCCTTTTTTAAACTTTGGCGCAATATATAAGGCAAGGATGCGTAAAAGATATTGTTTGACGGTAGTTCTTTTTACGAAGCTGCCTCCTTCAAATATTTGCTCGTTACAAAGATTACAGTGTAGCAGCATTTCGGTTACGTTCATTTTTCCCCAGGCAGCTTCGCTATCGGATTGTAATTCTTTTGCACGATTTATGATCTGTTCAGCGGATTCTTTGATAAATAAATTCTTTTTCATTAGTCAGGCAATTTAATGGCCTCCGGTTATTTGCCCTTAATGATTATAATATTTTCGCTACGCTACAAGACAATATAACCCGGAGAAAGAGGGCTTGCCAAATTCAACAGGTTATAATCTGCAAAATAATTATCTTAGAGCGTACAACCTTCAATAAACCAGCATGTTCAAAATAGTCAGAATAATCATCAGTTGTTATTTGATGAGCGCCATTCATTTGCAGGTGAGGGCTCAGCAAACCCATGAAAAAATGGTTAGATTGGTTAATTACCTGCTATACCTTCCCGATGGTTATCAACAAGACAGCTCAAAAAGCTGGCCGCTTATGATCTTTTTACATGGGAGCGGAGAAAGAGGCAATGACCTGGAAAAAATAAAAGTACACGGCCCTCCCAAATTGATTGAACAGGGCAAAAAATTTCCCTTTATTGTAGTCTCACCTCAAGCGGACCAGGGGGGATGGGATGCCCGGGAGCTTTATAATTTGCTTCAGGAATGTAAACACGCCTATAGGGTTGACCCGGACCGTGTTTACCTTACGGGGCTCAGCATGGGCGGATTCGGGACCTGGGATCTTGCTATTAAGCACCCGGAAGAGTTTGCCGCAATTGTTCCCATTTGTGGGGGAGGTGATACGGCTGAAATCTGGAAACTCCGTAATATGCCGGTGTGGTGTTTTCACGGCGCCAAAGACAGCTCAGTGCCTATCGCCATGGAACAAAAGATGATCCGTGCATTACAAAATTATAATCCTTCCGTAAGATTCACCGTTTACCCGGAGGCGGGACACGATAGCTGGACTGCAACCTATAATAACGACAGTCTGTATCAATGGTTGCTATTACAGAAAAAATTCAGGTATGAACAGGCGGCCATTAATCCTTCCCTGTTGAAAGAATATGCAGGGAATTATGCCGGCCCGGAAAACGATACCGTAGTCATTCGTGTTGATAATAATAAATTATTCGCCACAACAAGGAATAACAGATCGTTCGAACTAAAGCCTGCTTCCAGCACGGTATTCTTTATAGAGCAAAAAGGCCCTGTGGATATTCAGTTTAGCAAAGACGCAAAGGGGAAAGTAACAGGTTTTATAGTTTATGAGAACAAAAGGATGGAATATAAAAGATTAAAGAATCGGTAGCTTTCTCTTTTGGGAGGCTATTTTTGCTCATAACTAATTGTTAATGAGATTGTTATTTGATTTTTGACCCTGTTTTTCCCGATCCGGCATTTATTTTTCCCGATCCGGCAGTGGCGGCCTTTCGCTCCTTTTTACTTTTGCGGAAAATTAATAGTGAGCATGAAAGGCTTTGTCTCCGCAAAACAGATTGTAAGATTGGTACTCTCTCCCTGTTTGTTCGTATTTTTTGCAATATCTGTTTCCGCTGAAGACCCCGGTGAAGCATCCGGAACGATCACAGGCAAAGTGATAACAGCCGATGGCAAGCCCGCAACCGATGTGTCAGTGAGTATAAAAGGGCTTAAGAAGAACACCTTGACCGATGATGATGGCAATTTCGCATTTACACGAATACTTCCCGGCAATTACACGCTTGAAATATCATTGGTAGGCTATGAGATGGTCCGCGAGGTCGCCAGCGTTGAGAACAATAAACCCGTGCATCTTTCCATACAATTAAAGCTTTCGGAAAAACAATTACAGGAAGTAACGGTGGTCTCTGCAAGAACGCAAAACCAAAAAACAGTCACCATCGGCAAAGCCGGCATTGTTGCCAGAGATCTTCCGCAAAGCGTTGTCACTATCGACAGGGAAATACTGGAACGCCAGCAGGTATTGACTGTCGGCGATGCCTTGATGAATGTCAACGGAGTATATGTAATGGGCACTACAGGTGGAACACAACAGGAGATCGGCGGTCGCGGGTATTTGTTCAACAGCACCAATACCTTTAAGAATGGGATGAAGTTCAATAACAGCATCATGCCCGCTATGAATTCGGTGGAAAGAGTAGAATTTATGAAAGGGAGCGCCGCTATCCTGATGGGCAATGTCACTGCCGGCGGTGTGATGAACATTGTTACCAAAAAGCCTTCGTTTGAACAGGGCGGACAGCTTTCTTTCCGTACAGGCAGCTACGATTTTTATAACCCGATATTGGATATGTATGGGCCAGTTTCCGGCAGCAAATCAGTTGCCTACAGGGTGACATCGTCGTACGAAAAAGAAAGAAGTTTCAGGAACAACGTTAAAGCGGAACGTTATTATATCAATCCCTCTTTCCTTATACAAGCCGGCAAAAAAACACAGGTACTGGTGGAAGGCGATTATCTCTCGGACAGGCATACCAGCGACTTCGGTATTGGCGCCATCAACTATGTCATCTGCAATATTCCCCGCAATACCTTCCTGGGCGCGGCATGGAGCTACAATAAAGCGACCGAAAGCAATATCAGCGTTACGACCACCCATCAATTGAACGATAACTGGCAACTACGCAACATCACAGGTTTTTATAATTATACGGCGGAATTATACGGCACTTCAAGACCAGATGATGGTGGCGGCGCAGCCATACAAACCAACGGCAACTGGGTACGTGGCGTACAGCATACCGTTGCAAACGAAAATTATTACGTTACCCAGCTTGATCTGACCGGCAAGTTTAATACAGGCGCCGTCAAGCATCAATTCCTCTTTGGAGCGTCCACCGATAAAGACCAAACCAACACGCTTGCCTATAGTTTATTGGCTGTTTACGATTCTATCAATGTTTTCGATCTAAATAAATACCCCCAGCGTACCGATATACCGACCCTTTCGAAAAATACATACACCAAAGCGCCCATCACCACCGCAGCGGCATATATACAGGATTTAATAAGTATTTCCGATAACCTTAAAGTTTTGGTGGGCGGCCGCTTGACCTATATACAATCTATTAGTGACGTATATACCTATTCAACCGGTAAAGAGACTGTGACCTCCATTTATGCCCATCCATTTACGCCGCGCGTAGGCATCGTTTTCCAACCCAACAGAACTATTTCGTTGTTTACCAGCTATTCCAATTCGTTTAATACCAATACGGGAACGGATACGGCCGGCAACGCTCTGCCTCTTTCATTCATCAATCAATATGAGGTTGGTTTTAAATCCGATTTGTTTGACAGACTGGTATCTTTCAATGTTACCGCTTATAAAATCATAAACAGCAACCTGGCACAAACCAGCCTCGCCAATGGCAATACAAATACCAATATTAAAGAGCTGGCAGGACAAGTAATCAGTAAAGGGGTTGAAATTGATCTGACCACCAAACAAATACATGGTTTTAATTTTGCAGCGGGCTACAGTTACAACGATTCACGCTACTCAAAAAGTAATACCTATTTTGCAGGCAGCAAACTGCAATATGCACCTGCCAATATTGTAAATGCGAGTATTTATTATACCTGCGGCCGATCCCTGCAGGGCCTGAGCTTTGGTGTGATTGGCATGTATGAGAACGGCATGAATGGCGGCCGTGTACCGCGGATGAACCCGACTGCCGCGCAAAAAAATTATGCGCTGATAGCATTGCCTGATTTTACGCAGGTTGATGCCACGGCCAGGTACACGTACAAACAATTGTCGTTCGCCCTAAAATTCTCCAATTTGTTCAACACACCTGGCTTTTACGCACATGAAGATGGAAGTGTAAATCCTATTGCACCGACACAGTTTGCTGCGACCGTCTCCTGCAGGTTGTAATCATCCGGACCCTGCAAGTTGTAATCATCCGTCTCCTGCAGGTTATAATCATTCAATCCTCCCCATTTTTTAATAATTCTGGGTAACTTGGTATTATAATTCGAATTTCCGATCTTGCTAATGAGCGGTTGATTATAATTTCAGATTTAGCCCTAATTATTATTATGAAAATAGCATTGGCTTCACCCCCCGTTCCAAAATCCATAAGCGACGGTGTATACTGGGTTGAAAAACTGATGAAAGATGCCGTAAATGAACAGGCTGAAATTATCTGTTTCCCCGAGTCATACATTCCCGGCTACCCGGGCATGGGATCTGACATGGAAGAACGCTCCCCCGAAAAATTACAAGCAGCACTGGATAAGGTATGTGAAATGGCTGCTGAAAATTCCATAGCGGTTATAATCCCGATGGATTGGTACCATCCTGACGGGCTTTTAAATTTGGCTTATGTGATATCAGCCACAGGTGAAGTATTGGGGTATCAGACAAAGAACCAGTTAGACCCTTCAGAAGATAACATATGGATTCCTGGTACTGAACGGAGTATTTTTGAGGTGAATGGTGTAAAGTTTGGGATTACCATATGCCATGAAGGGTTCCGGTATCCTGAATCAGTAAGATGGGCGGCCCGGCATGACGCTAAAATAGTATTTCACCCCCATTGTACCGGAAGCAACACCCAGGGCATGCAACTTTCAGAATGGGGTAGTAAGGACAACCCTTATTATGAGAAGGCCATGATGATGAGAGCAATGGAAAATACGATATACTTTGCAAGCTCGAATTACGCCTTGCGTTATCCCGATTCGGCCAGCTCCCTGATAGGCCCGGATGGGACTTGTATTGCACATGAGACTTACGGAAGAACGGGAGTGATAATAGCAGATATTGATCCTGCCCTGGCCACCGGCTTATTGGCCAAAAGGTTTAAATCAGAGCTTTATAAAAAGTAATTAGTACAGCGCGAGTGTAATAACGAAGTCATTGAAAATCAATATCTTATTAAATAGGTATGGCGGTTCATCTATTTAATTACTAACTTTACACCCTGCTTAATCCCTACTGTTCACTTTTAAATACTGTGTTATGCTGGAAGATATTACCCATGCTGCCCGGCCTATCAAAAAAGTGACAATGCTTGCCACTACACGAGGCAGCACAGATGGCAGCCTTTTCTTCGACAGTAAGATTTCCTTCCTCCCGTTTGTCAATTATTTAAAAGATAAATTAACCGGCAGTTCCAATACCACCTCAAGAATTTATAGCTACCTGATTGAAAAATTGGAGGCTGAGCCGGCTTTGCTGCAGCCTGTGGAAGACATCAACCTGCTGAAGGAAAACCAAGACCTCCTCGAATTGCTGGGTACTGCCCTTTTTCCTGTAGTAAGCGACCAGGAAAAAAATATATTCACCATGGCGGTGCCTTATCAATTTAACTTTTTCAATTACTCGACGCCTTTCAGGAAATTGTTTCTGGACGAAAGGGAAGAGCATTTTCTTTTGCCTGCAGACGCGTCACCAGAATATATGAAGCAGGTTCAATGTTACCTGATCTACGAGCATGCGCTGGAAAAATTTTATGGCATCAAACTGAATGGAAGCTCCGATTTTATATATCCGGTGATAGATACGGATACGGGAATGCGGAGATATTACAAACTCCGGTATGACCGGAGATTCATTGACATACACCTGAAAGGGGAATTGCCGATCATACAGGACTGCTCGGTTTGTTTAAATACGTTTAGGATATTGGACCTTGAGCACCAACTGGTGAAAATGCCATTGGACCTGTTTGCCGCAGAGGGCTTTGCCGTATGGATTGCAGAGGATGTTACTACACAGGAGTCTCTGGACGCTATTAAGAAAATATTGCTACGGAAGGAAAGCTGTGATACGGGAATAATTAATGACCTGAAAAAGAGCGTACACGCATTGGTTGGCTTAAATGAAGTGGAGGTAGGGTTGACTCCTTTGATAAAGCTCAACGGCCGATTTGTACTGGATGAAACCTGTGTGCAACATGGTTTGATGGGGAGAAAATGGAAACTGACCGATGAAAAGAGTATTGCTGCTTACCAGATGGTTGTCGGTTTTCTTACCGAACACCCTGAGCCTATTCCAATTTCCTTACTGGATGAACAGATGATTGAGATAGCCCCATTTTTGAAAGGTTTGTGGATGGATGGGGCGAGAAGCTATATCGCTTACCCCATTCAGGATAATGATGGCTTGTTAGGTGTATTGGAGCTGGCATCTCCCATTCCCAATCAACTTAACCTGGAAGTGATGAGGAGAATTGAGCCCGCTATGCCCTTGCTGTCGCTGGCCCTTTTAAAGAATAAGGATACTTTTAACAACAGGATTGAAAAGCTCATCAAAGAAAAATTTACGGCTTTGCAGCCTTCTGTGGAATGGAAGTTTGCAGAAGTGGTATGGGAATTCATGCATAACAATAACAACGGCTGTCCGCAAACAGTGACAGGGAATGTTGCTTTTGACCAGGTATATCCGCTATATGGGGCAATCGATATTCGTAATTCATCATCCGAAAGAAGTCATGCTATTCAAAAAGACCTGAAGGCGCATTTGGACCTGGTGGATGCCATCTTAGATAAATTACGTATACAAGTTCAACTGCCATTACTGGAAGGGCTGAAATTTAAAAACCTGAATTTCCGGCAGTCAATAGATAAAGGGCTGCCTGCCGAGGAGGAAATTCGGATCAATGAGTTTTTTGAAAAAGAAGTAACCCCTGTTTTTAGCCACCTGCAAAAGATCAATGCCCAAACACAAGTTACCATAGAAGAATATTTTAGCCAGGTGAAAGATTGCAGCGGATACCTCTACCTCTTCCGAAATGAGTATGAAGCCACCATGGAAGCCATCAATAATACGGTGCTTCGCTATATTGAACAGGAGGAAGAAGTCATGCAACAATCATACCCGCATTATTTTGAAAAATACAAAACTGATGGGGTAGAATATACGATTTATCTCGGCCAGTCCATTTCCCCCGGCAACCAGTTTGATCTGTTGTATCTCAAGAACATCCGGCTATGGCAATTAAAATCGATGGCTGAAATCGCGGGCCTCACCCATCGCTTATTGCCGTTGTTGAAGGTCCCTTTACAAACCACACAATTGATCCTGATTCATAATCAACCAATTTCTATCAGCTTCCGAAAAGATGAAAGACGTTTTGATGTTGAAGGCTCCTACAATATCCGCTATGAAGTCATGAAAAAAAGACTGGATAAAGCGCACATCCGGGGCACCATGGAAAGGCTTACACAACCGGGAAAAATAGCGATGGTGTATTCCAACCCCAAAGAGGCGGAGGAGTACCAGGAGTATATTGTGTTTCTCCAAAGCAAAAATTTACTGATGCCCGGCATTGAATATCTTGAACTGGAAGAATTGCAGGGAGTCATCGGGTTAAAGGCATTGCGGGTTAATATTAACCTCGAAGGCCAGCGTTGTTAAAAAAGAGGGATTAGCTCCGGCCAGAAGGGATAGGGATTAGCTCCGACCAGAAGGCGTATCAGGGGTAATTGAGAAAATTTAAAATTGGTTTTTCAACACTCCTGATTTCATTTTGACCTTGTTGTAATAATTCCAGCACTTCTATCACATTATTCCCTTTCTTTAACCATTCTACCGGAACATACAAAGTTTGCTGAGGCCCTATTTTCCAATATCTTCCCAGGTGATGCCCATTGATCCACACGCATCCTTTTCCCCAGGTGCTCATATCCAGGTACGTGTCTCCAATGGTGGTTAATTGGAACGTCGCTCTTTTTAGCTGGGGCATTTCGGTCAACGCCCTGGTCCTTTCAAATTTTATGGAGTCTATATGATCAAATGGTAAAGAGAACATTTTCCATCTTGTAAGCTCCTTCTGGTTAAATAACACCTTTTCAGTAATGCCTTTTTTATTTTTCAATAGATTGGGACCATAATTTATCCGACCCAGATTTTCTACCAGGATATCAAGGGTCGCCTCTCCCCGGGGAATAGAAACCCAAAGGCTGTCTTGCTTTTGCATCCGGTTCAGAACGCCCTTCCTTTTCCCGTTAACGAACACGATCGCATAATCGCGAAGGTCTTTCAGGCTGAGCACACCGGAATCCCCGCCTTTGATCTTTGTCCGGTATAGAACATAACCATAGCCCTGATGGAGGTCTTCAAAAGTCAGCGGCGTTAAAGCCTCCTTTGGCTTTGGCAGCATACTTACCAATGAAGCTTGTTCCTTAAAAAGGATCGGCGGTAAGGTAATCGTCCTTTTGGGCGCCGGCACCTCAGGAAGACGCTGCCCCATCGCCAGATGATGTTGTATTACATTCCTGAAAACCATGAACTTTTCAGTAGCATTGCCCGCTTCATCCAGCGGTGCATCATAATCATAACTGCTGACCTGTGGCTGGTAATAAGAGGTGTCATAACAATTGGCCCCGTTCATAAAGCCACGGGTCGTTCCTCCGTGAAACATATACATATTGATAGAAATACCTGCCGATAAAATAGAATCCAGTTGCTGGGCATATTTTTCCGGGGATACGGTGTGGTGCTGCTCACCCCACCAATCAAACCATGCCGGATACCATTCAGCAACAAAATAGGGCCCCCTGTTGTCATTAATCTTATTTATTGCCGACTTTACTTTCTCCGGAGTGTTATCCCCATTTATGGCGGGGAGCAATCCGGGTAAAATCCCTTTTTCAATATCCTTTGATGCATCACAAGTATTCAGAAGACAATTAAAA
>Ga0307511_10008676_pt1 | contig 10160 bp, 2 predicted proteins | sample 13_EM_MG_FD_200266 | JGI IMG/M metagenome (GOLD analysis project Ga0307511, IMG submission 200266) | Populus trichocarpa ectomycorrhiza microbial communities from riparian zone in the Pacific Northwest, United States - 13_EM | ecosystem: Host-associated > Plants > Roots > Unclassified | place... | reverse complement strand
ACACGAGCTTGCGTCCCTCACGTCAATTCACCCGGGACCGCAGGCGTTTCAGTTATTAGCCGGAAATATTTAGGAGGATTTGTGAGTTTACTTTAATGGATTGGACCCGCCTTTCCTATGCATCATTTGTCTGTGTATCCAATTGGTGAGAATTTGGAGTGATGTAATCGGCCTATATTTTTGGCTATATGGTTCTTGTTCATTGGTTTTTATCTTTCACTTATTGGGCATTAAGATATTTGTGGCTTTTATCTTTGCATTGGATTGAATTAATTGAATAAATGTATAAAGTGGTTATCTGGTTTTTCTCGTTTTATTTTAGAGCCAATACATACTTGCATATAGCGGGCAGCCATGGTGAGAGAGTATGGGTAGCAGCAAAAGGAACAAATTGAATGAACATGAATGTATGAAAAAAGATGACTTGATACACAGCTAGTAATGAATATTCCTTTTATTGGGGGTAAAGTTTGGAGTGTTGATGGGTGTCAGATTCAGGGAGTAGGTAAATGATGAGAGTTACCTAGCGGTAACTACACCTGGAACTTGCTATAACGGACAGCAAAATCTCACATTTGTTCGAGATAGCAAGTGTCTGGTATTTCGAAATGAAACCTCCTAATATAGGTAGGCCCGAGACTAATATATTGGTATCTCCTCCCAGCCTATCACAAAGAGCCTAGGCACTCTCAAGAATAGGTCAATTTAGAGGGAGTATCACACCCCTCCACCCGATACAGCAAGATTTTTTTGTAAGGAAGGTACCCTGAGAGGGCCGTCCAGTACGGTATCCTCAATATCAGAAAAACTTTGGTGCGAGCTGGAGGCAGCACCCCCAACTAGTTCGGAGTAGCAAGGGACCCGCTACATCTCTATAGCAAGTTGCAGGTGTACAAACTACACTTACTTGTACTCTAAAAACTAGTAGTACATAATGCAGTTCGTGGTATAGCAGCCTTCAAATGAGCAATAAAGTACTCTCAGGAAGGATATTTCCGCAAGCGGCAAAATCCCATTATTGCATCTATTGTGACTGCCTAAAGAAGAGTTTGGATGAACTGGTCTTCATAAGAAACCCATCTAAAGCCAGAAACGGTCGGCGGTGGGTAAATGAAATCGGCCGGTGTTTTTTGTCAAGTGATAGACGAGTATAGATATATTGGTTTCGAATTTGGAGCAGACAGAAATAGGTCCAATGTATCCAACAGCAACCTTTAGCAACCAGCTCTGCCTGCTTGTCACTGAGTGCATAGATGAAGCTGCCCCAAATCAGAACCAACCCTTGCTATCTCTCTGAAGGTTTCACTTTTAGCTATCGATACTGATATCCCTGCCGCAGATACAAATGAAATCAAGTAGTCTGGTTGGCACAGCGGCTTGTGCCTAGATATCAAGCACAGGGTTTGGCTGCAGAAAGGTGGCTGTCATGACCAGTGATTCTACACCCTTTCCATTACATTGAGACTTATTCTACCAGCTGCACATTCTCCGATCCGTTGCTTCTTGGACAGTATAGATTTTTGCTCCATACGTTCTCTTGCAACCGAAACACAAGGGAATTTGCACTGCTCCAGTCTCAGATAGATTATATATCAGTGGTCGGCTACATTTCGCCATGAGCATGTACAATTGTGTTAGGGACGGTCGGACACAGCCCCAACGTCTCTCAATAGCTGCCGTGCAAACTTGCGGTGATTCACCACCTGAAAACAGTCCCCAATCAACCACGGCAGTATTTCAAGTGTCAAAATCAATTATTTAGTCTGAAGGTGTGCGTTAAGTTGCTTCTGAACGTTTACTGAATTGGATGATAGACTTGAATTTGTTCGCTGTCGACTCGTATTAGGGTTATTGTAAGAAATATATCGCTAAACACGCTCATACGGCTCCCACCAAGATATCATTTATCCTGGATCCCCGGCGAACTCCAGCCCGTATCCCATGTTGCCAGAATTCTGAAGGACGTCCTCGACTCTATCTCTTTCATCAAAATAGCCAAAATGAGTGGTGTAGTGCGGACTCACGGGAGGGGTATTCTCCCCGTAGGGTTATGCCTGTCTTTTTCCTTCCTCAGGGGCACCAGTGCACAATCAATAGACCTCAATGAGACCCAAGTCAGCAATATGATCCTCCAGGGCATCAACGAAATTCAGGGACTTGGGCAGGAATTTGCAGCCAATTTTTTCACGGATTTAGCACCGCTCCTCATTCTTTTCGGTGATCAAATCGTGCGGCAGTACATGGCCCAGTCTCGGGATTGGGCAGATCATATTACTTTCGCAATGGGGCCTTTGGGTATTGCTGCTGCATTGACAGGTGCCGTGCGGATGTGTGGACACAAGTACCTTAGAGGGGTTGTAGGAAGAGGGCGAGAAACAAAGCAAATGGCTGAACTTGACCTTACATCTGCAACATCGGAGGATATATATGAAGTGTGGGATGGGGAGTCTATTGTCCGTGTGATGGGAGAACACACCTTTCAAGAGATACGTCTTCAGAAGGAAGGAGAGAAAGTTCTTATCAAAGAGTTGTTTGAAGACATGACTATAGCTACCTATATACCCATATGGAAAAGGCTATGCTTAGACAGAAGGAAGCGAGTTGACATAGAAGGGGGGTCCACAGCTGCAGATGCCCGTCGAAGGTTTCGAATGGGCCCAAATCTATCACTAAATGCTATTTCCGAGGATATACCGTCATGGAAGAAGTGGATTTGCGTATGTATAAGTGTGCTGCTGCAGATTTTCGTTATTGCCTGGGCAGCACTAGTTCAGTACAAGTATCCGGCACCTAGATTTCGGAAAGATGGGAGAATGGGGGAATTCCGCTCCTATTCATTTCCATGTATGGCAGTTGGCACGATATCAGTGATGACAAGCATGTTGTTTTGTTCGTATGTAGTCGACAAGGCTATGGAGAGGAAATATTGGATGCTCAAACAGGAATCTTCAGTGGAGGCCTGGCGGCCTTGTTGGATTCAGAAGTGGGGCAAGGCAGACGACCAAACTTTCGACTCTTATCTCATTTTTGGCAGGCTTCGCAACGTCACAAAGAGCCCGAGATTGAGAGATGCGTTAGTGACATTGCATCCTCGAAGACAGCTACAGCATAGCGTCTCGAGCACCTCAAGATCACCAGATCATCCCGGCGAGCGAGAGATTCCGACGCCCCTAGTCCATCTCACGGTGGTGGCTTGTGTATTAGGTATTGGGGGATTTTTTGTCATGGTTGCAGGTACCAGATCCTTGCACTGGTCTGTCCCAGCGGCACAACTCGGACAGATTTTATTCATGGTACTTCTGCGGGCTTACATCCGGAAAAAGATGAATGCCGATGATATTCACGTCGTGAAACTACCACGGGGATTTGAGATGGAATGGCTGGTTACAAGGCGGGATGAATTATGGAAGAAATTGGAGGATTGGGATAACGCAGGGCGAAAGCCTCGACTCGACGATGTCCATTTTTGGGAACCGGAGGCCAATAAACAGTGGAGTTTCGTTACAGGAGAAAAAGTCGTGAGAGCGGAAGAAATTGCCAATGAGCGTGGGAGCATCACCGTGGGACCTACCCTTACCGAAATAGACCGTGGAAAGATCATTGAATTCGAAACACTTGACACTTTTGATGAACGAGGTAATCCAAAGCCTAAAGATGGTGCACAAAGGGTGTTGAATGAATTGAAGGCCCTCCTACACAACAACCAAAAATGGGGGGGGAATGCTTCTGAGCTTGGAAATGCATTGGTCAAAACTATGGTATTCACCCTGAACACTTTGCTGGCTCCAACGGTCATGAATTCGATGCCACGTGCACCATTGAAGATTGGGCTTGTGAACAGTACACCGGGCCCCACACCGCTAGCTAGCGTGCAATCATGGCCAGAAGGTGCAAAGGGGCGTGTGTGGCATTGGCCAATTGTGATGCAGATGGGAGTAAATTCAGTTGATGGGGCGGGAAACCAGTTGCAGATGGAGGAACAAATAGTCCGAATCAGCCTCATCCAAAGAGAGACGGGTGGGTGGTTTGTGATGAAAGAAGGGGTGGAGGCTTTACTGACCCTGTGGTTGTTTACATTGAAGCAACGGCGCCTCAAGTCCATAAAACCTAAAAAGCCTGACCATGTCAACATGCAACCGGCGTTTGTGCGTTTGATTGGAAGCAATACCGAACTGACAAGATGGGATATCATGAGATGGTATGTTGACCATTGTGGTCAAGTGTATGAAGGGAAACCCATTACAATTGCCACGGTCGATGAAAAGCGAGCAGATGAGATTGATATTGAGATAGATGGCACTCTGGGACAGGTGATGGGTATCGAACAGGTCGACTTGCGCTCAGAGGATGAGCTGAAAAAAGGGCGGGGAGGAGTAATTCAGCAATCAGAAACAATGCCCTGGCACTATTTTAGAGGACGTGAGCTACCACAGGTTTGGTATGGGGATTGGCCTAGGAGTCGAGACGGACGGTATAAATCACTCGCAACAACCGTCGGATGCACCCTTGAAGAGCTCTGTGCACAGGAGATCCTATTTCGGTTTTTCTTTGCCATAGGCACATTCATGAGAGAGGAGCGGGGAATCAGGTTGCTTGGAAATACAATTCTCTCATACCGGAACACAACGACGTCGGCTACCAGCTCAAATTTCCTTGATACTGATGACACTGCAGCTGTCCCTGAAAAGCGGCTGAAGGCCGCGAAATTTCACAACTCTACCCTCGAGAGGATGGCATTGGAGGCCTATCAATCAAAGGTTTGTGGTTCATTGGAAGAAGCCTATCAATGTATTATACCCGCATTCAGCCAGGCCAGAGTTCTACCCGAAGTTGGGGAGGTTGTGAGTTCGCAAGTAACGCAGATCTTTCGGAAACTGGTTGGGAAAGGTGACTGGATCAAGGCCTGCGACCTGTATAACTGGGTCTGGAATTCCATGGGCTGCAAGTTCCCTCATCACAGTAACGAAGATTTGCATGCCATTGCTTTATACACAAACTTTGTTCGGAAGCTCCGACATGAGGCAAATACCGGCAGCCATGGTGAACCCCTGACCAAAGAATTGGCGGCAAAGGGGGAAGAAATGCTGAAGATGATAACGGAGCGGGAATTCCAAGGTCGAGACGTTGTGCGAGCTTTGAAGTTGATGTTGCAGAGCCTAGACGAGTTGGATGGCCCAATACAGACGAGGATGGTTGGGGATAGACTTACAGAAGCTGAGAGCGTCCCTACCGCAAGCCGGCAGAACAGCCAGGAAGAGAGCGAGGACCGAGGTGTACTTGAAGGCTTGGAGGAAGGCGCACCTGAGGGATCGGAGGAAGGCGCACCTGAGGGATCGGAGGAAGGCGCACCTGTGGGATCGGAGGAAGGCACGGAGGAAGGCGTACCGACTGGAGTGAGGCCCGGGGGCTCAGCCGAGGGAGGAGAGCGTCTGCTGGACCTTGAAGTTGAACTCGAGCGCAGAAGGGTGAAGGAGGAGGAGGGAAAGATTTTCCCACTTCTGGGCTTCACTCCTACCCACAAATCCACGGCGAATATCTTGGGAGCCGGCGCGCCTGTGGTGGAGCATCTGGAGCACCTGGAGCGAGATGCGAACATTCTAGACATCTTCCAACGACGGCCCTTGCACTACGCGGCTGCAAACCCCGCGCTTGGTATTTCCATACTAGAGCTTTTGATAAGAAAAACAAGCGGTGTTGACCAGAGGGACATCAATGGGAATACACCACTGCATCTAGCCGCCTCCAGAAATAATCCCAATTTTACAGCGGCTCTGAAGAAACTTTCATTGGAGGAGGACCACGAAATGCGCAAAAACACTATGGTGGATTTCAGCGCTACCAATGAGCTTAAATGGACGCCGCTGCATTTTGCTGCCTATAAGGGACACCGGGCTATGGTAGATGAACTCATCAGAGAAGGTGCCATAACCAATACGGGCGACAACATCAACCGGTCACCGCTCCACTGGGCTGCTCAGGGGGGGCACCTAGATGTTGTTAAGGTGCTAATACAGAAGCGAGCTAATGCGAAAGCAGTGGATGCATATGGGAGGTCCCCGCTACACGTAGCTGCCTCTATGGGTCATGGGGAGGTGGCCATTGAGCTGGCCACTCACGGAGCAAGATTGGAGGACACGGATAAGGAAGGCAAGAGAGCATTGGACCTTGTCATTGAGCTTCTGGAGAAGACGTGGGCCGAAAAAGAACAGGCCTGGACGGGATTAGATTTGAGCGAGGGAGCAAAGGCGGATCATCAGGCGGCTTTTGCGGAGGATATTTCAAAAAGGTTTGGGCCCTTGCTGGACACATTGCTAGTTAACGAGGAAGAAAAAGCAAAAGGCAGGACGGCTTTGCACTGTGCCGCGCACAGAGGGGAAGCACAAGCGGTGGCGATGTTGCTCCACCTGGATGCAAAACAAAATGCCAGCTTTGATGCGGAGAAGAGGATCGCCAATCAGACTGACTATGATCATGAGACAGCACTCCATGTAGCTGCACGTGGTGGTCAATTGGAGGTTGTTAAAGCCCTTATCTTGGATAAGCACAAGTGCAACCTCTGTGTCAATAACATATCCGGCGAAGATGCATTAATGGTAGCAGCGAAGTACAATAAACCAGATGTGGTCAATGTTTTGCTAGGGGCTTTCCATGCAGAACGAATGCACGATATTTGTCAACAGGTGGGGAGCAGCACCGATCCCAATCTCAATGCTAAGCCTTCTGTCGACGTGGTTCCACGAGCTGAGAATGATGATAATATGAGGATGTATCAATATCCCATGCATCGCGCAGCATGGCATGGTAGCTTAGACCTTGTTGTCATGCTGGCTCAGAGAGGGGGTGTAGACCTGCACAAGCGTGACCGAGTCGGAATGACCGCGATTCACTACGCTGCCCTAATGGGTCATTACAGGATAGTGGAATGGCTCTTGAGCCAAAGTCCTGATCTCGTTGAAGCACTAGATAAGGATAGAGATACGCCGTTACATTGCGCCGCCTCCGGTGGAAGAGTGGAAGTGGTACAGCTTCTCTTGGAGCGATATCCTGACCATAGTGAATCCGACCCCAAGTTTATCGATTTTGTGAATAAAACCAACGAGCGCGGAGAGACTCCCCTGCACTGTGCAGCTAAAGGATTAATCAATGCCGGCATCGAAAAACTAGTTCTTGCATACAAAGGGGTAACATTGGACACCCCGATGTGGGAGAACTTGGATTTAGCAACGGTCGATTGGCAGAAGACTCTGATTAGTCGGATCTGTGCATATTTTCCTAGGGAGCGGTATCTCAACAAAATCACGGCAAGGGATTGTGAGAGCTTGAATCAAGGCATGCGGAACTGGCAAGAGGAGCTCGTGAGGCTATTATTGAGAATAGACGCAGATCGTGATGCACCATCGGTTTCGGAGGAGTGTGAGAGAAAAGCTGTGGAACTACTGTTGGACAATAAAGCAAATATCGAAGCAACAGACAAAGATGGGGAAACCCCTCTACATCTAGCTGCAAGATGGGGAAGACTCACCATAGCTAAAATTCTCTTGAAGCGCCTGACACTGCCCCCGGGTCGGCCTTGGAAAAAGGCGAATGTTCTTGCGGAAGATATTCACAAGGATACTCCCTTACACCTCGCAGCAAGATGGGGACATCAAGAGATGGTGAGAGTGCTATATCATGAGCAAGCACCTCTGGAAGCCCTTAATATGTACCATTATACTCCTTGCCAGGTTGCGGAAGATCACCTCCAGTTCCATATTTCAGCTCTGCTGAAAAAGCTCATATCAGGCTCTGGGAAAGGTCATAGCGACTCAAGCGACTGCCCGTCAAGTGACCCTGAGGAGAGTGACAGAGGTATGCGCAACGCTGGAACTACTGCCAACGGTGAAGCCTCATCTACAAGTGTCGCAAATCATCCGGATAGAGCCCCAAGCTCTAGCCAGGGCTCTGCAAGTACCTTCAAGATTGTAGTTCACGAGGAGAGCTCAGGCAAAGCCACCCCTTGCCCACCTACTGGGCTCGATGAGGCTCCGAATACTTTGACAGAGTTTGATGCCTGTGGGTCACTAGCCGTACCGGCTGTACCTCACATTTCACAGAAGGACAGCGGCGTCGGAACTGATCCCTTGTCCACTCAGCTACTTGCTGGTGATGAAGAGACAACCCCTGACGATAATCCAGACCTTGCAACTGACTTGATATCGATGTTGAATTTTCGCAATGCGGGGCCCGGAGTGTCTGGGAATAGGGATTCTATTAGCCGTTCTTCTACCTTGCCAGTGGAAGCCGAGTATCCCCAGCAAGATGAGAATACGAGCTACACCAGGAGTTTCAGTTACTAGCCGAAAATCTATGAGGGGCTTTGAGAGTTTGCTTCAATGGATTGTATCCGCCTTTTTTTGTGCATCATATGTCTGTGTCTTCTCCATTTTCGGAATAATACGATCGGTCTGAATTTCGACTATTGATTATTGATTTTTATCTTTCAGTGGGGAATTAGTATAGTGGTATGAGGGTTTTTAATTGTTAATTTTGTATTTTTTAAATGCATCACGTGCATATAGCGGACCACCATGGGGAGACAGTGGTATTTGAATAGCAACATGGATAAAAGGAACAAATGGGATGAGCATGATAGCAGCAGAATTTAGTAGAGAGGATGACTTTATACATATGACTGGTATTGAATATAGTTTTGAAAGTTTGGAGTCTTGAGGGTGAGTCAAGTTCGGGGAGCAAGTGGCGAGGCGCAAGATCCAGTATACTGGCTGTGGGGAGTCAGGGAGCAAATGATGGAAGTTAATCCCAGGGCACGGGACTGCTCTAGAGGATGCAGTCACTCACCCACTCCCCGCCATTCTGCTCCTACTACAGTATATATTTTATAGTATATGCTGACAATATGTACATCGCATCCACCCCAATTACTATAAACACACAAATACAAACCGAGGCAAGGGTTTAACAAACTAACCAACTCGCTCGAAATCTATTCCCCCCGCCAAAAACATAAGAGCGGTATGCATATAAGTATACGCCCACAACGCAGCGCTAAATAAGTACCTGTGCACTTCCCTGCATCATTCATCCAGCTAAGTTATTGATATCTTATTTTTTTCTCTACAAACTCCTACCGGAAAACTACGCTTGCAACTTGCCACAACGGACAGCAAATCCTCACACTAGCAAGTGTCTGGTATTTCGAAATGAAACTCAGTCCCAATATAGGTGGGATCAAGGCTTATATAGGCAATACCCCCTCTCAGCCTACCACCAAGAGCCTACCTATGTACTCTCACGAATGGGGTCAAATTACAAGGTTTTGGTACAGCAAGATTATCCTGTATGGAAAGTACCCCTGCAGAGTCAGAGAGGACCATCCGGTGCGGTATCTGTTAAATCAGAGAAATTTTGGTGAAAGCTGAAGGCAATATCTAGCCCAAACTTGTTTGGAATAGCAAGGGATTCCGCTATATTGAGTTCCGCTATGGCAAGTTACAGGTGTACAAACTACACTACAAAGTGCTAGTACATACACACGAGGGGTATTCAAAGTTAGGGTCATGACCTAGAATTGAGCCGTCAATTTTAGACGAATAAGTCGTAGAACTTTGCAGGGTATAATCGTATTTTACGGTAGCTCTTTGATCACCTTAGGGGTTTTGGTGTATTACCCTGAGTATTTGATATCCATAAAACCTGTGAATTTTCTGGTATGAGGGTAACTGGATATCCACTTGCTATGAAAAATAATATCCGAATAATAGGTTAGTCTTTGAACACCACTACAATATAGTACGATCACCTACTTCATCCCCGCCCCCGCTCAGAGTTTCTTCCTAATCATAGCTATAGTCGTAGCCATATGCATCTCACTCTACCCACTCACCCAACCCCGGAACAAAATCAAAGAAACTAAGTATTTAACCCCTTACAAAAGAGCAAAGATAGAAAATTATGTTATTGAATGGTATGGTACCGTATGCTGTGGTATGCTATGTATGTCGTGCGCCCAAATTCGAATAAATAGATACACATGTACGGCATCAGAAAAAATTCCTGCCTCCATACAAAAGTAAAGCAAAAGCACAAGTAAACGTAGATGTACATCTAACTTTCCCCGGCAAAGCAAAAACTGCAGATTAAAAGCGAACTGCAGAAACCTC
>Ga0307511_10008675_pt1 | contig 10160 bp, 9 predicted proteins | sample 13_EM_MG_FD_200266 | JGI IMG/M metagenome (GOLD analysis project Ga0307511, IMG submission 200266) | Populus trichocarpa ectomycorrhiza microbial communities from riparian zone in the Pacific Northwest, United States - 13_EM | ecosystem: Host-associated > Plants > Roots > Unclassified | place... | reverse complement strand
TCTGCCCACCTGGTAACGGGTTTGTCAAAACCCTAACCTCAAACTCGCTTCCGTACTCCCCTAGGCTTTTCTTAATCTCCACCGTCACAGGGAGCTGTAACTGGGGCGACTTTGGTGATGTCATGGAGAATGTTGGATTGGGTAATAAGTCCGCCTCGTAACTGGCCAGAACGAACTTCCCATCCGGTGGAACAAAGCTCAACTCGCCGGGCCGTTCTTTCCACCGGACGATTCTGACGCAGGGATGGAAAACGGGAAACTTTATTGTGCTCATCGTCTTCCCGTATCCTCCTCCGGCTCCCGATAATATGAGTAGTAGGTCTGGCACCCCTGAGATTTTGCTCGTCATAGCCACTGTCCCACTTGCTCGTGCCCATATTGGTCGCCCTGATGGTGCAATGGTCGCTGTAACCATCTCAATGATATCCACATACAACTCGTTATTTGTGTGCCGGACATTACTTCTCCTCCAGGGCACTGCCGATAGGGAGTTGGAATTACTACTAGAGGCCGCATTATGAGATAAATGTGTACTATAATCCCCAATTGTCAGCCCTCATTCCTGTATCCCAGCTTCGTCCCACCAAGTTTCAAATGCCAGCCTCTCGGTAGAACTTACTTCGGTAGCCCTGTCACACTCCCAAAAATCTTGCCCATCAAACTCGGCGGCACCACCAAATCCCTCAACGCATTCGGCTCCGTTGTAAATGGATACCCATCATCACACATCTCGGCCAACAACTGTGCAACCACCTCATAGTTACCCTCAATCTTCCCCGGGAGCAACGGTGTTGAAAAGTAATCCTCTAGCACATCCACCACCTTGTGCAAAAACTCCAGCACCAACAACGGCTCCACCTCACTCGTCACCGGCGACAGAAAAATCAAGTTATTATGCGTAATATTGAATAGCAGTGTTGGCGGGGACGTCGTGGGGATATGTAATAGCGACGAGCGGGGCGTTGGTGAGGAGTTGTACGCTGAGATCAAGACATCCGGCGGTGTCGAAACCCGGCGCCACTCATACTGGAGGAGGGGCGTCGTAGAGAAGCTGTCGAAGATGTAGAGGGCATCGATGCAGCTCATTGTTGAAGAAAACAAATTGACAGAAGGTTTGGGGGCTGAGGATTGGTACGTCAGGGCAGAGGGGGGCATCTGGTGCCTTCTTGGCGGTGGGATGTTTGTGGGGGTCAGCTCCTAAGGTCGCTCCACACCCGAACATTGTACAAAATGCCCCCCACAACTCCACCAGCTCCGGCGCCACCAGGCGGGCCCGATGACACGCTCATACAGCAGGATAGACGGAACAAAGACTGTCTGGGATGCCGACTCATTGGTATCGTGAGCATCAACCCACATGTGGTTCAGCAGTTACTAAGGCTGGAACAGGCTCGGCTGCGTTCATCGGTCTTGGGGGATATACATTCATCTCCGGCCGGCAACAGCTTCGTGAGCAAGCTTTTCAAGAGGCATTGGCGAGAAGTGGCTCGAAGTTTGGCTTAGCTGCGAGAAGGGCCGGGATACATGGACTTTCGGCATGTTTGATTGGGCTGGGAGTGTATAGATTGTTAATGTGACGTGGGGAGGCAAACCCCCACTGATCTCGTCAGGTGATTGCCTCAGTTCGGGCCCAGGTGAGGCGGGCTGTGGCAGGGCTGTATGTCATCCCATTTACAATTAGGCCAACCGAAGGTTCCCCAATATTAATATAACAGGGTAGAAGCCGGTACTTGCGTTCTCTCTATTATATCACTTGCCTGGGTCAATGTAGTAGATTAAGTTGATGCACAAGGGGATGTCCGATCACATACTTCGATGCAGAGTACCCAAGTTCAAATATACACACCCTAGTCATGAACAGGCCCCTGGAAACACATGAGAGAAAAAACAACAACGAATGATACAACACCGACCAAAATACAGTGAATGAAATTCAGAGACGAGAGATGACAGTAACGATGTCCATGCAACGTGTGTATCTGTTTTGAAACCTCCGATCCACTACCTAGCGGTCGTCAACCACACTCCGGCGAATGAGCACAATAAAAAGGAGTTGGTATCCGAGCTGCCCAAAACGAGACGGAACGTTGATATAAATATTGGCAAAATAGACAGTACCCCCAGATCAATGTGATAATTAACGGTAACGATAAGCCAGATGCAAATCATATCATATGGTGTACGGTCAGGGCATTTAATCGCCGTTAATCGGTCGGGATCCTCTCCGCTCATATCCATAATCGTCACCAGGTCTAGGACGACTTTGTGCTCGATTGGGATCCGTAGGCTGAGAACCTCTCCTGTCATCGGTTCGATGCTGGGAAAGTGCCCTTTCAGCACCACTGCGTGTTGGTGCAGGGCGCACCCGCGGGAGGGTTCCCTCAACGGCCAAAGACTCGCGGCGAGATGTACCTAGAAGGCTAAGGGACCATTCCTCCAGGTTGACATTGGTACTACGAGCAGCCCTCATGAAATCATGGCTCTATCCGAAAAATTCCCCTTAGCTAAGCAATGGTAATGAGACTCTATGCGGAAACTCACCAGCAGCTCCTGGGGGCTTGGCCTATCGCTAGGATCCTTGATCAAGCAGCATTCAATCATCTTCTCCAAACTCAGGGGAAACGCTTTGTTTTTTGGCAGTTTTGGTGGGGGCTCGTTCACAATCTTTTGCAGCAAGTCTAGAATACCCATAGGGCCAGCAGAGGCTCGGGTTCCAGCCGTATTTCCATCTGCATCAAACGGGAAACGCCCAATAGCCAACTCTAGTAGCGTCAATCCCAGACTCCATACGTCGGATTTGACAGAGTATGCGGCTCCTTTTATACGCTCTGGAGACATATATGTTGAAGTCCCCACAAAGGTATCCGCTATCGAGTTGATCAGCTCACCAGAGACACCAAAGTCGCACAGCTTGATTGATCCGCGAGAGTTGACCAAGACGTTGGAGGGCTTAACGTCTCTATGCAAAATTCTGTGCTCATTGTAAAGATAGCTCAATCCCCCAACCACGGCTTCCGCAATTTTCCCCAAAACATCTATACGCATTGGACCAACTTTCTTTGCAATGGAGTCAAGGGAACTAAGATGGCCCCCGTCAGAGGATCGGTCTGCTAGGTGGATTATGAGATATGTGTGGAGACGGCTTACCCGCAGTCCATATACTCCATGCACATTACTACATCACCCTCGTTCAAGAAAGCTCCATAAAAAGAAACGATGTATGGGGACTGGCATTCATGCATAATATGAAGCTCTCTGAGGATCTGTTTTCGAACGGAGGGCTTTGCATCAACGTGAATGACCTACATACACGATTAAACAATTAGCAGATGGTCCACGCTGAGCTCGGAGAATCGAGAGAACATGATACCTTCTTGGCCATTATTTTCTTTGTCGCAACATGCATAACCTTACTAACAGTACCTCCATTACCAGCTCCCAGCTCCTGAATCACTTGAAGGTCTTCTGCCCGCAAGTCTAGTTTGAACTCAACTCCAATTTCCAGAGTGCTAAACCGATTTGATAGGTTGTCATCGTCATTAGGTGGTAGTGGCTCTTTAACGGCTCTGGGAGGAGGACCACCTGCTCCACCTGCTCCCAAGCTTAACCCCTTGACGTTCTTCCGTTTAAGGGTTTTCGGCCCGAATGCTGATTCCGCCATTCTCTCATAAAATTTTGTCAAGCGAATGTCTCCTATATGCTTGCAAGATAAGGGGTAGTAGTAGTGATATGCGTTCCCTGCAAGAGTTGTTTGAGCCTGTGGTGAGGGGTATTTGCCGGCAGCAAGGAGCGAAAAATAAGGAGCGACTGAGCTCTTGTCAACTCGAAATCACAACTCGAAATCAGAGAATTATATTGTTAATTGAAATATAGCGGCGGGAGCCTTTTGGGTGAAGTGGGTGGAGTTGCTGGTCTCGGAACAAAGCGAGCGGGGCTAAGGCACAAGCGATCGCTTGACGGAGCTACTTTTAAGCTCAGCTTTAATTGCAAGGTCTGCTCGTGCGATGGAGTACGGTAGCGCTATGCAGATACTTAGTATATAAGCACCTCCGGGCTCGCCAGCTTGAAGCCAGTTCTGATGTGATGGGGTGGATGAGAACAGGAGTCGACGTCGGATAACTCGGTCGACACACTAGAACTTCCAATCCTCCGAGCGGCGTACGAAGGCGTTTCAGGTTGATACGATGGAGGTTTCCCCTAGGTAGTATGTTGCACGGCCAGGGATGATCTGCAAACACTCCGTACTGTAGAGTTAAAAAGGGGGGGGAAGAGGGCCAGGGAGGAGGGGCTCAACGTCTGCTCAGCAAGTGACAAGGAAGCAGAGGTGTTGAAAATAGCAGGGTTCAGCAACAGCGGAGCAGCTAGATTGTAAACTCGTTAACGTGATGATCGGGAAATGCAATTGGATACACGGCGCTTACAATGAAGGAGGGAAATGGAGGCATGATCATTGAAAGTGCCTGAGGATAGGCCTGAGGGGATACTTGTAATTCCACCTCTGCCGGATAATTTCTCATTGGCTTTCAGAGCTCACTTTGATGTAGTCTGGTTGGCACACTTTGATGCTACTTTAAGAGGATATAACACTAGCCCCATCACGTGATTTAGCTACTATGCGTTGCCTGTGACAGCTTGGCAGAATAAAATTTTACGGTTTGTCGATGTGGCTGGTGGGTTTAGTCATCAAACCAATAGCCGCATCACGCCAAGGCATACGGATTTAGGTGCGTGCAATGCTCTTAAGCTGCCTGTTCCCTAAACCAGGTCTACAAAAGTCTACGAGTGCCAGCGTCTTTGTCTTCGGGCGAGCCTCGACTTCTTAACGGGAACCAGTCTACGCTAATTAGCATACACTGTCTGATACCTCATGGCCAACACGCAATCGCGCGACTTCATCGACCGGGAAGCTGAGATGGATTCCGGGGACGAGGAGGAGGAGCTTGTTGAAGAGGAATTTGACGAAGACGCTGGAAAGTCCAAGAAGAAGTCCATGGGCAGCAAAAAGAAAACGAACTACGAGGGTGACTCGAGTGATGAAGACGACGAGGATGATGAAGAGGAGTTGTCAAAGGTCTGTTATGGTTAACTGTCGAGCACAGCACACGCCACGGAAAATCTTTGCGCTAATTGACTTGTGGCGAAGTAGATACAAGCCGGTTTCATTGTAGACGATGAGGATGATGATGATGATGAAGAGGATGATGAGCTTGCAGACAGGTCAAGGAGTCGAAGGAAGAAAGCTAAAAGAAGACGACGGGAGGAAGCGGAGGAAGAGGACCTCGACGAAGATGATTTCGATTTGATGAGGGAGAATACCGGCGTTGATCGAAAATTTAAGCGGCTAAAGCGTGATCGACATTCAGACGTTAACCACATTTTCGACGACGATGATGTGGATGCACCCAATGAGCCAGATGATTACGACGATATTTCACATCGGCGGTCACGCCCTACGTACGATGAAGAGATGGATGACTTTATTGAAGAGGATGAATTGGAGGGCGAGGAGGGACAGGGGAGTGAGGACGAAATGGCCATGACTGGCAGGAGGCGAGATGACCGCCGACGTCATGAAGAAATTGCTCGAGCGCCTAATATCGACAGAAACAAACTTGATGAAATGGACCAAATCTTTGGTACTTCTGAATATGACCACCTTCTGGTTACAGAGCTTGACGAAATTGAAACGAACGATGTCGTTGTTGAACTTAAAGATGTCTTTGAAGAGAGCCATTTGGCAGAGAGGATGTTGACGGAAGAGGACAATGAAATTCGACTCAAAGATATCCCTGAGAGGTTCCAGCTTGCCCGGAAACCTTACGAGCATCTGACAGAGTACCAGCCAGATGACGATGATCCAGATAAGCTTGATAGAATCCTACAGGAAGAGGCCGAATGGATATGCAAACAGATTCTTCCAAGGAAGAAACGCTTCCCCGCAGACCTTCGACGCCATTTCCAGAGCGCGGTATTCAAGTGTCTTCAGTTCTTTATCAAGGACAATGTTGAAGTGCCTTTTGTTTTCCAGCATCGCAAGGATTATCTAATCCATGCGTTCAGACCTGATGGAGATACGGAGATTGTAGCCGAAAAGTTGCTGAATCAGGACGAGCTGTGGGATATCTTGGACTTTGACCTCAAGTGGCGTGCATTTGTTGAGAAGCGTAAGGCACTTCAACGCACCTACGATGCTCTCATTAACACGGGGGTCATTGATGATGTCTATGACTCTATGGTGTCAGGCGCTACTACCAATGAGGACCTCCAAGATTTACAGGATTACCTCCATTTCCAATACCACACCACACTCAAAGACGCCCAGATTGCATCCAACGGATTACAAGCCGGAAATACCAAGCGAAGGCCGGGAGGTGGGAAAACATTTTATGAGAGAATTCGCCACAGCCGGGTATACGACTTTGTCAAAGCCTTTGGGATTACAGCTGATCAATTTGCGGTCAATGTGGAAATTGATGCAAAACGCGAGTTCTGTGATGATCCAGAGATCTTCCCGCATGAGATGTCTGAGCAGTTTGTCGATGAGTCTGAGTTTTTGGCAAGCGAGTCGGTAATTACTGCTGCGAAGAGGATGTTAGCGGAGGAGATATACATGAGCCCTCGGTTGAGAAAGTGCTTACGGCCGAAATACTTCGCAAAAGGCCGCATTCATGTGAACGTTACTGAGATGGGTGTGAGGAAGATCGATGATCAACATCAGTACTACGAGTTCAAGTACCTCCGAAAACAGCAAATCAGGCACCTCCTTGATAACCCAGGCATGTTTCTACGGATGCTGAAGGCAGAAGAGGAAGGCCTCGTTGAAGTTCAGTTGGAGCTCCCCGATGTTGCTCTTCCTCCGCTCTACGACTTGATATCTTCTGAGAATATGAGTGACGTAGCCAATGCGTGGAATAATGCCAGAAAGGATGCTGTGGATATGGCAATGGAGAAAATCACCAAGCTAATGCAGAAGACTGTGAAGGAGAACATCAAGACAGAGTGTGAGGATCGTGTTGCTAAAGAGTGTCGCGAGATTTATGGTGAAGTGAGTGGCTCTGCTCTAGCTTTGTAGCGGCTTTTACTAATTAATCCATAAAGAAACTTGACCAATCTCCCTACAAGCCTAAAGGGCTTGATATGGGACAAGTGCCAACTGTTATGACCATCTCCTGTGGCCACGGTGAGCACGGAAAGGACGCTATTGTCGGTATTTACATGGATGAGCTTGGACGTGTCTTTGAGCAAGTGAAATACCCCGACCTCAGGGACGAGCAATCCCGAAACGAGTTTGTCGAGGTTCTCAGACGACGTAAGCCTGAGGTTATTGGAGTTGCTGGGTTCAGTGTGGCTACACATCGTTTATTTAACGACCTAAAGAAGCTCATTGACGAGGAGAGTATTACCGTCGCCGGGGAAAATGATGATGATAGACACGCACTGGAGGTGATTTATGTCAATGACGAGGTTGCAAGGCTATACCAAAACAGCGACAGAGCACGATTGGAGTACCCTGAGTTCCCGCCGTTGGCAAGGTACTGTATCGGTCTTGCGCGATACCTTCAAAGCCCGCTGTTGGAGTATGCCGCCTTGGGTAAAGATATCGTGTCGATATCGTTCCATCCAGCACAACAACTTCTGTCGCAGGATAAGCTAATGAAGAAGTTGGAGAGTGCCATGGTTGACATGGTCAACATGGTTGGAGTCAACATCAATGATGCTTTGAAGAGTCAGAATTATGTCGGTAACCTCTTACCATATGTCTCCGGCCTTGGCCCCCGAAAAGCTTCCAGCATTCTAAAGTCTATTACTGCAAACGGTGGACGACTAGCCACACGCGCTGAGCTTGTCGGAGATCCTGACAAGAATCTACTTCCCGTTGTTGGGGGAATTATTTTTGTGAACTGTGCCAGCTTCATTTGGATCGAGTATGACTCCTCTGAGCCAGGCGCGGACTATCTGGACAACACACGTGTACACCCTGAAGACTACGATCTCGGTCGAAAGATGGCTGCAGACGCACTGGAGCTGGACGAGGAAGATATCCAGGCCATGGTCAACACTAATGGTCCGGGAGCTGTCGTCTCGGAGCTCATCAACAGCAGCCAGGAGAATAAAGTCAACGACCTGATTCTCGAGGAGTATGCCGAAGAGCTAGAGAAGACGTTTAATCAGAAGAAGCGAGCTACACTTGAAACCATTCGTGCCGAACTGCAGCACCCCTATGAAGAACTTAGGAAAGCCTTCAAGACACTCAGTTTCGAGAGAATTTTCACAATGCTCACTGGTGAGACCAATGAAACACTCTTTGAGGGGATGGTCGTCCCAGTCAATGTTAGGCGTGTTGCGGATCGGTATATTTCCGTTCGCCTCGACTGTGGTATTGACGGGAATGTTACCCAAGATATGATCGATAACTCTGGTGTCTCGGTTCATGCAGTCTACGCTGTGGGGCAGACTGTGCAGGCGAAAGTTTTGTCTTTGGAACGTAAGTCCTTCTTTGCAGAGATGTCCCTCAGGGAAAGTGATATCCGGAATGGACTACGCCGGTTTGACCGACAGGACCGAGATCCGGAGGAATGGGACGATGTAAGAGAGGAAAGAGACCGCGCGAAGCTCGCTATTAAAAATCAGGAACAGCAACGCACAGTCCGTGTCATTAAGCACCCACTTTTCCGGCCATTCAACTCTCGTCAAGCAGAAGAATACTTGTCGAAACTCTACCGTGGTGACGCGGTCATCCGCCCTTCGTCAATGGGTATGGATCATATTGCCATCACGTGGAAAATCGCAGACGGGATTTACCAGCATGTTGACGTTTTAGAGTTGGATAAAGAGAATGAGTTTACTGTGGGGAAGCTGCTGAGGGTCATGGGGAAATACACATACACGGATCTAGACGAGTTGATGCATTTGCATATCAAGGCCATGGCGAGGAAGGTCGATGAGATGGTGGCACATGACAAGTTCCAGGAGGGGACAAGGGAGAATTGCGAAAAGTGGTTGACTAGTTATTCTCAAGCGAACCCAAAGAGGAGTAGTTATCGGTTTTGCTTTGATCCAAAACACCCGGGGTATTTTGACTTGGTGTTTAAGGCGGGGTTGAACGCGAAGATTCAATGCTGGGTAAGATAACCTCCGTGGCTTTCACTGCTTTCGGAAACTAATGTGATTTGTGCATTATTAGAAAGTTAAAGTCGTCCCCAACGCATTCCAGCTCAGAGATAACGACTACCCTGATATGACTGCTCTCTGTAATGTAAGTTTATCCCTACCCCTCCATTCGATATGTTACTAACCTTGCTCTCATAGGGCTTTAAAATGCTCTTCCAATCCTCCCTACAACAAGGCCAATCCATCCATGGTGGTGGTGGCCACCGTGGTCCTCCCCCCCCCATGCAACACAATAACTACCATCAGAATAACTACCACCATCATAATAGCCTTCCGTATGGCCATCATAGGCGATAGTCATAGCCTTTCATGACTGCTTTTACTCTGAAAATGAGGTTTAATGTTTAGAGGGTATATATAATTCATTGGTTATGGTTATTGAAGATTCTGTGTATTTCCTTTTGCAAAATAGCTGTGGGTAGGTGGAATTTCGGTAGGGGGCGGGGATGGACTGTATGTGAATTTTTATTTACTTTTTCATGTGCGTGTATTGTTAAGTAGCCATGCGTGCGGTTGGCGAGGATTTAGCATGCCTTTAGAGTAATCTTTTGTGCCAGTGTACCCGTTGGTGTATTATTGCTTAGTTTGTGTGGGAAACGAAATAGATGGTTGGTGCCGATGCAGCACACAATCTTGTAGCATGCATAACCGAAATAAATTGAGGGTAACGGTAGTGTACTGGTTACCCTCAACTTTGTATCATGCTTGGGGGCCACAAACCCCCCCTGGCCGATTAATAGTGGTTCCATATTATCATTCTCACCCTCCAGTGCTAAGCATTCAATCAAGTTGATTCATCATTCTTTTCATTCATAATCCCATTCCCATTCCGTCACCAGCTAAGCTGACACAAGTCCATGCCGACATGGTATATCGCACAAGCAAAGAAATTTCGCAAGGCATAGCAAAAGAAAGAAATGGATATCCCAGCAACGCATCACGCAAAAAATCCCGATGACGAAAAAAAAAAAAGCAATAATCCAGACCAA
>Ga0307511_10008674_pt1 | contig 10161 bp, 9 predicted proteins | sample 13_EM_MG_FD_200266 | JGI IMG/M metagenome (GOLD analysis project Ga0307511, IMG submission 200266) | Populus trichocarpa ectomycorrhiza microbial communities from riparian zone in the Pacific Northwest, United States - 13_EM | ecosystem: Host-associated > Plants > Roots > Unclassified | place... | reverse complement strand
TATGCAAGTAATTGGTTGGAATGACTCTAAAATGTCTCAATTTGGCAGCATTGGAAAGGGGGTTTGGAAATTTCCAACATACCATCCTAAATGATTTACTGATTTGACCCTGTATAGATGTGTACATGCTTCAACATGTGAATTGCTCCCCAAGCAGTCTATCACCCAATGAACCATTGCAGAATAAGTCCTAAAATCCAGTTCTTAGTTCACACTCAAACAAAAAGAGCCCTTTGCATTTTGCATGGCACCAACAATATATTTTATCATCACTGAAAATGTAACTATTTCAATTGTTGTTGCTTTTGGATGGATGGTGCACAAAGGAGATAAAACATCCAAGAACAGATCTGGCCATGTTGATTCAATTGAAAAGTAGGTAGATAGCAAACATATGAGAAAACACATCACATGCCTAGTAGTGCACTAATCAGAAATACATTGGTGCCACATGTTACCATGAGCCATTTTACTTAAATCTAGCTGTATCCCTCCTCCTGGAATGATCAAAATATTGTGCGGAGAGTAAAGGGATTTCCTAGCAGCTGGAGGTATCCATAATAGCAATTGACCTCTTTCTCCTACAATCCAACCATCCTTTTGTAACTGAACTAATCTATATGGCATATGGCAGCTCCCAGTAGCACCACAAAATCTTTGCACATCATTCAGTTTGTGGGATGCTTCAGATGAGAAACATACATGAGGGTTTAAGATGGAATCTACTCCAATATCCCACATGCGAATAGTACTATCATCTGAACCTGAGACAACCCATTTGCCATTTGAAGACAGTGCAATTGAAGTGATTGGACCAGTATGCCCTTCAAAAGTAATGCCAACTTGCTGTCCATGAACCACATCCCACACTCGGATAGTGCAATCAGCAGAACCTGTTATGATCCATTTACTATTCACAGAAAACACAATAGATGTAACACCCTTGGTGTGACCTTTGAGGACTCTCTGTAGGCTTATCTCCTTTACTGCATCCCATATACAAATAGTTGTGTCAGATGAACCTGATGCAATCCATTTCCCATTTGGGGAGAACACAACTGAATGCACTAAGCCTGTGTGGCCACTCAGTGGATTTCCTTTGTGAAAGCCAGTGTCTGCATCCCATATATGGATTGTGTGGTCACTTGAACCTGATACAATTTGCTTTTTATTGGGTGAAAATGCAACACATGTGACCCAATCTGTATGTCCCACAAGAGATTTTTTCATTGTTATCATGCCCTTTTTTACATCCCACAAATGTATGATGCCATCTTTGGAGCCTGATGCAATACAGCTTCCATCAGGGGAGAAACCAATTGATGTGATCCCTCTTGAGTGGCCTTTGAGGAGGCTATTTATCTTCACTCTCTGCATCACATGATTCACATCCCATAGACAAATCATACCATCATTTGAGCCTGACACAATCCATTTTCCATCAGGAGAAACCACAACTGAAGTGACAGGTTCTGTATGGCCTTGAGGAACAGATCCCATTTGTGAACCTCTTTCTGCATCCCACAATTGAATGGTGCAATCATGTGAACCTGACACTATCCACCTGCTGTCTGGAGAGATTGCCACTGAAGTGATTCCTTTGGAATGGCCATTGACACAATTCTCCATTTGCAAAGCCTTCTCCACATCCCACACACCAATGGTGGTGTCATATGAGCCTGATACAATCCACTTTCCATCTCCTGAGAATGAAACTGATCTGACTGGTCCAGTATGGCCTTTGAGAGGATTTCCCACCTGTGTGCCTGTCTCAACATCCCAAACTCGAAGTGTGTGGTCAGCAGAGCCTGATACAATCTGTTTCCCATTTGGAGAGAATGCAACTGATTTAACTCTTTTAACATGACCCTTCAGAATAGTTACCACATGCAATTCCTCCTGTACATTCCACACACAGACTGTATTGTCATCAGAGCCTGACACTATCCATCTTCCATCAGGAGAATATGCAACTGATGTGACAGATTGAGTATGATTTTTGAATTGAGTACCAATTTGCTTGCACTCCTCTATGTCCCACAGTTGGATGGTGCAATCAATGGAACCTGAAACAATTTTCTTGCTATCAGGTGAGAATGCAATTGATGTGACCCCATCAGAATGTCTGAGGAAAGTTGTGTCACCTGCTACCCTGTGTAAATGGATGGTATGGTCATCAGAGCCTGATGCAACCCATTTTCCATCTGGGGAAAAGGCAACTGATGTAACAGCTTTGGCATGTCCTCCAAAGGGCTGACCCACAGGTTCCCCTGTTTTCATATCCCAGACACAGACAGTACCATCAGCTCCTCCAGATACAATCCTTTTTCCATCTGGAGAGACCATAATTGACCTAATCCAATCTGTGTGCCCTTTAATGGGATCACCTATCTGTAAACCAGTGTCTGCATCCCATACACAAATAGTGCAGTCCTGTGAACCAGAAACAATGCACCTTCCATCTGGAGAGAATGAAGCTGATGTAACCCAGCCAGTGTGACCCTTGAGAAGAAGCTGCATGAATGGCCAGTCCATTTGGTGGACACCAATCACTTTTGCAACCTTGGGTAACACTGGGGAAAGATGTTGGAATAGAACAGAATTTGATGGGGAAAAAGGTAGAGCTGATAGATATAGGTGTGGAGTGCTTTGCATGATAGCCAAACCAAATGTTCGGATGAACTTGATTGCATCTCTGGCGATGAGCACGCCTTCGTGGAAGCCATCTTTACCCTAATAAAATAAACCACCATGAGATCAGTTTCATAGAGGAAAAATTCTCAGTTAACCTACCTCAAGCCAAGTAGCAACAGCAGCCAGAGCTTCAGAAATATTTCCCAGTGCCTTCAGCAGAGTAAGGACTTCCATCCAAAACAAAAGTCGTGCACTAAACAGAAAATGTACGACCTCCAGCGCCAGTGACCCATTGAACACTGCTGCCTTCAGGTGGCTGGCCCAGAACCGGCAAGCGTAGGATAAATGAGGGGGGATGTTCCGTCGAATCCTTTCATTCAAGTTCTCAATGTCAGCATTGGGGACATAAGAAGTCCCTAAACCACAAATGTTGAAAGATAGGTCGCGCATGGCGTGAAGACAAGCAATAGACAACTCGTCATGGATGCCCCCCATGTCAACGTAAAACTTTCTACTCCGCGCAGGGTCCATCAGATAGTCATGAAACGAAGTGTGGAGTGGGCGAACAGGGGTGGACCGATCCGCGATACCGCTCAACAAGGACGCCATGAATTCCAGAATAGACTCCACACCTTCTCCGTCCTCTCCCACACCGGTTCTGCAGCACAGAGCATTCAAGGAGTCGATAGTAAGTGGTTCGTGTATCCCTAAGATTTGACGCATGACGAAGCGAAATTGGGCAAGTGTTTCAGGTGTGTCGGCTAAGGTACCTCTCAGGATTGCTGTGTACATCACATCCAGAAGTGTCCTCCCAGCTCTCCCTGGATCTTGTGACATGATCGCATGGAAGCGTTGAATCGGGGTAGGACAAGGTTTACGCATTGAGATGAATTCGCAGGCTAGACGAGCCCACTCGAATAAACCATCAGATTTTTGTGCAAGGCGGGCGAATTCCTGTTCACGAAAGCCCTTCCCTAAGCTCCCCAGTTTTTGGGATATGTAAAAACGGATATCATCTTCGGCGGGTATATCATCCAAGGATCTTGAAACGACATGTTTGGCATGATGCAGCGTACCGTGGATATCGGGAAGTGGTCTAGATGTCAGGAGAATGCGGATGTTGGCGGGAAGGGCCATAACTTGCGATGAAAGGATTTCAAGGATATGCTTCCGACTATGCTCCTTTCCACTCTCGTCCAGTGCGTCGATTACCACGACAACATTTCCTAGCACTGGGCTCCACTTGGATAAAGGGCCCAATACAAGTTTCTGCCACTGCTGCATGACATCGCGTGTCCCCTTTAGTGAGTGTTGGTTGGTAAGAGCCTCTGCCAATGCCTGCCGCAGCCCCACATCACGGTCGGCCAAATCACGTGCGATGGTTGTGAATAGCTTTTCATGGCGGCGTTCTGTATGACTGGTGCGGGTAAAGCAGAAACAAGACCCAAGTTTTCCCAAGTTCTGATATTGTGCAGCGATTGTATGGGCAATGGCTGATTTACCCTTGCCCGCGTTACCGTGGAGCCAGAAGATGCGTGGAGCCTCGGGAGCACAGTTTTCGATCCAGTCGACGATTTCGGTCAATATTGGGATTCTCGTGCCCTCCAAACATGTTTTAGTCGTATTTAGCCCAGCTCCGTCCGCATATGCGATTCCTTGCAGAGCCAAGTCTTCTGCAATCTGATGGACATGAATGTGGACGCTACGGATTTCCCAATCTCGGAATTGTTGCATCAGCCCGTCTAGTGTGTCGTTGCAACGCTTGACCACGGCACCCGTTTCCAAGAAAATGTTCTTCCCCAAACGGGCCCCTAGAGAAGACTATCAGTGATAGAAGGCAATAGGTTTGCGATGCCATACAGAAAATCTTCGTTTCCGAGTAGCCAGCAATGAACCGTGCGCTTTCCTGCACCGCCTGAGCAATTTTCAGTAGGGTATCCTTTGCCGAATCGATTGCTGCTATTGTCTTGTCCTGAAGCACAAAGTCGTAAACTTGACATATCTTGTCCAAGAGAGTCGCAATCGATTTATCCATCTCTACTTGCGTGAGGATCAACTAAGATTTGCGGATTTAGTTGAAATCTTCCAATGGGTTCAAAACACACCTGAGCAGCTTTATCCAACAATCCCAAAGCCACCTTGGCGTAGGGATGGACCTAATGGCACAGCTCAGAAAATGTAGCCCAACAGACACCGGTGACATACCTTAGAAATGAAGTGTACAACACTCTGGAAGTTCTGCAGGGGTTGGAGATACGTAGCACTGAGCCCGCTAATCTGATTGATGACACCGTTTGTGGCATGAACGTTTGTAATAGCGTTTATTCCACTTGATATAGGCTTGATATCTGAATGTCTCTCTCGTGCATCTAGGATCGTGCGATGTGTGAGATCGATATCGAATTTTTCTCTTTCCTCGTCAATAAGCTAGTGATTTGGCGATTGAGTAATAATATAGCAGGAAAATAACCGGCCGGACGTTGACTTACATATTGCCATGATGGGCTCAGTGCCTTGAACGTTGAAGGCACATCTACATGGCCCACTGTTAAACCAGTTTCTTCGGGGCGGACTAGACGTTTCTTCCCAAGAGTGAACAGTCCCATACGAAGATCCAACGATGGAATGCGGGCGGAGAGACTACGTGTGGACGCTGAATCAATTTTCACCTATAATTGACGGAAAGCCGACCTTGGGATATCGGTTCAGTAACAAGTACAGAGCAAAATGAGTTAGAAATGGTGTTTGAGAACGCAGAATAACTTCAATCAATCGATGAGGAGCTGGTAGTTCTGGTCGACGAGGAATGAGTTGAAGGTGGATGGCAAGGTTGGCTGGACCACGCCGGATGCATGAGGCTGGTAGATACACGTGGTGTCCAAAACCAACAAAAAAGAAGAGAGGCTTCCGTTGTGATCGGGATCATATCACGAAACCCTGGACTTACATACGTAAGAAGTTAGGTGCACCACTGTATCGAGGATCTCCAAAAGAACCCCAGACAATTTATATATCACAAATGAATTCAGGTGGAGTTATTGCGTTTAAGAGATGCCCATGTTGTCCTTGATAAAAACATGCCATATGGTCGATGCAAATTTTGCCAGTGGAGTGGAGATGAAGCACCCCCTAGCCAACCGTTGTAGTGCGAAAGAAAACGGGTCGAGAAAAAGGGTGGAAGAAAAAGTCGGGAATGTAAAGAGAAAATGAAACAACAGAGCTCAGTTGGCTAAGGGGTGTGAGACATAGTTCCCCATGCATCTGCAACTTCGCTCCGTTCCCTCATCATCCCCCACACCACCCACCAATCTTCTGCGGCCTCAATGGCATGATACCCAAATACCTCTGCAATTTCTTCCCACTGCCACTTTAGTTTGGACTCATCCCAGCCTTTGCGTCCGGTATCGACCATCGCACGCAGAACATCATCACGAGCACTTCGTGCCTCTCCTGGCGGGATCCCAAACCATTCAATGGCCTTGTACTCCTTGTTGTACATCATCAGGACGCGGCCCTGTCGTATTTCCTGGAATGCCGAAAGAAGGTTTGGGATTTGATCCTTGGTTTTAAGCTTGGCCAATAGCGTAGTGAGGACTGCGGCATCCTCTATTTGCAAGCTTCCACTTTGCGGCGAGTACGGCTAGAGAAAACAAGTAGCATTAATATAATGAACAGCGAGCCCGCAGTAAGCTGTTGTACCAATATCGGGTACGCTGCCTCACTCATGAGGACCAGTCTTCCGCTTCCGTCCACCCAGTCCTCGAGAAACTCGCGACGGTACATGCGTTTTCGTGTCAGTTCGGGTATGTATTTCAACATTCGTTGCAGCCTAGATGGAAAATGTCATAGATAGCAGGAGGAGGACTAGTTTATGACCCACTTTGGTTCTCCTGGTATATTCAAGGCTTCTATGGGCACCATCATACCATCAGATGTAATGTCCTCCGTCACCCGACCTTCTGTAACCTCTTCGTTAAGAAAGAGATGTACAGCAACAGCATCTTCCCCTCCCTAGAAGAATAGGTAAGGGCAACTCTAAACACACACGCACACACAAAATACGAACGACGAGGAAAAATGCTCCATGTCTCCCGTTTCCTGTCCAAAAGTTAAACTTAGAAAGTAAGCAGACCATTTCCTGTGATACTCCAGAAGATAAAGCACGCAGATACCTCTGGTCTTTCTGGATGAAAAGCCGTGAATTCATACAGTTCCTCGTCGTGTTTAAACAAATCGCGTGAGACAGTCGCCCTGCCACAGTTCAGTATAACCACCAACAAGAAGCGATGAGGAATGTTGCTTACACGTATACGCAGTGTCCTTCGGGTGTTTCATCGTATGTTTCACCCGCCATTACTGCCTCTCGAACAACACTCCGAGGGCCGTCAGCACCGATGATCATGTCGGCGTGAAGCATTTGCCCATTTGATAATCGAACCCGAGGGGGATCTGCTTCGACAGAGGTTACGAGAGTATTGAATGAGAATAGTGCGCCTGCTGCCACTGCTTCATTATATATTATATTCCACAGATCCTGATGCTGTTCATGGAGAAACCATGTGAACCAGATGAGTGCCATCGATGGAGTTGCTTACCCCCATCAAAAGGTAATCAGCTCCGGTCTCATGAATAACATGCTCTTCCCATTCAAGATACCCTGTTATTTCTCCAGAGTCGACTCTAGAAACCTTAGTTCCAAATCGAAAAAAAGCAGAACCCAAGGCTTACGTGAAATAAACCTAGCTGCACGGGCTGGAACAGACAACTTCTGTACTTCCTTTAAAAGTCCCCATTGAACGAGACATTTTGTCAGGTTGGGCGTTGAGTAGACCCCGCCTTGTCGCTATGATGACGGATGAGATTAGATGTACAGAAGGACACCCAGACGGCAATCAGACCTCATTAGGACCACCCTTGTCTATGACATGCACTCGGTGGCCAAGTTGACATAGCCTGAAAGCGGTCGCAACACCACAGAGGCCTGGGGGCTAACGATAAGGGAATCGACGATTGGGATAACTACATGATCACCAACCTGCCCCTACGATGATGACCTCAATGCAGAGAGGTGCATCGTTGTTGGACATGGGGTTTGTTTGACGATAGACGAACAACAACTGGGGGAAAGTAGGAGAGCGTGGAATCGAGGCGATATCGGAATCAAGGGAATCAACTCGCCAACCACGGTGGTGGGATTCTTGTGGAGGGTTCTTCCCTGAGAGTGGGTTTGGAGTGCGGAGGAAAAAGAGTATATCTTTCCTGGCCGCTTTAGATGCGCAAGTCTATCGAATCCATGCGCCCAGTAAGGTGAGCAGACTGCGGTTCAACTGTGAGTAACAGACACTGAACAACGGACGCTTGCACATTACCCTGAGGTTTAATGGGGTGGCCAATAATCGCTTTCGGGGCCCAGAATAATCAACCTGCCTACCCTGTTACACCCCTTATCGATTTCCTAGGCCTCGGTAAACGGGAAAACCTATCAAGTGACCCGTGTAACTGGTTCCGCCAGGGCAAAAGTCCGAAATCACTCCGTTAGGGAGGAGCCAGCAAATCTTTGAAGCAAAATCAATTCGCAAAGCCTCATAAATGGCCCGAGAAACAGCACCCTCACCCTGCTCTCTGAGCTCGGCGGATATGGTGGCGGATGGCCAGCGTGATAATAGATGACGAATGCCAATCGGATCCACTCCCTTGACTGCCAACGTGTCACATGACATTTTGAGGGTTTGAATTCAATTGGGGCGTGGGCGAAGACACCTCGTAGTCAGTTTTGTGGTTGTAGGTCTTCAATTTAGCACCGGCTCCGAGACCAGTGGTGTCCTCAGGCCAGTTCCTCAGTTCTCATCTGGTGACTTGCAGGGTTTGCCTACTTCGAAAGTTGAAGTTGCGAAACGTACAATGCAATCACAGGCACAAGTCTACATTGCGCAAATGAGTCCGATCGCTCTAGCAGGATGTGAATATTTAGTACCAGTACCCATTTATTCCCCAAGAAGGCATGCAGTGGCCTCGGCATGTTTATTTTGTACATACATAAACCTTGTCGGTAACCGCCATTGCCTCAGCTGAGAAGGAAATGACCGAATAGCAAGGATGAATCGGGTTTAAGGTGTATCGAAGGCCCATCAGTGATGGAATTTATTGTTGGCCCTATTTTGCGCAGTACAATAACAACTGCAGCCTGTACATTTGCTCGCCCTGCGGCGATGTCAGAAGGCGAACCACTGACTGGCAGTGGAAGGTTCTATGATATTAATTGTCTGTGGGAACGGCTTGTCTCCGATTGTATGACGCAGATCATAGAAGAGAGAGCACTTTCTCAGTTTGCATAACAGCGGTCGTCAGAGCAGGATTTCTGCAATGCCAAAAAAATCCTAGTGTGTGTGCTGTACGGTATCACAGTTTCAAAGTGCTCACATTTCATTGGAAAATTCTGCAAAAACGATAATTAGTCCGATTTGCTCACCCGAGTCTTGTGTAGTTATGGGTCCCAGTGGGGATAGCGAACGGTCTTGAATACTTGACATGCACTCCATGACACTCCGAAGACATCACGTAGGACATTAATAACGCTGTGGGAATGAGTGGGAATGCCGAAGACACGGAACATGGTTATACAGGCCTGCAGTTAAACCCGATCCATGCGACCGGAAACCTGTGGGGACAGATCTGGACTGAATTGTTATCCCGACGACCAATCTTCTACGGACTCCGACATACGAATACACGGTCTTTGATACTTCAACATACTGGCTTAGCAAATCATGATGAGCCCACATTTCTCCGATCCGCCGCATTACCGGGATTCCCTGACGTGAATCAATGCCATGGAGATCCGGGCCAGTGATCAAGGTGGTTGCACACGTCCAATAGTAGAACAATGATCTCAGAATCGGTCAAAGTGTCAGGCCGAACCGCCGGTGCCGTCGGTGAGTCGGAACACTAGTATTTGTTCCGCGATCTTTGTGACCCTAACAACCACCGATTATCGGGCTCGTCCAGGAACTCTGGATTAACTCCTGGGAACTCATTAGGCTGACAGGTATGTCGAGGAAGCAGACAAAAAGAAATTTATGTGATCGGAAGTCGGACTTCATCTGTCAACGCAGGCACAAGGCGGACAGAGTACGCATTTGAAAAGATTGGCGTCAATGCAAATAAAATAATGTTTGGTTTCACCAGGTTCTTGCCAACACATTGGCTCCAAGTGCCGATGAGTCTCGCTCAATTGAATCCATAAATTTGGGATGTAAGTACATAGAATAAGGTATGTAATTACATACGAGAACAAGTCGATCCGATATTCTGCGCATACGTCGCAAAGGAACAGGTCACAGGAATCTCACAAGAATGCAAACCCATATCACCCAAACTATCATCCCATCCTCGTAGACTGGCGCTGTCACTGCTTCTTCGCCGAATTCCAAGCTAACGTCAACATGGAAACAAGTACTAGGAGTAGGCCAATCGTAACCCTCACTACCTCAGGAGGGCAGACAATTAGAATCGCTGGAGGGATTCGAA
>Ga0307511_10008673_pt1 | contig 10161 bp, 9 predicted proteins | sample 13_EM_MG_FD_200266 | JGI IMG/M metagenome (GOLD analysis project Ga0307511, IMG submission 200266) | Populus trichocarpa ectomycorrhiza microbial communities from riparian zone in the Pacific Northwest, United States - 13_EM | ecosystem: Host-associated > Plants > Roots > Unclassified | place... | reverse complement strand
TGACTTCACTTAGAGGCAACCTACTCAGAATCAGAGGAACACGATTCTGTAATGGCAGATATATTATCACAAGGTGCTCAATCATATGAGCCACTCGCAGATGACTCCCCTGACCTTCTAACATTCCCACTAGGATTAACGCATCGCATAGGTGCACCAGGAGTTAGGAACGCTCCTGGGAGCACTACCTCATTCCGACAATGAGTCGATTCCTGTGAATATAGGCGACGAAGGCTGGCCTTGTCACAAGAACAATACGAGGATCTACTGGCAGCAATATTCCGAGTTGACCAGATGGAACTTGCGGGTCAACTGGTGGAGATCACAAAATTAACGGATGCATTGTTGGCTCAGGCAAAAACCATTACGGACTAACAAGTGGCCCACAAAATCATCTATGATGGTACGAAGACCACCCATGATGAACTCACCACCCTTCATCAACAGGTCAAAGATGAAATAGCTGCGCTAAAAGGTGAAGCAGCTGGCCAAAAGGAGGCAGTCGAAACACTGACAGATAAAATTAAACCTGCACTAGTAATCCAGTGGGAGGCTTTAATCAAGAAGCTAGGTGAGGAAAATGATAAGATCATTGGTGAAGCGCAAGCAGAGTTCGATCAAATTAAGGCCGACTTGAGGAGCCTTCATGACTGGAGTCAGAAGGCTATTAAACAAAAGCAGGAGGATTAGTCAAAAAGTTGTGATAACAATAAGGAGTAAATTGAGACTCTAGACCGAACAACCAGGACCATCAAACGTAAGCTCTGAGACCTTAAGAATACAACTAGCAAGCACAAACGAGGAATCTCAGCCGTTATTGAAGAAGAGATTCGAAGACACAGAACCCCTCCCCCACTTTGCGATTGACTAGGAAGAGGACTAGGCGGAACTATTCCACCACCTCCTCCACCACCTCCACCTCTACCACCAGCAACCCGCATTACTCTGGGGAAACAAGTTGCTCTTGTTCCCATGGTCAAGAAGGAACCTCGAAACCTTCCATACCCTCCCAAGTTCGATGGTACTTCCTCTAAGCTGGAGGAATTCATTCAAATAGTCAATAATATTTTTGAACGCATGCCACTGTCATATAGCACCACCAGCAAAAAAATCCTGTCCGTATCAGATCCATTAATTGGTCAACCTGATGTTTGGTACTGTGCTAACCAGCACAAACGTTGATCAAACGAGCAAACCCAGTGGCTTGAATGGGATTCATATAGACGATTCAAAAATGAGTTCATGGAAACCCACCGGAACCACCACGAACAACAAGAAGCTAAGCAGCCCATGCTTAAGGACTACCAGCAGAAGGGCGAGAGGATGGTTGATTACATCTCTCGCAATAGATCATATCAATTGATAGCTTGCCTATTAAAGGAGGCGCTCTGGGAGCACTTTGTCAACTGGATTCAATGCTAGGTCAGAACCCACATGATCCGAACAACTACTGACAAGTACATATTAGATAAAGTCCCCACCAGTATTGAGATGTGTTTCCATACCATCACCAACGCAGGATCGACCTTGGAAAACGAACGCGGTAGAGAGACCCATGCTCGCTCTAAGTTCCAGCACAAGGTAGATAGGTCAGGTGGGATAAAGCAGAAGAAGGAGGACAATAAACCATTGCAGGCTACCAAGAAGGATGACACTAAGCGTGTGTAGAAGAAGAAGGCGAAGTCTAAATCTCAGGGCACCAGGACGAAATCCAACAAGTCTGATACTACCAAGAAAGCCAAAGAACCTGGTGAAGAGATTGTCACCTGTGCTAGGAAAAAGACACGGATGGCATCCTTACAGTGTAACAAATGTGGTGATCCGAACCACATCAAGAAGGACTGTACTAACCCATGGAAGCCTACCAAGGAGGGGAAGAAGAAGGCTGATAAGGGGAAGAAGAAGGCAGTGAAGGTGCCTGTAATTACGGCAATAGTGGACTTAGTTCCTGAGCCAATTTCCTTTGGTCGTGTTATTTCGGAGGTCGAATTGAACTTTGAGGTAGATGAGTTGGATACTCAATAGGAATACTGCCTGTCCTGTACGTCAGGCCAGGGAGGCTCCCAGGATTGGTTTCGATTGGTGTTGTTAGGAAAGGCGTCTCTGTTAAGGAATGGAAGGCGGAACATGAGGGGGAACTTATAGAATTAGACACAGTTTTGATTTCTTCTGTTTCTCGCAACCTTTCTTTAACACAAAACCCCAAAAGAGTACAAAAACGAAAAGCTAAGGACGAATAGGCTACTCTAATCACCTCTCTCGTAAAAAGACTACGAAAGGTGGCAGCATCGGATATTTGATTGGCTCGGAATCCTGTTTCTAATTTTCCTTTAGTTTAGAAAATCGTCTGTGAAAGTGTTAAGCCCTGGTGGAATGAAGTGTCATATTCCTATTAAGTTATCTTGGGTTTACGGTGGAAATACAAGAGTGATAACCGTGAACGCCCTTATTGATACTGGTGCCGAAGTGACGATTTTGGAAATGGATTTTGTGGAGCAGATGATGATGCCTTAGGTTAATAGGGAGAATAGACTGAGATTGGAGAGCGCCAACGCCTCCCTACTTAAGAGGTCTGGGACTGTACAAGTCAAACCAGTACAGTTGGAGGTCCCTGATACAAGATCGGGAAAACAAAAAATCCTTGACCTAGGTACTGAGGTTACGTGCCTCGAGCCAGGTTGTACACTCATTCTAGGGTTCGATTGGATTACAGCGCAATGCGATAAGCTCAAACTTACTACTCCCTATGGTCTAAAGCTTAAGCGCGATTTGGAAATTGAAGAGGTAACAGATTTCTCCGAGTTTGATGCAATCCTGGAACATGTGAAATATGTCGGATGCATACGTGTGGGCGAAATGGAATGTCCTCGAGTATCCACTAGTCAGGTGTTCGATGTGATGCAGATCCCAGCGGCGGAGAACCTACAGGGACTGGCAGAGAGATTGCCAACCTAGTATAGAGATTTTGTACGAATCTTTGGAAAAGAGGTGCAGGCTGCCCTGCCAGCACATGGTGAGTAAGATATGACTATTGACCTTGAACTGGGAAAGCAACCACCCTTAGGGAAACTCTACCCCCAGTCTCCAGATAACCTTGCGTTACTAAAAGAGTAACTGGATGAAATGCAGAAAAATGGGAAAATTTGCTCTAGCAAGAGCAGTGCTGCCGCCACAATATTTTTCGCGAAGGAGGCAAATGGGAAGCTATGAATAGTATTGGACTATCGTGGACTTAATGCCATCACAATTAAAGGCAAGTATCCCGTACCCCTCATGACTACACTAATGGAACAAGTCGGCACATCTCAAATATTCTCAAAGTTGGATTTAAAGCTCGGCTTTAACCTACTACGTATGGCAGAAGGAGACGATTGGAAAACAGCGTTCAAAACTGGGTACGGTCTGTACAAGTATACGGTTATGCCATTTGGATTAACCAATGCACCCTCTGTCTTTCAGCGCCACCTCAATAATATTCTCACAGAGAAAATTGCCCGAGGTGTTGTCACGTATATTGATCATATATTAATATACTCTAAGACAGAAGCGGAGCACATTGAACTCGTTCGCTGGGTCCTTCAGAGGCTTATGGAGAATGAACTATGTATTAACATAGATACGTGCTTATTCTACGTACCAGAAGTGGAGTTTGTGGGTTTTCAGGGAGGAAAATAGGGGATACCGATAAGCCAGAAGAAGGTTGAGGACATTGCTAACTGGCCAGCCCCACGAAGTGTCAAAGAAGTACAGAGGTTTATTAGATTCGCTAACTTCTATCGCTGATTCATATAAGGCTTTAGTTTCCTACCATTACTGATTTAAGTACTTACAAATAATGCGGTGATGTAGAATTGGTCAGAGCAGTGTGAGAAAGCATTTGTGGAATTGAAGCCCAAGTTTACTACAGCGCCTATCCTATGCCATTACTATCCTTAATGAAAAAAGCAGATCGAGACAGATGCCTCAGACATATGCAAAGCTAGTATATTGTCCCAATATGAACCAGATAGGCATTGGCACTATCTGTCATACTACAGCAAATGTTTCCTACATGCTGAAGTTAACTATGATGTTCCGGATAAGGAGACGGTAGTTATAGTTAACTACTTTCAGGAATGGTGACACTTTTTGATGGGCGCACCAGAGGAGATTGTGGGCTTTACTGACTATAAAAACCTCGTATACATCAATACCACTAAGTTGCTGAACTGAAGACAGGCACGGTGGGCGGAAATTTTGAGTAAGATTAACTTCAAGATTGTCTACCGGCCAGGTGAAAAGAATGGCAAGGCGGATGCCCTATCTTGTCGGGTGGATCCTGAGCTTGAAAGAGAGGGGAAGAAGCAAGATCTAATGATTCGTATGTTTAAACCAGGGCAATTACAGCTTGGTGAAAATGAAGAGGCCCTTCTAACCCGCCACGTTATGGTAGTGAAGGCCTCATAAGTCTAAGAATCTAGTTGGACAAAAGAGTTTGTAGAAGCGGGGTTTCAGGATCAATATAGGTTGGGTATTAGGAATGCCTTGAGAACAGGAAAAGATTATTCAGACCTCCAACACTATGGTATAGAGGACGAAATGGTGATGTAAGAACACCGTATATATATTCCAGACAGGAACGCTCTCAAGTTGACAGTTGCATACCAATATCACTATGCGAAAGTCACAGTGCACTTTGAACGACATAAGACTCTGGACCTTTTGCAGCGGAACTATTACTGGCCACACATGGAAGAATGGGTACGAAACTACGTACGAACCTGTGATGCCTGCCAATGCAAGAAGACTGCAAGGCACAAGAAATACAGCAAGCTGGTACCACTCGAAATTCCATCACAACCTTGGGAACAGATCTCTATGGATTTTATTCCAGATCTCCCTAACGTCAAAGGCTATAATAAATGCTGGGTTATTGTAGACAGGTTCATGAAGATAGCACATTTAATTCCCCTCAAGAATAGGAAGGCAAAAGAGCTGTCGCTGATCTTTGTCCGGGAAGTTTGGTGACTGCATGGACTACCAAAGAGGGTTGTCTTGGATCGAGATACAGTATTCATGAGTTCATTTTGGAGTGAGGTTATGAGGTTTTTGGAAGGCAGATTGGACAAATCGTCAGAATACCATCCCCAGACTGACGGTCAAACAGAAGCAGTCAACCAAATCTTGGAACACTACCTGCGTACGTACTGTATGTGTGACCAGGATGATTGGGTTGACGTGCTACCCTTTGCAGAGTTCTGTTATAATTACACTGTCCATACTGCGACCAAGCAGACGCCATTTTTCGGTCCTTACCACCAATACTCCGAGAACAACTTCAAGAATGCTAGGGATAATGCGACCGAAAGCAACAACCCTAAGGTAGTCAAGACGGTCAAGGACTTGGACGCTATGAGAGAAGCTTTGAGAGAAAACATGGAGGCTGCTCAGATCCGGATGACTAAGTACTCTAACCAGAAAGTGGCTAACAAGGAACCGCAATTCAAGGTAGGAGACTGGGTGATGGTCAACGTTAAGAACATCAAAACGAAAAGACTATCCAAGAAGCTGGACTACAAGCTAAGGGGCAAATTCCAAATCGAAAAGCTATGTGGCACAAATGCCTATAGGCTCAAGTTACCCCCTTCGTCTGGCCAAATCTACCTGGTCTTCCAAGTCAGCCTTTTGGAACCTTACCGCCAGAATACCATCCCGGGAAGACGCTTGCCAGCGCCCCCACCAGTGGATCTCGAGCAGCAGGAGTATGTGATCGAGAAGATCAAGAGAACGGAGATAACAGGTAGTCAGGCTAAATATCTAGTACCTTGGAAAGGATATGGACCAGATGAGGATACATGGGAAACTTACGAGAACCTGACGGATGGTACTGAGCACGTAGTGCCTCAATTCCATCTAGATAACCCTCGCAAGCTACAAGACCCTAAGGTATTAGTTTGAAGGATTCCTATTTTTTCCTATAGTAGGCATTAGGTTTTTGGGATGAATTCGTATGGGCTTATTTTTTCTGTTTGTCACATAAAAACCTGTCCCATGGGTAAAAAGAGACGTGCTTAGCTCCTTTGGAGGCGTACTAGGAGGGTAAAACCCCAGGCCCAATAAATATTTCTCAGTTTAAAAACTTTGACTTATTTCCCCGTGCTCAAATAGGTTCTTGCGGACAAGATCCTTGAGGAGGGGGGTATTGTCACAGGGTGACTACTGGGCCACCTAAGTGTACTTGTATTATGCAGAACGACCCGAAGATATGTTATACATATCTGAGGAATACTTAATAATAAGGATTGAACGGTACTAGAAAATATTACTTGTAGTAGTAATACTTCTATATGCAGTACTGTCCGACAATAGAAATATTACCTCCTGAATTAAAGAATGCAGGAACTACTTAGGAATGTGTAGCTGGAGCTACGGTTCAAGTTTCGCGTAATTCCGACTAGTGATCTAGTTACAGTTAGACAAAGTTTCTTACTATAAGACTGAAGAAAATCTTTCCAAGTTGAAAATTGTGTGGGAGGAGTTACCCTCAACTTGCCAAGTTACCCTGAACTAGCATTAGTTACCCTATACCTACTAAGCGTGCTACTTACCAACTGCAGTTTAGGTCAACACCCCTCTGGGAAGTGCCTTCGTAAGCTTATTGGGAGACGAAACTAAGCCAAATCGTGAAACCGTAAGCATAGTTGAGATCAGCATAATTTTACAGTCCTACCGACATATCATACTAACCGCATTCATCGCTCCTAGCCGTTTTGGGAAACCCTGAAATCTCCTCTGAGAGAAATAAAACAATCAAGTCACCCAGGTGTAATTTACCCTAAATTGTGTCCAGTGACACTATGAGGGGCAATGGAAATCTGAGCAAAAATAAAAGTTCTTAGAAACTTTCGGTTCAACTTGGTTTTAGGGGTAGTTTTGCACGCTGAATCTATTTTTGGAATCCGTTTTACGATCAGAGTTATACTGGGCGAGTTATAGGCTGTTGAAGTTGTTAAAACTAATTCTGCAGGTTCTAGCCTATGCCCGGGTAACAAAAGTAGCTAACCGACCTACTCTATTATATTCCACGCAGAAAGAGCTTTCAAATGAGACCTTAACGAAGATCAACGGAGTCATGTCGGTGGAATTATGAGCAGTTGAAGCTGGTCCACCTGATATAGAACATTCTCTCATTGCACACTAGACAACTCGGATGGATGATGCCGGATCTATTAATTAAGAACTCTCAGTTGTAAACTGAATGACTTTAAGTTTACTATTTGAGAGTTACTCTGGCATTGGAATAAGACTATGGTTATCTCGCTTAAACGGTGACCAAAAATGGATAGTATAATCTCCTAGAGATACAGCTGGGAAAAGTATTCTTAGTTGAGTCAAGTGTGTAGTATGACTCTGCAGTAGCTGAAACGCTGGCAGACTAAGTGCAGAAGCCACCTGGATGAAGAAAAGCTTATATGACAACCTTCGAACATAAGCAATCCGAAGCCCGTGAGTTATAACAATATGCATTACCACGGAATACAAATCGTGAGAGAATTGTTGAAGTTGAGGATAGTGCCCACTATAGGTGTAAAGCAATCGATTCCATACGAAGCCTATAAAGTTCTAAGTTGACAATTTCTGAGTTCTGACTTTATCTGTGGTTTTGACCTCGATGTGCTACCTTAGTGATTTCGCGTTCACTGGACATTTGTGTTTTCTCTTGCGGATTGAAACCTGAAGGTGATGATAAGTCTAAAAGGGACTTTACATGCTGAAGTATTATTCCGAGTTCTGAATAAGTTCCGTTGTGGTAATAGAACGCATGGCCTCTCTATTTTATAGTTGGAGTATCCGCTATATAGTTTATAGAGCCCTCATGATAGTACAGACAAGTAGCAGTGGGTCCAGGAGAAATTTACGTCTTCTCCTATAGTTGGGGATCGGGAATAAGCTTGTTCTCCTCACTGATTGTGTGATGTCGTTTGTACAAAAATCCCCTCCTAGCACATATCTCATGGGATAAGTCGGGAATAGGAGGGTGTTGTGACCTTGATTAGGTCCCCTAGCTTCTCCAAAAGCTGCACTGCATTGTGATCTGGAGGTAGCAGTGGCAGAGATGAAGGGGGGTCTTTCTTTATCTGGCATGATATTGAGGTTGTAGTACCATGGGTTGTTTTATTTGGTTTGCTGACCCCATGGTTCATGGCGGGCAATAGGAGTGTTCCTGATTGCGCATTCTTCTACAGACCACATATGAGTGCAGTTAGGAGCTTCTTTGATATTAACCTCAGGAATGTCGATATCGGGAATCTCAGAGAAGAGAGTATTGTTAGGAAGGATAGTGGTAGCTTTCAATTTCCATGAGTCCCGCCGACTAGACTGGAATTCCTTTTCCTTCTGATAAACTGCCTCCTCTAGAGCGCAGTCTAAACATCCATGTCCGTAGGTTCCGCAACCTGAGCATCTGGTGGTGGGAAAGTAGCAGTTCCTATTCTGGTGCGAGCTACCCTCTGAGCGGCTATAGTAGTCATGACTATCCAAAATATATTACTTTCTGCGTTGCTTGTAGGGTTCCCAGGCATCATTGGCTACAGCCGTAACGATGGCAAGAATATTGTCATTGGTGGTGAGGGATGAAGTATCATCCGCAGGAATGCCTTCTAAGATTTCTGTCACGGGGGCTCTATTAACTATATAGCGGATACTCCAACTATAAAATAGAGCGGCCGTATGTTCTATTGCCACAACGAACTTATTCAGAACTCGAAATAATTCTTCAACAAAACTATTGGTCCCTATAGACTTATCCGAGATAAAGTCAGAACTTAAACGTTAACTTAGAACTTTGTAGGCTTCGTGTAGAATCGATTGCTTAACAGCTATGGTGAGCGCTATCCTAACCTTCGACAATTGTCTTACTATTTGTATTCGGCGGTAATGTATATTGTAATTACTTACGGGCTTCGGATTGCTCATGTCCGAAGCTTGTCACTTCAGCTTTTCTTCATGCAGTCGCCTTCTGCACTTAGTCTGCCAGCGTTTGGGCTACTGCAGAGTCTTACTACACACTTGACTCAACTAAGAATACTTTTCCCAACTATAACTCCCAGAGTATACACTACCTATTCTTGGTCATCGCTTAAGCGAGATAACTATAGTCTTATTCCGATGCCAGAGTAACTTTCAGATAGTAAACTTAAAGTTGTTTAGTTTACAACTCAGAGTTCATAATTAACAGATCCGGCATCAACCATCCGGGTTGTCTAGTGTCCATTGAGAGCCTGCCTCGTATACATGTGGACCAGTTTCAAATGCTCATAACTCCGCGGATATGACTCCGTTGATCTTCATTATGGTCTCATTTGAAAGCTCTTTCTGCGTGGAATCTAATAGACTAGGTCCGTTACCCACCTTTGTCAACCAGGCATATGCTAGAACCTTCAGAAGTAGTTTTAACAACTTCGACAGCCTATAACTCGCCCAGTATAACTCTGGTCGCAAAACGGTTTCCAGAAATGGATTCAGCGTGCAAAACTACCCCTAAAACCAACTTGAACCGAAAGATTTTGAGAACTTTAATTTTCGCTCAGATTTCCATTGCCCCTTATAGTGTCACCAGACGCACTTTAGTGTAAATTACGCCCTAGTGGCTTGATTTATTTTTATTTCTGTCTAAAGAGATTTCAGAGTAACCGAAAATGGATAGGAGCGACTAATGCGGCTAGTATGATATGTCGGTAGGACCGTAAAAGTATGCTGATCGCAACCATGGTTGCGGTTTCCCGATCGGGCTTAGTCTCGTCACACAATAATCTTCCGAAGTTGCTTACTGGGGGGGTGTTGACCTAAACCGCATTTGGTAACTAGCTCACTTATTAGGTTCAGGGTAACCAATCCTAGTTCAGGGTAACTTGGCAAGTTCAGGGTAACTGCTACCATACTATTTTCGACTTAGAAATATATTCTTCAGTTGTATAGTAAGAAACTTTGTCTGACTGTAACTAGATCACTAGTAGTCGGAATCACACGAAACTCGAACTGTAGCTCCGGCTACACGTTCTTAAGTAGTTCCTGTATTCCTGAACTCAGCACGAAATATTTCTATTGTCGGGCTGTACTGCAGATAGAAGTATTACTGCTACGAGTAATATTTTCTAGTAACGCGCAACACTTATTATTAAG
>Ga0307511_10008671_pt1 | contig 10162 bp, 9 predicted proteins | sample 13_EM_MG_FD_200266 | JGI IMG/M metagenome (GOLD analysis project Ga0307511, IMG submission 200266) | Populus trichocarpa ectomycorrhiza microbial communities from riparian zone in the Pacific Northwest, United States - 13_EM | ecosystem: Host-associated > Plants > Roots > Unclassified | place... | reverse complement strand
GTAGAATGGTGGATGTGCGGCAGGTAGGAGCGGGGCAATATAGGGCATTAAGGTAGAGACGGGAAATAATGCGTAATAAGACAAACAATCCCTGACCCGAACGATGATGGGTGCCAAGAGAGATGATCCGTAACAAGAATAAGAATCCGTGACAAGAACGAGAATCCATGACAGGGACAATAATTCGTGACATGAGCAGTGATCAGCGACAAGAGTAGGGATGGGTGACAAGAGCCGTATTCTATGACAACGATGGCATTGTAGGATAAGAACAATACTCCGGCACAAGAGGCATGATCTGGTACAGGATGCACATGACCGGGAGGAGGAGCAATGTGTAGGGAGGAGGAGGGTGCATGAGCGAGGGTAAATGCTATAAGGTCGAGCAGGATCAGGGAGCAGTGGAATAAGGACGGAGAACGCGAGTATGCCGGAATGAGAACAATGGCAAATGGATAGATATGTGATGAAGAAACAAATGCAAATTCGGAAGCGGTGGGGCTAGGCATAAATAAAAGAACAAAGGAAGTTAGCATGAGGGCTTGGCGAGGGATCTGTAGATCACAGATTAATTGCCGATTCGGCGCGAGTCGAGTTGTTGTGAAAGCTGACCGAGGGGAGGCGATACCCGAGTGAGTTGTTAGGGGGGGAAACTCGGACCCACTCGACCCCTAGTGCAAACTAAAATGCAATATACTTCTCATGAGGGAGGTGAACCTTATTAGCATAGTAACTATCACTGATGTCAATTTTAGACCTGAAGGGCTGTGTAGCAACTGCCTTTCTGATGCGGGATTGACTAGGGATAAGTGCAGGCTGCAGCTCAGTTTCCTTATTTCTTTTGACTAGGTTATGTATCTATTTTGGCTTGAATGGATCATCCATTTTGGGAATAACAAACATAGCACAACAGGATGTGTCTTCTGATCTGTACACATGGCTGGATCCCTCTTCTGCTCTTAGCTTTTCCACTATATCAGCCAGGAATTTTCCTTTAGGCTTAATATTCCTTGGCTTTCAACCTACATTTACATTTTTGAGTATAATGTGATAATTCATACCTGGCCTTAAGGGAGGTAGTTCCAGATTTTTCGTGGTTGGAAATACATCAGGGAACTCATCAAAAGGGTTCATGTGGGGCTATATGGTTATGGCAGCTGATTTGATGATCTGGTGTCTGAGTGGGGCTGGGAAATGAAATATATTGGTTTTGGCAGGGGTAGGGAGATTAGGTGTGGTGCTAGAATTCTTCCTTGAAGTTTTCTGGCTTGTTGTGGTTTTCCAGGGGGCAAGTGTAATTCTATTCTGACCAGGGGGTTGAATAGTAACACTTACAGTACCCATATTACTAACTGCCTTGGCCTGTCTTAGTGTAGAAGATCCTAATATCACATCCTAATCCTTGACTGTAGCCACATAGAAAATTCATTCTTCTGACCACCCTAACCAGTCACAGTTCACCTTAGGGTAGTGGCTGATTGATCCTTTAGATCCTTTCATGGTCATCTGCAGTATGATGGAATTTTTAAGAAGGTATAGGGGTAAATTATGCAAGGTGCAGAATTTGCTGCTGATCGAGTTAACTCCTACAGTTTGTTGATCCACAAGGGTCATAGGAGGCTGGTTATTAATTTTGGTGGTGACTAGGTGGTATTCTTTAGCTGCATCAAGTACAGATTGGGTAGAGTAGCCTGTTGTGTGAGGTGTGGGTGGGTTTTCTAGAATAAATTGAGCTGCAGAAGTAATCTTACTAGGGTGTGTAACTTCTGTAATTTCGTGTGAGATAGTGCCTGCAGCACTGCTGATCTAATTTTGCTTAAGAGTACAATTTACTGCATTGTGACCAGTTTTCCTATAGTAGAAGTATCCACCATTTTTGGCTAGTTCTTCTTTTTTTGCTGAAGTTTCTTGAACTTAGAACTCGTGTTGAGGGGCCTAGTAAAGGGCTTAGGTTTAATCCAACTCGGGTTGATAGGGGCTGGTACAATAGAAGCCCATTTGTTATATTGTCTTAGTATGCATTTCCTAGAGCCTATCATGTATTCCAGATAGCTCGGGCATAGTACCTTACATACTATGGCCTTGAGCATATCCGGTCCTTATGTACTTTTCCTTTATCGTGATGCATTACGCATCCACACCTGTATTTCTGATGACTGGAGGCCTGACCTCCCACACCCGTATTTATGGTCATGGAGGAGAGCTTTCTGGAACGGCCAGAAGGCAGGTTTTTCAGACTCCAGAAGCCTTGGCGGCTAGTATAAGTACTGAGGCGATCCGCCCTTCTGGAGGAGGATTCTCAGATCAAATCACTTCAAACAGAGTTCAGACAAGCCTTAGATAGCTTCAATACAAAGAGATTACACCTGTTAATTCTCTTCCCGCTTGGAAAATCTGTATGCTTTCAAAGACCCTCTGAGTCCTCGACTTAGCGGAACCAATAACAGATATACACTATCACTCTAGTGATAGTATACACTCTGTTAAACGGCCCGCAGTGCTACTATTGGCATCGCCCATTACATTTTTTTTAACACACAAAATAATCTAACTGTTACAACTACCACTATAGGCTGATCACCCATTGGTATCTTTATAATACCTTTTCAGGTATCACATATATCGGACGTCAACACACTCAATAAACACATTACATTCAATGAAAGCCAGCAACAAGAATGCACCACCGAGACAGAGATATTCACAACCTGCAATCTACAGAAGATCTTGTGCAAGACAAGGCAGAGCTCTAACGGACAGTGGTATACACCATTAAACAATTTCATCCTTATTCCATCACCTTACTGCACCAATATCGATACCACCTCTTGCATTTCTGGCAACTACAATCCCCATTCATCTTCTTAAACCAGAAAGTATAAGATATCGTGGCACCATGCGTTCCAGGAATATTTGTACCGTACTAATATGCTTCACCATCCCACGGCTCACCTTCGTTCTTCTTACCATTAGAAGACACATACGAAAGTACAGCAGGAACTAAATAGTTACTTCCTGTTCCATCCAACACCAGATTCCTCACAAGCGAGGTGCATCTATCCTCATTCCTACTATGCTGCCTACATATCAAACAGGCAGCCGAGTCACAGTCATCCGAAGTCGATCAGAAATCGATCACCTCCGGAGCGACGTACTTGTTCCCACAATATACGAACAAGTGGGAAAAATAACTCATAATATCCGAACGAGTAACCGACATTATGGCCTCTAAGACGGACAAGCCGTTTATCTACCACAAGTCGCGAAGATTAGCTATGATTCCAAACGATATCAAGAAGTTAATCGCCAACACACCATGAAAGAAAAGAGACACTCCTGAACCACAAACGTTCGAGGAATCAGTCAAACCACCTCCTCTCACAGTTTACACCGTGGATATTATGAAAACAGAAGAAGACTCTCCCCTCACAACATGGGAATTTGAGTCACCTTGGATGACAGAAGCAAACTGGAAGAAAGTACAACCATAAATAGATGATATTCTCGCCTTTACTCAAACGCTTAGGTACCTTCCCTGCTTTCATCCAAAGGACATCCAACTGCTTCTCGAAGCAACAACCAAACACTTTCTTTGGAATATAACTATTTCATTTGAAAGCAAGGACTTGGAGCTTACCACGGTGCTTATTGAGCGTCTAAACCGCCCCAAAATTCCACATCTTATAAAACCTCACTGGGTTTTGAAGAAATGGAATGATATTATGTCCTTCATGCTATGTGGTCAGCACCTCCTTTTACCTATTGTACCAGGGCAATTTGAGGACCCGCCTATAGCCAACCAACCTAAAGGACAAGACAGAAGGGACCCTCCTGAGACACTAACCAATCAACATTCCGCATCAGAAGTCAGCACAGGATCTCAAACTGGCATCTTGCCAGAAGATAATATCATGGAACATACCTCTGATACTGGTAATGCTAACAATGGAGGAGACAATGAGGATCTAACCCCTTCCTTAGGGCAGGGCACTACAGCAGGCGGAGGAGATGATGATGAATACGATAGTAGCACTAGGAGTGGCAGCTCTAGTAGCGGATCGTCAGTCCACAGTCAAAGAAGTATACACAAACCAAAGAAGATCAAGAAGATCAAGAAACGAACAGATCATGGTAAGACACCAGAACAACAATAATGGAAAACGACGACAGGAATTGTAAACCCTGAAACATCATCAAAAATGTACAAACGGATAAAGGGTATCAAGATTGATACGCCAGAAAATCTCAATAGCGAATATAAGAAATAGCGAGACTCACAATATCTTGACACTTGGGTCAACGCGATACAGAGATGGTTAAGTATCCAAGGTATAAGATTGGAATCAAAGGAAGGGTTGGAGTTTATCGGATTCAAACTGCAAGGCAGTGCACTCACTACTTGTAGCCACTACCTCATCAAGGAAAAAGAAAAGGCATCTTTGTTCAGCTTCATGCGAGTACTACGGGAATTCCTTATTCCCTCCACTAGTACGGACCTCCTATGGAAAGAATGGGAGGCCGCTTCACTGAACAAGGATGGACGACACATGGGTATCAAAACTTTTGCCAACTAGCTGGAAGAACTTCAAATTAAACTCATCGACAAGGATGGAAACCAATGCATCTCGGAAGAAGTCAAAGGCAGGAAACTCCTGAACCACCTGCCGGACTACATGGAAACCACCCTGGTTCCCCAAATACTTGATTCTTGGACCTTCAACGACCTGGTCAAGAAAGTGGAATCATACGAGGCTGAACGAAAACATGGGCTTATCTCAGCTACACCCAAACCTGCACGCCAGGCTACTACCCAACCAGCCTTGAACTCCAGTCACAATAACCGCAGGGATCGGAAGACAGACAACAAGAAAACAAGTTCTAATCCTGGAAGAACCCCTGCCACAAAAACAACAACCACCAAGGATACGGACTGGGAAGTGGTTAACAAGATGTTAACATCACTAGACAAGATGAAGTTGATCAGGGAACGGAAGTGTCTATAGTGCCATGCACCTGGTCACACCTGCAAGGAATGCAAGAAGCAAATATTCAAAGTACCCATGCACCTCGCCATACAAGTCCTATGCCTACAACACACTAGCAACCCAATTATCGCCAAGAATAACTACAATGGCAAAACCAAGGCAAAACCCCAGTCTATCGAGGAATTAGACTACAGCAGGGTTCGAGTCAATGTTAGCGGCCACCTCGCATTAACCCTTGTGGATTTATAGACAACTAGTGGAGATCTCATCAATGCACAATTCGTGCACCTCTACAGCTGTAATGGGCGATGCCAATAGTAGCACCGCGGGCCGTTTAACAGAGTCTATACTATCACCAGAGTGATAGTGTATATCTGTTATTGGTTCCGCTAAGTCGAGGACTTAGAGGGTCTTTGAAAGCATACAGATTTCCCAAGCGGGAAGAGAATTAACCGGTGTAATCTCTCTGTATTGAAGCTATCTAAGGCTTGTCTGAACTCTGTCTGAAGTGATCTGATCTGAGAATCCTCTTCCAAAAGGGCGGAACGGCTCAGTACTTATACTAGCCGCCAAGCCTTCTGAAGTCTGAAAAATCTGTTTTCTGGCCTTTCCAGAAAACCTACTTTCTGGCCGTTCCAGAAAGCACTCCTCCATGACCATCAATACAGGTGGGGAGGTCAGGCCTCCAGTACTTAGAAATACAGGTGTGAATGTGTAATACATCACGATAAAGGTAAAGTACATAAGGACCGTATACGCTCAAGGTAATAGTGCGTAAGGTACTATGCTCGAGCTATCTGGTATACTTGATAGGACCTAGGAAATGCGTACTAAGACAATTATAAGAAATAGTCTTCCGTTACACTTCCCCACTTAAAAGGATTTCCTACTCTTGTTGTCTTGCCCAAGCTGGAGGTAGTCCAAAATAACAAGTGCAAGCTCAACACTTATGAGAATAACGGTCTTCTCAATGAATAGTAGCAGACTAACGTTACTTCCAAATAATCCATAGTAAATATTCATGATATAGGGAACAATGAAATCATCCGATAGATACCTTGTTCGCCATTCCTTCTTCCATTGTTAATTCAGAACGACAAGTAAAACAACAAGAAGGAACGCGAGATTGCCAAGTTAATTCAACCGGTGCAAATCAGTACTTTAGATAAACATTAAAGATATCTTGTGCAAAGTTGGTAGCAGCAGAGGTGAGGTCTTGATTTAAAGGACTGAGGGCGAGAACTCTGTCTCGTTTTGTTTGAACAATTGACTTGGAGGTTTCTCGCGTGTTATGCTTCTTGTGTTTCTTGGCGGATCTTAGTTGTTTGAAGGCATTGGAATAGTTTCACCTTGTCCAAAAGTCTTGAACGATTACAAGACTAATATATTCGAAGTTGATCCACTCATCGTCATCACTTCCGTACCCTTTCCAATGTACTAGGTATTGCCTTTTGGCTGTACGAGGAGCAGTACGAAATTAGAGTACTCGTTCAACTTCCCATCTCCCTTCCATTTCTTCGCCAGGTTGTTCCTCATTATGGTGAGGCTGAGTATAATGCGGCAATTAGGGTAACTTGGTATATACATGCCGAACAGCCAAAACCAGCAAAAGTCGTGTGAATTTTAGTTTCTTTGTTAGGATTGGTTTTGTTAGGAAGGATCGTTCGTGAGAATCTGATCTATCATCCGAGATTTATCAGACCTCGCAGAGAATCTACATGCAACGCTGGCTAGTCTGCCAATTTCGCACGCTCTAGCAAGCTTCTTTTTCTTGTATTTTACGTTTTGCAGCCATAAACGTTTCTTCTCTACTTCTACAGAATTCTAGACAATAGGTAGAGACTTCCAGATCTTCCATCACTCACGTAATATACGTCAGCAAAAGCTACGCGAGTGATATGAATTTCGGAACTATTACTCGATTTTTCCACTGTTTGTCCCAGTTTCCCACCGTGATTCGGTTATTCCGCCAGTTCTCGACTCTCCGGCTCTACACTTAGTTGCTATAGTATCCCTATACAAATGGCGGCTTGATCATATTGGTCCCTTCGACCGGAGAGCTGTTGGTGAAGAATATCTTCATTGCCCGCCAGGAATATTCAATCTTTCGAGCAAGTCATACAAATGTTACTACAGCATGCATAATCGCACAAGGAATTTGCATTCATTGTGGGGATCACAGAACACCTCTTACAGCCATGAATTATATCCATATCGCACCCTCTTCAATATAAGACATTGTGGCTCTTTTGGCGCTCCTTATTGTTCTATTGTTGCCTGACTTTGTTCTTGTGGGCGTCGCCGTGGTGCAAATGGCCTTACCAGAACAATCACTTGGTGGCATTTCTATTGTATCCTTGGTTGTCTTTGTTATAAAGGTTGGGGAGTGTACTTTTGGAACAAAGGTAATGTTGCACTTAAGAATGGGGCAACAGGCCAAGGGTGGAGAGGGCCATCATCGAAAAAAAGATCGAAGAAAAATCGATAATCGATCTATTAGCAGTTATGACAGAACCAGGAACTATCGAGCCTCAAACAGGCAATCTTTTGGGAATTTTATTCCTTTCGCACTTCAAGAACATCGAAAACCTGATATCTTCTCTCATTCGCATAGTACTTCTCAGAAAAGTTACGTGAGCGACATACAATCTCTAAAAACTCACAAACAAATGCCACAGCAAGGACAGTCTTCGAGACAAGATAAGATGGCGGCTAGGGTGGGTGAAACTGTTACGAAAATTGTACCTGTTCAGGCTGGTGCAATGACTTCCGCACTCTCTCTTTTCCCTCTACCTCATCAGTTAGGGGCACCGTATTTTGACGGAATTAATGTTACTGAATTTTTAGCATGTTGGAAGTATTTGACTATGGACTGGACTGACGGACAGTGCATCAAAAAGATGCCATTGTACTGTAAGACTAGCTTAGGTTTGTATATCAAAGAGTTGGATATATATCGTGAAGGTGAGAGTTGGAATGACTTCACCATTGTGCTTAAGTCAGAATTCAGAGAAGATGATTCGGAGCAAATGCACAATACTGAGATTTATCTTCAGAGTCTAGTTCAGAAGATAAGGAAGTAGAACGATCCTTCCATTGCTGCATATAGGACCTGTATTTTTAAATTTGCGTGCAGATCCAATTTCCTTTTGGCTAAGTTAGTGATTAACGAACATACTCATATAGTTTTGTTTTTGCAAGCCATTTCAGATAAAATTGGGGACAAGTTATGCAAGCGATGTAGGATCGACATCGACAATACTAGCTCTACTGCTCACATATGGGCACAGTTGAAAAAGGAGGCACTGAACAACTATACGAAGGATGATTCCCAGATGAGCAAGCTCTGGAAGACCAAGAAGCAACTGGAAACCAGTCCAGTTAAGCCAATTCCTAAAATGCGAGAAGGGAGGCAACCGAGGTTAGCGGAAGTCGGTCCTACTCTTCCGAGTAGAGGAAGATCGGGTGGCCCGTTGGACAAAGTCACGAAGATGATGAAAGACTTGCAACTAAGTCAGATAGAAGCACAGAAAAGATTTGAGAATGAACTAGCCTTTTTAAGGGATGTTTTCACTAAAGTAACTTCACCTGCAACTGCGTATGCTCCTGCACCGTACTATTCGCCATACCAATACGGAAACAGAGATTACCCCCCGAAGAAGGATGCTCAGATGAACTGCATTCGAGGTTGCTATTGGGACGGGTTAATGCATCGAAAAGAGTAATGCCAGGATCTCAAGCAGGCAATAGCAAGAGGAGAAGTTCATCAGAGAGACAAATTCACTTATATGGGTCAATAAGGCGTCGGAGATGCTATTCTCGGCCCTATTCCGCAAAAGGTAGAAGGAAGAATTAAATGGCAAAAAGAGTGGGTACAGGAGCACATGCTAATGAAAGAAAGGAATCTATCTCATGCCTAGACAATGTTTGTGGAGGACTCCAAGGCAGGGGTATCCTGCAACGTAGTCGAAGAACCTGAAAAGATCAATGGGTAGCCAGTGGTTTATAAGGCTTCAAAGGAACTTGAACTTGAAGTTGAAGTTGAAGAAAAAAAAGTTAGAGATAGAGGAGATGAGGGTGATAATAATCAATGAACCAAGCAGCTCTTCAATCCAGATAGACCACCTAAGATCCTTAAACGAGGAGAGAAGTTTAACAAAGAAAATGAGCCTAAACAAGAGAAGCTATGGAATAGCTTGCGCGGCACGGTTAATATTGATAAGCTCACAAAAAGGACATTGGACGCACCTGTACCAGGAGTTACTGTTCGAGACCTGCTTCCTATCTCACCAGATATGATCCTACAATGGTTTGGCGTTAAGTGAGTTCCACCGATCAAAGAACAATAGGCTCGGGAGGAAGATAAGCCAGATGCAATGGCCTTCACGGTTGGATGGAATGAAGCTCTCAGGAAGTTGTATGCTTGCGCTTCACTCAAGTGCAAGGGTCGTTTTGAAGAAACTGAATTTGAGATGCTCATATACTCTGGAGCAAGAGCTATGTTTAATGTGGAAACAGATATTTGAGGAATTAGACTTGCCTATCGATCTTGCAGTGGACTAGTCAGTAGGAGCGGCAAATAACCAAAGGACAAAGGCTTATGACATTTGTCCTGACGTTGAAGTCACTATTGGAGGAATTGTAAGGAGATGTAGGTTCTTCGTCCTAGAGCACCTCTCTCAAGACATAATCCTAGGAATGCCGTAGGAAAGACTAGTTAGAGCGAAGCATGATAATAGAGATGATGGAAGTTGTTATACTACCATTCATGATAGGCAAGGGAATTCAGTCACTTTTTGTTCAGTTCCAGCGCATTACAAGAGGAATAGGAGTGAGACTAGACCGACAAAAGTATGTGGGAAGTTAGAAGGAAAAGACAAGAAAGAAGGAAGATCTCATCGCTCGCGTGATGGTAAAGAAAAAGGCTACGCGCGTGATGTTTGGGAGGAAGTGCATGTAGATGATCAGGGTGAAGTTTTTACTGTGAAAGCAATTCCAGCGAAGGGTGATGTCCGAATGATTGAAGGCAGAATCACTTGGGTAGGATTTGAGCCGAAAAGCTTCGCAAGTGATAGGGATCGAACTCAGAGGAAATTTCTAGAAGCTCGAACCTTGTACAAGCGCAAAAAGTACAAAATTCGCCCTGCAAATCAGCAACATACCGGAGCTATTAAGCC
>Ga0307511_10008669_pt1 | contig 10163 bp, 6 predicted proteins | sample 13_EM_MG_FD_200266 | JGI IMG/M metagenome (GOLD analysis project Ga0307511, IMG submission 200266) | Populus trichocarpa ectomycorrhiza microbial communities from riparian zone in the Pacific Northwest, United States - 13_EM | ecosystem: Host-associated > Plants > Roots > Unclassified | place... | reverse complement strand
GACCTTCAAGGGAAAGGAACTCACTGTAACCACTGCTTGCGTATTATTGACACCTCCAGCGCCGCTCGCCCTGAGATCGACTGGCTCCATTCGGTTTATTGCTCTCAGGATTGTCACAACAAAGCTGAGACACACTCACAACGACTTCTGTTTTCTCTTGGATCACCCGTTCCCGAACAAATTGCTGTTCCATTGCCGGCGTCCACCACTGATGAGCGCAAGAAGGTACAAGCGGCGTTCACTGAATATCTCGAGAAGCGCGGAAAAGCTGCCCCTCAGCTCGTTGCGCGGTTCATTGCACGGCAGGTCTCCGCTGAGACTGCCAAGATGCTCGCGACGGGTCTCGGTACGACGGGCCCGGCAGACCTTGGTCTAACAGATGGCGGCGACTACACACTATATGATCACCTGGAGCGGCTGCGGTATCTGGAGATGACCCCGCCAGAGGAGGAGACGACGTTGTTGAAGGGGGTATTGCAGAGCGCATTGCCCGGCCTCGAGCAGTTCGTCACGGAGGAGAGGCATGCGACGTACCTTGGCGGGATGACTTACAATGCGTTTGGGGTGTACTTTGGGGAGGGAAGGGAAGATAAGGTGCGTGTATAGTTGTGTGTCGTGCGAGGCACGTGTTTATAGTGCTTTTTTTGTCTTGGACTTTTGATTTGGTAGCCCGAACCTACTGAGCGTCCGGAAGATGCTGAGAAGACGCGAACGCCGGTCGGGACCCAGAAGCAAGTCGGAACAGGATTCTATGCGGTATCTTCTTATGTACGTCTTCCTTCGCCAAGACGAGATTCATTCACTGAACGCGACACAGCTCAACCACTCGTGCACGCCCTCTGCGCGCCCTTCGTTCGACAACGGCACCGCGGAACTGCACCTCATTGCCAGCCGCGCACTCAAATGCGGTGATGAGCTTACCATCGCATACGTCGATGTGTCCCAGCAGGAGGGCGAAAGCGTTGTTGATGCACGCAGGAGAAGGCGTATAGAGCTCGCGCGAGGGTGGCGGTTCGCGTGTACGTGCGAACGGTGTGCTAAGGAGGCGGATGGGATGGATGAGGGTCCCGCGAGGGACGAGTCTAGAGTGTCGGATGCGGTGAATAGGGTGGAGGGTGTGTAAAAAAGGTCTTGCGACCTCATTTGGTGGTGAAGTGGGTAATTGATGCAATTACGCATGACCATAGGTATGATTTCTCTGATACATACATCTCTCCGCTCCTTCCATTGCCCACTGCTTTCAAGTCTATGATAGGTCCATACACATTCACAGTCTACCTGCAATTTTTCCTTCAGTTCAGTGTGAAAAAAAACATGTCCCAGGGAGGATTCGAACCTCCGGCTTCACGGTTTGGATTGCCACAACGTGATGATTTAACCACTAATCGACAAGGACGATCGGCAAAGATGGCAGAAGTTTGCATATGTTGGGAAACGATGTTTGGTGCCAGGCCACGGAAAGGGTTCCGTCTAGTACTGTAGTCTTCGAGCTCATCAAGCCCTGTGGCTGGCCACGGCGTGAGCACAACGATCACACTTCCTCGTTAACACCGTTCGTGTTCGAACTGTCATATCCCAGTATGACCATTGTCAAGACAGCACTTCGTCCATGTATTCGACAGTTCCTCATCACACTTGGTCAACCCCGAGCATTCCAAACTTCTCTGTCAATCCGCAGTCTGCATGCCTCTTGCATCCGCACCACCAATCACCGCCCAACATCGCTCACGAATATCCTTGCCTCCGAAGTTCCTCCACCTGTCCAGGTCGCATCAGTCTCGACAGCGGGGATTAAACTGGCGGATGGACTTGTCTTCAGCGGACCTGTCGTGTTTCTGGAGGGAAAAGTGTTCTTGTGGGACGTTCCGAACGGAGGGTTCACCACCAGCCCTAATTTAAGCATGGGAATGGATATGAAGAAGTGGGATGCGTGGAGCAAGGGACATTGGTCCATATTCGAGGTAGTGGTGCCACGACCTGGTAGGTTCTGTTACTTGCTGAATGCATGTGCTTACCGACCCTCAGAGATTCTTGTGTTCGGCACGGGTGCACGCATGGAATTCGTACCACCGCGGATAAGGTCTTATACGAGAGAACTAGGAATACAGTTGGAAGTGATGGATACTGTGAGTCCTCCCCGGCGATCATACACCTCTATTAACCCATGCCACAGAAAAATGCGTCGTCGACGTACAACCTACTTGCGGAGGAAGGGCGACGAGTTGCTGCGGCCCTTCTTCCCCTTCTTCCAAAGGTATGGGATCAGAAACAAGGATTTTGACGTACCTTCCCTTCGCATTAGCCACCCATACAAAGCTGTACAATATCGTAGGATAATTCCATTGCATAGAATAATACAATGTCCAATGTCCACCCCATGCTATCAGGTTCTTTGAACGTACCACAGAGAATATCGATGTACAGTTCGCTCGCATATTCACTTGAAGTGACACAGTTTACTCGGGCAATGCTTTGCGCTTTCCCTTGTCCACAGAACCCTGTTCGGGACGTGTCGCATCCTCTTCCTCCTCGTCAAGCAGGGATGGTTGGGACACCTGTATGGGCATCAAATTGCCTAATCGAAGACAAATGGTAAACTTATCAGAAATAATCAAATTCAGTCGGACTCACCATCCTCGTCTCTGAACTGCACGTACAGCTCTTCCCAATTACTGAGTAACCCCCGTATCGGCGACCTAGCATCGAGAACCTCGTACGTCGTTGCAGCGCTCGCTTTACCCCTATCTTTGACAGCCCTGCACAACTCGAAATCATCCATCGACTGCACGTTTGGAATCTCTTCATTTCCACTTCTACCCTCGTCCCCATTCACACCCGCGTTATCGGCATCGAACATCTCCTCATCCTCGCCTGGTGCAGTCGGGATTCGATCAAGAGTGGGTGCTGAGTCGGTGTGCTCGTGTAAGACAGGGGAAGAAAGTGCAGAGAAGACCTCGGATTTGAGTGACGCGACCGTGCTGTTTTGAGGCACGGTTAGAAAGATGGTGAGACGGTGGGTTTTGAGTAGGAGGATGTATGCTTTGGGGAATGGACGTGTGGGCTGTCGATTTAGGTTGGATTGGCAGGGTCAGCTATGGGCGAGACATGCACAAACCATGGTTGTCTACTAGGATATAATGGCAGTCACGGTCCAACTTCTTAATGAGATTCTTAATGGGTTGTTCAGAAGGATCTGCGACGCCTCACTATTGTGCGAATGACCTTCCTATTCCATCGAGGCGATTGTCCGACTTATCCCACAACCAACATTCGTCTAGTCTCCGCCCTCCGCGACGATGAGCACCTTCCACGATCCCGCACGCGCTGAGCGCCCTTATAAGGATCCTACGCCCCTTCCTGAATCTGTACCAAAGGTGCAGGAGCTCGGTGTGACAAGTGCTCCACTCAAGAGCGCGGCATTTTTCATCGGGGCCCATTGCAAGGAGTACAGCGGTGAGTCTACTGCATATCTGTGCCTTTCCTTGTTTTTTTAATCATTCCATGCGTTGCTCGTTTGATTCTTGTTGGACTTGATGTGTTCGGCGACTCCGGCTGGCCGGGGACCCGGTACTGCTTGGGGGTGGGCGTGATTATATTACTGGCATTGTGGAATTGCCGGTTGGTCGTGTGGACACAGAGGACTTTATTCTCTGCAAGAATGAGAGTGATGGCAATCCCGGTGCATGCTTAAAGGAGGGTCGACGTGTAACACGGTGTGCGACTGATCTGTGAGTCCCCGTTCCCTTTGTAGTGTTCGGTGCCAAGTTCTGCCTTCTGGAATTCCCTGGTCACCACATCACGGGAGCCATTTGTTCCCTTTCTCTACGTTCCCCGTAGCATCCCTCAGGCGGACAGACTCTGACTACACGCCTGCCTTCCCAGGATCAACAAGATGCGGGAAAACTGCCTAGTACAGTTTGAAGCACATTGGAACTGTCTCGAAATGAACAACCAGGAATACTACGCCTGCCGCAAACCCGAGCGCTCGCTGAACAAATGCATGTTTGAGAAACTCGTATGTCTTTGCCTATCCTTACTTTTCGGGAATCCATCTCCCGCCGCCACTGCTCTTCTCACGTTTGTGGGTGGATGGATGTCTAATGTACTCGCATGCTAGGGTCTCATAAAAACTATTCCTGGAACTCCTGGAGGCCAGAAGCAGATCCATGAGGTCGAGAATCCGATATATACCACTCTCCAACGGTAGCGTCTGGAATCCCCCCCTCTTATCCCACCGACGGCCATACACTAATTGGTACGCGTGCACACGGGGACATGTAACGTGGATTACCGAGTAGAAGGGAATACACCGGACATGTACTGCTTCGATGTGAGTCGGGCCATCAGATGGGTATATCAAGCCACTGCTCAAGTCCGCGGTATCACCACTTATTGTTCAGGTAAGTGGGTCGAGGGGTCGGGCACCGTTCTGCAAGAACACGTGAATCGGTCTCGTTGCCAGTTAATTCTCTTGTCTGGTTATTCAATAGCCAACTGCCGTGCTCGGAATGGGGACATCTCGTCCAAATCACGCAGGGGAAGGACGATAAACAAGCCTGGGTTCTTAGTCGGCACTGCTCATCATCGCAAAGCTGTGTAAACAGGACGTTTACCCAGAAGTTTGGGGGTAAATTTGGAGATTCCGATCTGGGGGCATGTGGGTAGGCATTGGGATCAGATCCAAGTTTCTCCGACGTGCGTGAAATGGATTCGTCCCTGGCGACAACAATACCCTGGTGATGCATCGATGAACATTCCATTAACTATAATAGAAAGTCGCAATGACGTGCTGTGCCGTCATTTTCTTGTTGTGCTACGATGCAAGCCCAATGTGAGTCTGTCTATGATAGGTTATTTTTGTTAGCTTGATGAAATCTGTTGCATTACGATTAGTATCGTAAGTCCGTTGTGTATAATCGCTCCATTGATCACGCCTCACGCACTAGACGAAGTCGATATATACAAAAGACCCAAAGAACCACCCGGTCATACCCGAGTATTTGGAAGAGGCGGTTCTATTTAACTGCTAGTCACATCATTCGCTTGTCTGCATCCACATCGAGCAAACGGATAAAAAAGTCGAGCCCGCGCACCTCTTCGGCAGATCAGGGCCGATTCACAAGAGAGACCCGGGCGGGTAATGTTTAACCTCGCATTGAGTCAGGCTGCACGACAAAGGAGGTAGCACGGAAGAAGGGTGCCACCTCCACTGTTACAAGCTCGCCACAAAAGAATGACAGACCGGGATTCTCAAACCACAAGACACCCAATCGGTTCACTGCTCGCATGCAAAGTACGGTCAACTTGTGTCAGCCATCACCATCGGACAAGGATAAAGAAACTCGCAACGGCGTACGACCGGTCCCACGGCATGGCGATTACTGGGCGAAACCAGAACTAGCGGCACTCAAGAACGCGTCCTACGAAGGGCTACTTTCTTTTAGGGACTTAGTTATTGGTCGCGTTAGCTATGGTGAGATCCATTTCATCGATTCTGTCGATCCCACTGGGTTACCCAGGGAGCCCTCCTTGGTGAGCTCGTGAGGATTGATGACAGAGTGTAGCATCTATCCAGATGGTGATGCCATGAAGCATATCGTCAGCACCTGGAGAGAGGAGTCGGTCGCACTGCGACTATATACGCTATCCAGTCCATAATATACTCACTTGCTCTGGGGGTTGAGCCATGCTCACCCGTATGCCTGCCTGGCAGAGAAGCTAAACCTTTGCTGACAACTCTAGCAACCATGGCTGTCAAAAAAAGTGGTGTTGGTGGTTGATTGAAAGCGTCGCAAGACGACAATATCAGGGCGCTTATTGAACAGGGCGCAACGTGCATTCCAATTCTACTCAGATACGTCATCCATTAGGCCATCGTGAGGGTATTCCAAACTCCATCCCATGATTAGGTCGTCTCTCGCCAGCACATACTATCATGATACAGGTCAGGATAATCTCCTCCTAAAGGAAGCCAAGTAACCCAATCCCACTTAGCTTAGATCCAGTGACCCGCTTCAAGGTGCAATGATCAGAGGCGCGGTCGAGGGCACCGTGATGGGTGCCACCATTACGATCCCAAGCATCTACATCTTGAACCGCCGATGGCCGTACTTCCGGTCGCTACCAGTGCAACTAAAGGTGCTGGGCGCCATCGTTGTTGTATTTCCTATGATGAGCATCCGCGCAGAACACCGCATGGTTGACTTCGAGCGCTCGCACTGGTGCGTACTTTGTCGAAATCGTTCACGCATCTGAATATAAACTAACACTCTTTATTTTGGGCCCATCAGGGATGGTGCGGATAAATTCGCCGCTGAACGTCGCGAGCACGAGGATCGGCTCCGGTGGGAGTCTTTCACCATGAAAGAGAAATTTGCCGATTGGGCAGCTCGACACAAGTTGAGCTTCATTGTAGGAAGCTGGGCGGTCGCAATGACCGCTGCAGGAGCCATTATTATGCGTGACCCGTGGGTCCTTTATTTTCTCTTCGCCCCATGTTTCCCGCCATAGTGTATGCGTTCGTGCACTGATCAGTCATCTCCTTGGATCCTTGTGGGCGTTGTATCGTCCCATAGCCACCTACCTGTACGACACAAGGGAGGTGAAAATTTCTTGATGTTTTCCGCCGTACTTATCTGACCATGTCAGGTTGTCCAAGCACGTGTATGGGCTCAGGGGCTAACATTGGGTGTCATCATCGCCACGGGTGCACTCACCCACTCTCAGCGCGCAGAAGCAGCACAGATGCGCAAGGTGAGAGTTACATTTCGATATATCCCTGGAATGAGCTAACGGACGTTGCATTCCACCGGATAGCATGGTGGTGATCATTCTTGGATGGACGTGGTGGGTGCTTTGCTTCATCACTTGCTGCTGTGTTCCTGAGGGCCCTCTAGTTGGAAGATCAACGCAAGGTGAAGAACGGAGCTAAACAACTACCGTGAGAGACGAGAGTCAGTTTGTCAGTCCATGATGCTATCAAACCGCGTGTTCCATGTTTTACTGTAATGCTTGTAGTGCTCTGAAAGTCAAAACGGTGGGCAACTCTGATTATTGATAATAGAAAATCGAAGGTCGATACAAGTACAATCCTAGGTGTTTCTATCAGTACATGTACAGCATAGTACATTCTACGAATATTTCATCCACAAGCCAATGGAATAATTGAACTGCCAGCAGCACAAACGAACTCTCTTCCCGCTAAGTCGCGTAGGACGTCCCTCTTACAGTACAGTGATCGTCTGGGGTTTACCTTTGAAGATGCTGGCCGCATCAGCCGAACGAGCAACAATGGCAGAGGATGATGCAATCCTCTTATAATCTTTTCCAGACTGCTCCTCCAACAGAAGCGCGCTAGATGGCTGTGCCAGTGTTGTGACCAATTCATCGGAAACGCCGGCTTCGATGGACGAGGGGAGTGGCTTCGCATGCCATAGTCGAATTAGAACAAACGGGAGTATAGGGCGTGACGTGTCTTTCAGCTCGTGCGACAATGAAATTTCGAAAGGCAGCAGGCCCTCCGCTTGGATATTGTACACGTATTTCGGAGTTTGGATAGTATTCATTGCTTTCAACTCGACAGTTGTAACTTGATATACAATGCATGGTAGTCGGAGTTGATCGCCAATGAAACGTGGTTGCTCTAATGTTGAAAGGGAGCGCAACAACTTGACCTGTGCCTCTACATGTTCCGGAGTGTTGGGCAGGGATGTCTGCGGCTCATTTTCATGGAAAGTGGGCGGTGAAGTTCCATATGAAGCGATTTGGGCGGGGAAACAGCTGTGAAATGATGATGCCTCCCCAACCCAGTCAAGAACTGAAAGATCCCCGGACTCCGATATGATCTTTTTGAGAAGGCGCCCAAGAGCAACCTCCACAGATTCACCAGAGCGGAAGCGCAAGTCAACGTTGAAAATGCCAAAAAGTGAATACGCCAGATCCACTGGCTCTGTAGTCTGACGCCCTGACGCCCATTGGAGTCTCGACCGCGCGTTGTCGAAGCCAGGATTGAAATCAGTAAGATAATGTCGTTCTATGCCCGTCGTAGTTTCTAGTTCTGTTAGCACGGCATCATCTTCCTTGTGGTTCAAAGACGGGGAGTCCTTGTACAGAAACCAGTCTTGTGTATAGAACAATACTTTGCGTGGTGCGAGAAGCTCCTGGAGGGTCCAACCACGTTTGAACCATGTACTGCTGGATAGCGTGTCATCTCTTGAAACATCGCAAAGGTAAACGATAGTGAGGGCCGATCGTCGATACCACGAGAACATGGACGCCATAGACTTTGTAAGCTCCCTCTTGTCATCTCTGTCAACGCAACACGTATCGCTCCATGCCCACAAGTATCCGCAGTTGTGCGCAGCGGTACAGAACGCCCGTAGCTTTGGTAGGCCCTTCGTGGGATTCATGGTGTAGATAGTTCGACCTTGGATGTGGCATAGATGTGGGTCGTCTTTGTCCCACCGATGCGATAGTGTGACATATTCGAAATATGTCGAGACTGTATTACGAATGTCGTCGCGCAGGGTAGTGGGGCAAGTCGTGACTGACGAGAGAAGGCGTTTGTACTGCTGGCTATTCAAGAACGCAGATTTCAGTGCATTTCGTCCACAGAGGACACCAGTACGCGTGTTAAGTAGTCGTGTGGGAAGAGATTCAAGTGTATTATGAACAGCACCCATAACCAGACAATGAAGGTCCAATATGGTTCGGCTGAGCGTGATTTTCTCTTCTAAGTCGGTAATTGCGCCGACTTTCTGGAACCTCTTGCGAAGGTCAGAGTTGCAGAGAGATCTGACATGGGCTGGGCTCGCGGGGACGCAGAGCGCCAACGCAGCTCGCTCAAGCAAGATACATTCGTCCAAGTCCTTCCCTATGTCAAGTCTCCGAAGCCACCTTTGAAGATGAAGTAGAAGCCTTCGAAGAGACATAACGTGATCAGGATGCCCCAGTGGTTGGAGATCCAATACAGCACGGGGGGAGCTAATGAGCCCATCCAAGCCCGCTGCCGCCCACAGCTTCTTGAATCTGGAACGGAGACGATTTATGAGATTGTTTAACGAGGTCGACCGATCGAGATGACCAGCCCGACGGTGGTTCAACGCTGATCGGAACAGCGCAATCGCTTTATCGAGAACAGCGTTTGGGCCGAGTTCTATGAACGTCCGCCTTAGGTAAAGTGAAAGGTTGTAGAGGGCAAGATCACGATGACAATAGCCAGGAGGGCGTAGTTCTAACACAGCTCGCCTGAGTGTGATAGCTCCCTCCAAGTCAGACATGTTAGCCTGTTTTATGCACCAGTGCCAAAGGCAAAGTACAAGTGCATAGAGCGAGGATGACCGCTCTGAATGACCTGCCAGACGGAGGTCCGACGCTGGTCGGTGTCGCGCAATCGCCTCGATGAGATCAGCATTTGCACCGAGTTTCAGGAACCTCTCCTTCACGTTATCTACAGGGCTGTAGAGTATTTCGGCACGATAACGGTAGTCTGGGGGACAGAGCTCTAACGCAGCTCGATTGAGTGTGATGACTTCCTCTATATCAGGGATTGTAGCCCCTTTGCGGTGCCTGCGCCGTGCAGGAATGGAATGACTTGCAAGGATATGGAGGACACGCTGGAAATCATTCCAATGCTGATTGGTACGTTTCCGCGAAGTTGTAAAGGGCCACGCCCGGAACAGTATCTTCTGTTTCCATTTATTCCGATTTCGGGCGCGCGACTTCGTCGTTGTTTGGTCGACTATTGCAGAGATTCGCCACGACATTTCGCGGAAGTGGCTCTAACACACTTAGAAGCAACCCCGGAAAAGGAACCAAATGAGACTCCTGTCTTTTTTAAAAAAAAAAGGAAGATAGATAGATTTCAAGTTAGCATTGGAACACGACATCTGATAAAAGGACATGCAACGTACAGGTAGATGGAAGACTTGAGATACTCACGATGTGGCTAGCTTAAACGGCGGTGAGGAAAGAAGTGAGACGAGACGGATCAAGATGCTACCTGTTAGATAACAAGTTATGCGAGGGCACTTCAATTTTGATCTGGAGTTGGGCGCACTAAACTGAGGCGGGATGAGTGATAAGCCCTGGAGGACGAGTGGGATGGATGGTAGACATTAAGTATATTGATGAGGTGACATTTGGCCATCCAGGCGGCCTTGGAT
>Ga0307511_10008668_pt1 | contig 10165 bp, 6 predicted proteins | sample 13_EM_MG_FD_200266 | JGI IMG/M metagenome (GOLD analysis project Ga0307511, IMG submission 200266) | Populus trichocarpa ectomycorrhiza microbial communities from riparian zone in the Pacific Northwest, United States - 13_EM | ecosystem: Host-associated > Plants > Roots > Unclassified | place... | reverse complement strand
TATTATAATTAATATTATTAATATAATAATTAATAAATTTGAAAAAATATTATTAATATTGAAAAACAACCATAAATTTGATTTGAAGGGTAAAATTATAAACTATTATTATTATTATTATTATTATTATTAAATTTGAAATAAAATATTATTACTAATAAAGAAAAATTATAAATTTGATTTGAAGGGATTAAAAATTATAAGAACTTGGGTCAGACAAGTTTATTATTATTATTATTATTATCATTAATAAATTTAAAAAAATATATTATTACTATAGAAGAAAAACCATAAATTTTATTGGAAGCAATTAAGAACTATAAAAACTTGGGTCAGATAAGTTTAATAATATTATTAAATTTTAAATAAATATTATTATCATAAAAAAAGATTTGATTTAAAAGGTAAAATCAATTATTATTATTATTACTTTTATTATTAATTTTGGTTTGATATTTCTTTCAGACCCAAGTAACTTGTGGTTGGAAAGAGACGTCTGATTCAAGTTGTTTAAGTTGATAGAGATGTTAGATCAAGTTTTTTTGATCTTGTAACCCAATCTGATTAAAGGCTTTGAGATCTAATATTGCATGTCAATTTAAATCCAATAATCTTAAATTTAGCATTGCAACAGGCCGCTTTTGAATTTTAACTTTTTTTTAATATTTTTTTATAAAAAATAAAGTTGATATGCAGTATATCGTGGGCTAGTTAACTAGTTTCTTCTATAGTTTGAGAATACGTTTAATGTCAAATAAAAAAACATATTGGAGAACAACATTTTCCATGCAATTGCTTGGGCGTGATCAAAATGTTTTCGACGAGAACCGTGTGATGCAACTAGTTACACCCGACCAGGTCGCACAAAAGATACATTTCTCCTACGCGTTTCGCGTCTTAATCCCATTATCTTACACGTACCAACCACGATACAAAAAAAAAATAATTTGTTTGTTTTTATATTTTAAAAATATTTTATTTATTTTTATTTTAAATTAATTTTTTTTAATATTTTCTGCTACATTAATTTTACCATACTTCCAAATATTCAAAAATAAAAAAAATAAACAGATAAAAATAAAGATTAAAAATAAGGAAACGCTTAAATAAAATAAAAAACCCCCCCTCTTTCCTTCCTCATCTTCTTATTGTGCTGTTTGGATCGCTCAATAATCAGAGGGAAAGAAAGAGATATAGGGAGGAGAAAGTGGTGCTAAAAAGACCAAATTGACCTCGACCTCTCTATCTTTTGCAGCTACGACTTTCTTTCACTCTCTCGATCAGCCAATTTCTTCTTTCTGGCGGTTATTGCAGGCTCACCATGAACGAGAAGGCCAACGTCTCTAAAGAGCTCAATGCCAGGCACAGAAAGGTTAGTCTTTTTTTCTTGATCGAAATCTCTATCCTGTTTTTGCTTTAATCTCGATTTCTTTTTTATTCTTATGGTTATGAATTAAGTGGCGATTGATTTGATCTGATGTGTCTTGCGATTTTAGATTGGATAGATGATTAATTAGATCATTGATATTTATTTCTGCTTGATTTTACATTTGATCTAATATTTTTGGTATCGATGAAGTACGTCTTGATTATGGCGATGGTTGTTACACTAATTAATGGTGATTGTGTTAATTTTTTGGAGTTTAACCTTGTAGGGGTGTGAATTTCAAGTTTTAGATTGGCAGAGATTTATATTTGATATGATGCGATTCATTTGCATTATTGTTGGTTAGTTATATAATATCGTGAGATCAAAGTAGAAGATTAAAGTTGCATTTTCTCTGAATTATATATCCTGGTGGTGAAATTTCAGTCTAATTCGGAATGAAGAACAAAGAAATTTTCTCAACATTCTTGCATTTTGTAATTATTAAGATAGGCTGAACTATGTCAATTTCCTTGACTATTTTGCTGCTTGTGATTTGTTTGCTTCTCTAATGCTAAATATAGGTATTTCTTGTTCATCTTTCATGAGTGCTGATGTGGCATTATGGAATTAGGAGGGATTGAATTTCTTCAACCTTAGAATTTGTTTGGATTTCGAGTGCATTAACTACAGGGATTATATGCTGTTTGGGTAATTTGTGTTAAATGGGATGGAGTGCTCATTTTATGATCGAATCTGTTACCTGTATGGTATGCATAATCTGCCAACTTGGCAGTCTGATTCTTTTGTTTTTGGGGAGCAATTGTGAATTGAGCTTTTTGGGATCAAATATTAGTTTTTGTATAAGCAGCTGGAAATGTGATTTCTTCCTGATATTTGATTCATAGTTGCACCATGGAGTTTTCTAGAGTCTTTATTGATCTCCATCTTGTCTCTTGTATCATGCATTCCATTCTTATAGTGATTTTTTGAACCTCAAGGCAAGGCGTTGCTACATTTGATATATGTCTAAGTTTAGACTTTATGACTGCCATTGGGGCTAACTGCATCTGGTGCTGTTGGTCATTGAAGTGGACTATGATTTTTGTTAATATATATATATATATATATATTTTTTGCTTTGTTGTTTTCTGCATTCTAAATGTTTTTACTTTATGAATTCTAGTATCAAGACTATTTGTTCTGTTTTTATTTCTTAATAATGTATTGTGTTGATTTACTTCCATCTTTTCTGTTTGTGCATATGCAGATATTGGAAGGACTCCTGAAATTGCCCGAGAATAGGGAATGTGCTGACTGCAAAGCCAAGTATGTGCCGAGAAGAATATGAAGATATGATACAATTAGCATAATAGTAAATAATTGGCAACATAAACATAAAAAATTACTCTAAAGTCATGGATCTTCTTAAGTGGCTGGATACTGTTAAGTTTTTTTGTTGCTTTACAATCTGTTTGAGCTACTGAGTTTAACCTGTTTCTGTTGCAGAGGTCCAAGATGGGCAAGCGTAAATTTGGGTATCTTTATTTGCATGCAATGTTCAGGGATCCACAGAAGTCTTGGGGTACACATATCGAAGGTGACTAACTGCTTTGTAATCCAATTAAGCATCTTTAACTGAAGACTAAGATAATTTAAAAAACATTTGGGCATAAAGTAGGAATTTTTGATGAGACCTTCAAGGTCTTCTATGAAGAGTTGCTTTGTGAAAAACAATGAAGAAATAGTTTTTGTATTAGCCTCTTTTGATTACAGAAACAGAAAATTGAAAGAAAAATGGCATGGTGATTATTTACTATTATGAGATTAATGACGCGCTGTCCATTTTCTTCTTTTTTGATGTTCATGGTAACCAGGCCTTCTGTTGGTTGATCAATAAAGTTATATCTTGCTGTTGTCTATACCTTTTGAATTTGATTATTAATTTTCCACTTGGAGATGCTGTTTATTAGACATCAAACTGCAATTATCCTTGAGGATATTCTGACTCTTGACTGGTTCTCTTCTGCAGGTTCGATCTGCAACCCTTGACACATGGCTTCCAGAGCAGGTTGCATTTATTCAATGTAAGCTCATTGGCTTGTTCCAAACTTGTGATTTATTCTGATCGATTTTCATTTACTTTTGAGGTTAATAAATAGCCTGTTTTGTGCTGTTTTTTTTAGCAATGGGGAATGAGAGAGCAAATAGTTATTGGGAAGCAGACCTACCACCGAACTACGACAGAGTTGGAATTGAGAATTTCATTCGTGCAAAGTATGTCTATAGTTAGAACCCTATTATTAGCAAGTTTTCTCAATCCGTTTTGTTTGGTCATTCTCTTTGTGTGTCCATATGATTGCAGTGTGCCTGATTGTTACTTTTTTTCTCAGGTATGAAGAGAAGAGATGGGTCTCTAAAGATGGAAAACCACAATCTCCTTCTAGTGGGAGGGATGAAAGGTCTTCTTTGCATTGGCAGAGACCTGCTGAAAGAAGTGGGCATGGACACACCAGCAGTTCTGAAAATTTGTTTGAGGAAAGAAAGAATTTTCAAGTATCAAATTCAAAAAACAGTGCTCCTGCTACAAGAATAAGTCTTCCTGCTCCTCCTAGGGCATTTGAGCAGGTATGTTGAGTTTTACCTTTTGAGTTCGAGTTGGATTTTCCTGTATTCAAAGAATATGTAGTGGACTACTTGATCATTTCTTTCCTTTGTTTATGTTTGAAAAGAAAGCTTCAATAAATACTAAGACCTAAGAGCATCCACATCCATGTTCTTTACTTTTTAGCTAAATCCTAGCTAAAATAGCTAGAAAGCCATTTTAGCTAGCTCTCTAAAACATGTGATCACATCCATGCTCTCTAAAATAAAGAGTCATGAATATTTTTTTATTATTTTTTGTTATTCAAATTATATGTGAGATGAATATTCAAGTGTATGTTATTTCTTGTTTTTGATTGCTTTCAAATTATGTTAATGAATATTCTAATTATTTAGTGACACTTTTGAAAATTAATTCTTTTAATATAGTAGAAATTAAAAATAATAAAAAGAAAATGCACACTTAAAAAAAAAAGAAAATTTAAACAATCCCTACTAATTAAAATCACTATTACATCATTTTACTAATATCTCCATTTGACGCATCTCATAATATTGTCTCTTCATCTTGTTGTTTCTATAAAAGTTCTTGCATAATAACAATCCTGCCTCTTCCCGTCTTTGCCTTTTTTTTTATCTGTACCACAACTAAAATTCCTTGACAACCAACTGCAAGTTTTTCTTTTTTGAACACAAAGTACTCACAACTAAAATCCCAATGCAACCATAAATCTATCTAGTGTAAGATTAATCTTCAAAGACAACATGCAAACAAGTACTCACAGGGATGCCATATTCATTGCATGTATGCCTTAACTGTCTACTACTTTTTGCACAAGAAAATCTGATTTTAAGTGTCAATTCATCTGAGTAATAGATGCTTTATAAGGCCCTTCTACAAGTTGCTCCAAACATGAGCATTTTTAAAACTATATTGATGTTTTGGAACGTACAGTTTTTTGAGCATCTTTAATTTCCTCAGAAGCAAATGCAACTTGATCAAGGTTGTATGTCTGGTTATACAGCATGTCACCCTAGCATGTATGAAAGGTTTAAGGATCACATATGCTATTAAGGCAATTGACAATATACAAATCAAGCTGTTTAGCATCACCCTAGCATCAAACTGTATTAGCAACCTGATTATGGATCACATGACAGTTTTGGAAGTTATAGAAAAAAGGGAAATAAAAAATGGAACTTGTCCAGTAAATAGGCTCTAAATCAAAAATTTGAACACACACATTTGAATCCTAAGCTCACAATGGTTTTGATTTCCAAAAAAAAGAGCATCTCAAATAGGTGTATGACAAGGATAGCCGTGTGAGGAAAAATGGAGAGGTATGACAAGCACAATTTGTTCATATGCAAAAATGAAATATCAAAAGAAACAAAATTATGGGTGTCTAGTATTGCATCAACTTTTTAATCTTCATCTCTGCAAAATTAGAAAAGAAAATCTGACCAGGAGAAGAAGAGAAAAAAGCTGTAATGTAATTTCTTCAGAAATTCTTAAGATTTCACATACAGCTAAAGAAAAAAGGAGTTGACTTGGTTGCTGGAAACGAGTTTACAGAAAACTGATCAAGGAAAATGTTAAATGAGCCCAGGTAATCTTGCATAGAACTCCTATGCAATGACAGCTAGGAATATCACACCCTCACAAATGCCTCACTGGCTGCTGAAACTTGTGTATTGCTCTCATTCATTTAAAGTTGCTAGACCATGCAACAAAGGCAATGCTTGAAGAAAGTTGCAATACTGTAAAAATATTATGTCAATGTTGCTCTCAGTAAAATTCAAAGAGATTTTTGCTATCTATTACAATTTAGCTACTCTTTCAAAGAATATCTACAACATACTGGGCCATTGATCTTTTTTGCCCATGGAATTCAGAAGAATCAAAGAAAAATACGTACCAGTTTTTTTGTCTCTTTGCCTCTTTATTATAAAAACAATCCATAGTAAGAACAGACTGAGGCCTGGGCAATTCTGTAAAGGACTCAGATTTTGTGTCTTGCAGCTGAGCATTATCTGCTTGTTTAGAATCATAGACATCATCTTCATCCTTGTCATCATTCGCAACCTAAAAAATTCAACATACAGAAAATGCAGATTAACACGAAACCCGACAACAAAAATAATAAAAAAAATCGCAACATCAGAAATCAAGAATCTCATGTGGAATACCATGTCCCTGAAAGAAAATCAGCAACCCAGTTTTAACACATGGACTGTCCAAGTACTGTTTAATTCAATTACTGGTTGTGCTTCATACACTATATAGATTGATGTGCAAAATGGGATCTAATGAAGTGTAACCATCTAGGATTGCTAATTACATTTGACATCACAAACCCAGATGATAAAAACCACGAAGAAACCAAATTTAGGTTGCAAAACAGACAAACATGAATGAAGGCACAAACCCTTTTAGCTAATGCCCTTGCAGAAGCAGATCTTTAAGAGGAAAGAATCAAGAAGCAGCTAAAGAGAGGGAGAGAGAAGCGAGAGGGAGAGAGATGCGGAGATGTACCATGGTGGCTGCACCTTCTGCCTTGTCGAAGCTGGAGATTTGTTGATTTGGTAGCTCTAGCAGAGAAGAGGCAGAGGCTTTGAAATCCAAAGCAATTAACAAAAAATAACCAAACAAATTTCCTATTTTTAACAGTAACTAGAAGTTGCAGGAGACAGAAGAATGACAGCAACACCAACAAATTTCCTGCGAATCACTTCTTCCTTTTCACCACCACCGCATCACCGCAATTAGAGAGTGCTACAGTATACACTATATATAGCGAGTACTGTTTACAAAGCCAGAATAGTAAGTGCTTTGAGGAGCAACGATGCTACGGGTAAAACATATATTTTCTAGCTATTATAGCTAGGGAGTTCAATTAGAGCATGGATGTGGATGCTTAAGGGTATAAAAATCTTGTTATGAAGAAAAGGTTTCGATAAGGTAAAATCTATCTCCAAAAGCACAACCAATCAGAATAACCCAATGTTTATATAAAATCAAATGATGCTATATCTAAATCATTTTGATCTAGTTTCCTGTCTCTTATGCAATGATTACTGGTTTGAGGGGTTAAATGCATGATTCTCATTGTTTCCTCACTTTGCACTCATCTCACATCTTACTGCTGTTTCTTTTTGCATTACCACCCATAAAGTTCCTAGATGCATCATTATTTGAGCATAAGATATTTTTTCACAAACAGGTCACTGCTCCAACAAAGCCTCAACAGGTTGTTGAAAAAGCTGAACCAATGGCGGAGGCTACTGAAGCTGCAAAGAAGGTTGCAGATGCTGCTCCAGTTGTCTCTCCACCCAAAGTTGATTTTGCTACTGACCTTTTCGACTTGCTCTCCATGGATGGCCCTACTGAAAATGGCTCGGAGGCAGCTGCTAATGATGATAACAGTTGGGCAGGTTTTCAATGTATGTTTTCATCTGTTTGGGCAATCATTACTTACCATGACCTTTTATGTGTAATTTGCTGATTTTTTCTTTTTCAGACACGCACACACATATATAGTGATTCTTGTTAACAATGTGGACTCTTCCTAAATTTGCAGCTGCAGCAGTTGCTGAAGAAGTATCAACAACTGGAAATACTGGTCCAACTCAAGCAGTAGAAAATGATACCCAGTCCGTTTCTGGAATTGAGGATTTATTTAAAGATTCACCTTCTTTAGCAACCCCTTCAGTCTTGGAGAAACCCCAGAAATATGTAAAAAATGATATAATGAGCCTTTTTGAGAAGGTATATGCTTTGGCATCATTTATGCATCTTTTGAACTTTTCCTCAAAACTTTGTTTGGTGATTTATTAGATTCTAACTGGATGTTCTGATTTCTTGATCACATCTATCACCTCCGTAAAAAACCAACTTAGTTTGAGTTGCACTGGAGTTCAACTTTGTGTAAGTAATGTGGAATTGAAATATTATCTGATGATTTTGTTTGCAAAATTTTATAGTCCAATATGGTATCACCGTTTGCGATGCATCAACAACAACTTGCTATGCTGGCACAACAGCAACTTCTTATGGCTGCTGCAGCAAAATCTGCTGGTGGGGATCCAAAAGCGATAAACCAACAGCAACTTGCTATTCTGGCACAGCAACAGCAACTTCTTATGGCTGCTGCAGCAAAATCTGCTGGCGGGGACCCACAAGCAATGAATCAACAGCAACTTGCTATACTGGCGCAGCAACAGCAACTTCTTATGGCCACTGCAGCAAAATCTGCTGGTGGGGACCAAAAACTTTCAGGCAGTATTCAACAGCAAGGGCCAAATGGTATTAGCATACCTGCACAAAACTGGCCAAATATTGGATACCAAATCCCTGGTTTGATGATGCCAGTAGCTGGGCAGGGTGACTTACAGAAAATTAAGCAGGTTCATATTATGGAATGGATTGCTTTCATTTTTGCCGATACTTAATTAGCTTAATTCAGTAGTTTTCTGATGATGTTTTTTTTACTGGGCTAGACTGCTGACATGGGACTGACACATCCTGGGGGAAGCTCTGTACCATATCCAACATCTAGGTAATTTTTTTCCCCAGTCTACCATGGTGTTGATGAATATATATAACCTGTGATCGTGCTTTGAACTCTGTTGAAACTGAAACCATGAATTTTATAACCTTTTTCCTTTCCCTTTTATTTTTTTATTTTTTTGTTGGTGTTTGTGTGGGGTTTGGGAGAGGGCCCCCCGTCAGCTGTTAATTTGTTTGATCAGCTTGTTTGCGTCGAGTCAAGATTCAGATAGTATTAGACTGCCAGAGAATATTTTTAACATGCATATCTTGTTATGTGCATGGTAGCTTCCTTTTATTTTGGCAGAAGTCCAACAATCATTCCTCAATTGGTAAAACTGGGCTTGGTTTCGAATTTGTGGTCTTCAAGTAGACAGAATTGAAAAATCAAATGGCAACTTTTTTCCTCTTCCTCTCTGTATGCTATCTTCCCTCCCCACTTTTCTGTGTGCGTGTCTGTATCTTCCTGCTTGAGTTTGGTCCTCAGTCTTCCATTGCATGAGGTATAAAATTGCTAATTACTCAATTGTTTCCAATTATAACATTCCATGAAGAAATTCACGTAGTGTTGTGGAGTGAAGACGATGGAAGTGAGAAAGCTATAGCATAAGCTTGTTGCTGCATTTCTTCTTTCCCCCCCTTTTGTTACTTACAGGATGGAAGCTCCGAGCCACTTGAAAAGCACTGCAGTTTCAAGTTTTACGTGAGCACATGTATTCCTGTTTTATAGCTGCATAGAGTGTAAAATCCTCATACTGTTTTCTATGTTAGTAAAATGATGTTGCCGTCAAAAAAACTTAAAAGAATGATTAGAAATGCTGGAATTTGAAAGTTTTTTACAAGTACACTTTGAATTCATATCCATTGATGCTTCTCTTTTCCACTTTTAAAATCTGTTCTCCTGTCTAGATTTTGTGTTATTTTCTGCACTCATATTCTTACCCTTGGTGCTTGCAGCCTTTATAACATTGAGCAAGTTACCCCTGCTAATGGTGGGACAAACAATGGAGTCGGGAAAACTCAATCGTCATCCTCGGTCTCATCTGGTACTTCAACACCAGCCGGGAAGGATTATGACTTCTCCTCCTTAATGCAAGGCATGTTCTCAAAGCATTGAGTGCCATCAGGAGTTGAAGTTGGCCACATCATACAATACTAAAATAGTTGCATTACATGAAAATAGCACTTCAAAGATTTTGTTCTTCCCTTCTTGGTTTGCGATTGTAAACTATTCTGTAGAGGCAGTTCCAGTTTTTCCTTCATATTTCGTTGATGGTTCATTTGTACGAGTATTCAGAGTAATAAAGATGGGCTAAGATTGATTGTCATTTTCCCCTTTCCCCTTCCCCCCCTTTCCCCCCATTGTGCAAACTCCGAACTGAACAACAGAAAGCCATCTTGGTTCGAATTTGTTGTCTTAAAATGTAGGTGTTCTTCTGCTCCAAAACGTGTTGGTAGCCATGATTTAGAGATCATAATTTCTATAAAGCAATATTAAGCACTGATAGCGTTTATAATTTTTTTTTTTTTTTTACTAATTGATATTAAAATGACAGTCATTTTTAAGCTGTACCAGTAAATGCAAGTGATTTATATATTTGTTTTTCTAATCTAATTCCCAAAAATATATTTGTTCGCTGATAAGT
>Ga0307511_10008666_pt1 | contig 10167 bp, 10 predicted proteins | sample 13_EM_MG_FD_200266 | JGI IMG/M metagenome (GOLD analysis project Ga0307511, IMG submission 200266) | Populus trichocarpa ectomycorrhiza microbial communities from riparian zone in the Pacific Northwest, United States - 13_EM | ecosystem: Host-associated > Plants > Roots > Unclassified | place... | reverse complement strand
TGGATTGCAGGACGGAGTAGAACGAGTTGTGATTTACTGCAAAGTGAACGTATAGGTTTACACTGGGCTCACCATAGCTATCTTTCCGATATGGAAACATAAAACCTGTGTAATCGGAGCGTCAGCCTCAAAGTTTATCATCCTAGTATACATATCCGTTACCTTCAAGGATCAACAGATAATCAGGCGCACTGGTGTTTGGAATTCCACATTGAGGGTTCGACTAGAGGTTAGATGATTCACGACGGCCATCAGAAAAAAATAATGTCATATTTCAGTACTGTTCAGATCGTTCAGAGACGGGGGTCAATTGTCAGTGCTGGTCAGACCTGCGACCCCTGACGCCGTATCAGCACTGATCAGTGCGTGTCAGCACTTGTCTCACCGGCCAACACCCAACGATGACCTCATGGTTTTTCTGATGACTACCAACAATTCGGAAACAGCCGGGCGGCCTTCACAATCACCTTCCTCTCGACGAAGAGTAGGGTCCATAAATGGCCGGGAGAACCGGGGTCAACTCCGTTCTCCACCTTAGTTCCTTTGGGCACCAATAATTACTGGACATGACGACAACCCACGGCGAAACGTCTCCGTAGCGCGCGCTCCTTGACCTCCGCCCGCTGGCTCTTTCTCTCAGCGCTACAATGCCTGACGCTCACGACCAAGACTCCTCCCTTTCGCTTCATTGATTTACCCTTGGGACCTGAACGCCACTGATCCTAGACGGTTCTAGTTGGCTCGTATTTGCGTCGCCCTCTCAGTCCTCAGTCTTGTCTTTCTTTCACCACCTTTGCGTTCGTCTTCCATCCCCTGCCCGCCCCGGATGTCCGGAATCAGTTACACATCTGCTTTCCTCCTCGGGACACTCTTGGAGTGCGTAATGTATGGTGAGCACTTGGTTCATTCTCATGGTTACCACAACTCTCGCACCAGTGTTGAATCGGTCGTGCAGGTATCTTCGCTTCTCTCTTTACCGCAGCCTGCTATGTCCAGTGGGAGAGGTTTTCGATGGGGCGAGGGTTCAACCGGCTTCTGGCATTCGCCACCGTGTTCTTTGGGATCACCGTGACTACCGTAAGCAAGAATCGACAGCCTCACAACCTTGCTCACCCGTTAGCATGCCCTACCCTGTAGAATTTCGTTATCTCGCTCTTTGTGTCAATACGGGCTATTTTATATAGGTCTCCTGGAGTGGCGGTCCAGCTGTCTCCAGACCTGCAGTCCTCCACCAAGTGGATCGTTTGGTTTATGACACTCCAATTCCAAGCCGCGATTGGGGACATAATGATTGTACTTCCCTCTGTTCCGGATCTTAGGCCACCGCTTGTGATGACTGACGGTGCACGCCAACAGATTTATCGAATGTACCACATCTACGATAGGAAACTCTCTATCTGTGTCGTTCCCTCGATAGCTACCGCTGCTTTATTCGGCGAGTTTGTTCTCCCTTGGGCTCTTCTTCGTCCTTTAATCACGATTTTGCAGCCGTCGGTTGTGGCCTGGTGGACCAACTTCGGAATTCCACGACACTGTCCTACCAGAGTGCAGTGGCTGGCTGGACCAGGAGCTCCTTCTGTCTCTCAGTATTGCAAGTTTCTGCATATCTCGTCGATCCTGGAACAATGCTCACCCAAAGATTTCTCAATTCAGTAATAACCTTTTCCTGACGGGTAAGTGTGTATGTGGCGGTAGCAATGGTAGCGCCTGGATCTGACGCTCTATTGGCCGTTATACACAGTTGCGATTAGTTTCAGGCTGTGGCGTGTGCACCGAGGAACTGTAAGGACTGGTGTACGGATGGGGGACTCAATCATTCTGGTGCGCACAATGTCTCACTTCCTGTAAGCACCCTCAGGGGGAGCTGATTAACCTGCTATTGATAGCGGGTCATTAAAGTGCTTATTGAAAGCACTGCGCTTTGGACGTGAGACACGCACCCCGTTTGCAAACCCGAGACGAAGATTTACAGAGAGACTTTCCAGAGTTTTCGCCGTGGCGAGCTTCTCCGCTTACCTCCTTGGGAGTAACCTCGCGCAGACGTTCATTACAATGGTATGTCGATCAGTTCCACCGCTCCCCCTCGTCGGCGCATCTGTTCGCCACTCCCTGCCTTCTGCTCCCACATCTGCGAGTGTCCACGTACTCACCTCGCGGAATCTCTACAGACCAGCTCGGCAGTGGGAATCTCATTCTGCCTAATCATCGTCCGGTTGGGTCACATCCTCCCCGGGGCCCGGGATGAAACTCAGCGCTTGTCGATTCGCGCTCCAGCCTTGCGAACGTCTGTGCCAAATCAAGTTACTATCTCGTTCACCCAAGTAAAGGTTGAGCGGGATGTGTACGTGAGCGAGTCGGAGGACTCCCCCGTAGGGCCGGGGTGTGTAGACACCCCAGGCAACTCACCAAAGACCTTTCGTTCCTCCCTCCCTCTCTCCACTCTTGTGTGAAGGTGAATACACGCATTCCCAGGGATGCAGAGGCTCCGGGCGCGATTTGGGGATCGTCCCGACCTCCCATTAGGAAGACTTCATCAATAATTATATAAGTACTGAATAGACACCTAATATCTCGTCTCCATGTCAGAAGCCCGTGTCACAGTTATTGGACTGGGGATGACGATGTAGGTCGATGGGACGACAAAAGGTCCAAGGGCCAACGTACAAATCAAAATGGCAGCTGTCCTCCCAAATCCACCCAAATGACCAAGCAAGTGGTTCACTTTCCCCCTAACCCGTCCTATTGATGTCTAACTCGTAATAGAACGACGGATTGATAGAACCGCAAGGTTTGACTGGGATGGGTATTGCATCTCGGGATCTGGGTGTTATGTATCAGTAAGATGTCGGATAATGCTACCCCATAACTGCAAGGAACCAAGAGCACGAGAATATATGGGTAGACGGTCGCGGGAAACGTAACACTCACCAGTGAACCACCGCCACGCACATGCGCACCTGTAGCCGGCTCCGGGTCAGCAGCCGTGCGGGGCTTAGTTACGCACCAGAAGGGGACGGAATGTCTCCGGACGTGCGTCAGCCTGTTGCTGAAGTGGCCAAGTGGGGGTTGGGGCACGGTCGCGACAGTTTGCCCCAAGCTTCCCATCGACAGGCGTCGCAATGTTGATGTTAAACACAGTGAGCGTGCAGTGGAGGTAGGATCCTTCAAGGTGCGTTGGATGAGGCCAGGGAGCATGTGGTATCACCAGTCAGGAAACGGCTGTGCCATATGGCACCAGATATGCGTAGTGGATTGTTTTTGTGTGCGTGCTGGGGTGTTTGGTCAAGGTCAGCGTGAATGGGCTAACCACAAAGAACACACCACGGTTGCGATCTCCCACGCAGGCTTGAAGCGTCCCATCCGTGATGCAATTCCATTGGGTGGGCCAATGCCGATATATGCGCTGAAAGTGGGAAATGAAAGAGTTCTGGGCGAGGTCGAGCGATAGAAGTAGGCGCAGGAGCTGAAAAGCACGTCAGATCAGCTTCCGAGATGTTTGTGAACCTTGCTTCGCTCAACGTACCTCCGCTGGTGCGGACCAAATGGTCGCTTTCTCGCTCCGCCCAGGCACAATGATGAGCAGGACACTGATATCCATTGCCGCCCCTTTCCGGATCTCACTCTCCCTCCGCAACCATGTCCGAGCCGTTCTCATTGTTACTCCCCCGATGAGTGAGATGTCGTCCCCAGAGAGAAACCTCTGAGCGGCGCGATGGGTAAGGGGAATTGGATAGCAAGGCGTAGTGGAGGAACCCCGAAACAACGATCAATGGGATGGGCGTTCCTATCGGGTAGCCTTGACGAGGGGCAGGGCGGAACGTAGAGAAGGTTGGTGGCAAACGAAGAAGGCATGGTGGAGTAGGAAGGGTGAGAAAAAAAGTTCCGTCCAGTTGAAACGGGCGTAAAACGGACCTCGAGCCGGCAAACGCCTGTCTATGATGCAACCCGCTTTCCCAAAAGAGTGACCATCCGCATTGACGTCGTCGAGTTGAAAGTTTAGCGTATGCCAGAGTCGAAGAGCCCGATTTCATTCAGGGGATGGCGGTCAAAGGCGGGCGAGGCGGCGATCGGGCGCGTCCCGACTTTCATCAGCTCCCCTGACCGTCTGGCAGGCAGCGGCGCCATCGTCGAAGGGCATGTCGCTGTCGTCCTCAATACCCCTCTCCCGCCTCCGAAGCCCAACTCCGATCCACGATGAGATACACGAGGTCGACGAAATCTTTCACAATTTCAACCCAGGCGTCACTCTTGACGCAGTGCCCGGTCCACGATGGAAACAAGATCTTCACGCTCTCCTCGAACAACCCACCTCTTCGTCCGCTGCATTCGTCATGCATATATTCGTAACATCGTTAATCATCATATCGGCTCTCGTAACCGTCTTTGAGACCGTTCCGACCTTCCGCAAGATTTCGAACGCAGTATGGTTCGGTTTCGAGACGACGCTCGTGGCACTGTTCACAATAGAGTATATCGCGCGTAGTCTTGCGTGGAGCGGATCCTGGAGGTTGTTTTTCCGATGGACTACATGTGTGTCTTGTTCTCCCGCCCATTTCCCCGCTCACAGTTTCTCATCATGCATTGGCTTAATTCTCCTGAAGCGTTCTACGGGATTATAGATTTGCTTGCCATATTACCTTATTATATAGAGGTAGCACTCGGCCAAGACACGGTGTGTTCGTTGTTCCTTCCACCTCACAAGTGCTGACGGTACACCTCAGGCCTCGTTTTTCAGGTTCTCGATCTTACGAACATTTCGTCTACTTCGGGTGTTCAGACCGTTCAGGTATAATAACACGCTCCTCCTGTAAGTAGGCCCTGTCAAATTTGCCAACAAAGTGACTGAACCGGATCTTTGAAGAACGATCGAAGTCATGTTCCTCTCCTTCAGGAGATCACAGCACGCGCTTCTTGCCCTTAGTTTCTTCGTTGTCATGGTCCTGGTAGTGTTCAGCACTCTCCTGTAAGCGGGATCCCCAACTCGCGTCTCATGCGCGCTGATCTCACCTGTTTTTTGTTTTAGATACTTCATCGAACGAGGGACTTGGGATCCTTCTATCGAAATATTCTTGGATTCCAAAGGCGAACCGAGCCAATTCACTGTGAGTCTTCCGTTAGTAACCTTTTAGTGGCGCGGGCTCATCAAATACAGTCTATCCCTGCGGCCGCCTGGTTTGTTCTCGTCAGTAAGCGACACCCCTTCCTCACTCCGCAAGCATAGAATGCTCACCTCCCGACAGCGATTACAACCGTGGGATATGGCGATATCACCCCACGGTCATTCCTGGGGCAAATCATCACGATTCCTCTCCTTGTGTTTGGGCTTCTCCTAATTGCGTTACCTACGTTCGTGCTGGGGAGAGAATTCAGTGCTGTTTGGGACATGATGTCGCACGCCCAGGTATATTGCCAACGAGCTAGTTTTCGGACTGTGACTGATACTTTCCGCTTGTAGTCGCAAATGACTGAAAACGAATTTGAGGCTGTGACTGGGGCAGGCCCGGGATCGACCAGGCCGTTCCGTCATGAAAGTATCTACATACACCCGAACCTGACGAGACGCGACATGTCTGTGGACGTGGGGGAGCAACTGTCGGAACTTCAGCGTACGGTGATTGCGCAGGGGGAGCTGTTGAAACGACTTGTTAATGAACTGGAGGGCTCCAGACCCAACAGCCGCGCGTCCGCGCGCCAGAACGACATTGGAGTGGCGCTGGGTAGGAACAGAGGCTAGGGAAGATGTACATTCCATTGGAGTCGAGTGCTTATAGGTCCATTAATTAATTTACTGTGCTTGGTTTCGCTTGATGTGCCCGTCCCATGCCGAGTATTGGGGGGAGTGGTGAGAGGCCTCATCGATCAATCCCAGAACACCCCCACCTATTCCACCAACCAAATATTGCCTGTGACATGGAGAAACGCTGACTACATTGACAGCAACAATTGTTGAGGCGCACAAGGGATTCGGCTAGTGGTTGAAACGGACATCGGTGGGCAGGCGGTTAAATGTGGTCGGTTGCTGGAGGGAGCTGGCGAGATTAGGATTGATGATTGCCCACTTCTAAGTCACACGAAAATTTATTCCTCCAACCTTCTCGTTGTTCTTGCGTAAGGTTTCGGAACGCGGAATCCATTTCCACTATCGCGAGGAGGGTAAGATAAAGATGGTATCAACGTGCGACCTTTGGGGCTTTAGGGTGTGGCAGGTGATCACCCGGCGGGAACGCCGCTGCGGGGTTCGGTCACAGTATTCCAGTCTCCAGAGCTTTTCGTGGAACCCGGGAACACAATTTAGGAGAGTGAACTACGTTTTTCAGTTCAGTCGATGATGAGGAACGGGAGTTTGATGACCAGCGTTTCTGAAAAAGCCGACACAGCCCCCTGCAAAACTGAGAGGGGGAATCAGCCAGGCGCGTATATAGGTGGTGCGAGGTACACCAGAGGCACAATTTTGGCGGTGAAGTCGACCGAGGCTCCGTCTATCACTTGTTGGATGGTGGGGCGGATCGGGATTCAGCCTCTCGGTCTCTCCCTCCGCTTTCCAGGAACACCGATGTAATGTTCCAGTACCACACCTTCAGGATCTCAGTCGTCACAACAATTAACCCGTGGCGGCGGCACCATCGTCGAAGGGCGTCTCCAGCACCCCTCCGAAGCGCAACTCAGTGATTCACAACGAGATGCAAGAAGTCACTGAAATCCTCCACAGTTTCGACGCCCCCGACACGGTAACAACACCCTTACGTTCTCCTCGAACGGCCCATTCTCCATCCTCCGTCTTCATCATACATGTATCCCCAACATCGTCAACAATCATATCAGATCTCGTTACTATCTTCGAGACCGTCGCAACGTTCCCCAAGATCTTGAACACGGTGCGGCCCGGCGTGGTTCGGTTATAAGATGATGCCTGTGGCTTCGCTCGCAACTAAATACATCGCACGTAGTCTTGCGTGGAGTTGATCCTGAGGGATACATGTATTTTCTCCCGCTGTTTCTTCTCTGATCACGGATACCGTTTTCGTGTTCCTGATGGGGCTCAGATTTACTCGCCATCCTACCCTGTCGCATGGAGGCGGCACTTACTCAAGACACGGTGCGTTTGTTGTTCCTTCCACCTCCAAAGTGCTGACAGCCCATCCGAGGCTTCTTTTTCAGGGTTTCGATCTTATAAATGTTTTTTTATACTTCGGGGGTTCTAACCATTCGATATATCAAGAACCATCCTCTTGTTGGCGGACCCTGGTAACTTTCCAACGGAGTGACTGAGCGAGATCTTTGAAGAACCATTTTCACGCCCCTCTCCTCCAGGAGGTCTTAGGACGCACTTCTTACCCTCGATTTCTTCGTCGTCATGGTCCTCGTCGTGTTCAACACTCTCCCGTAAGTGGAGTCCCAACTCATAAGGTACTTAACCGGACGGGGAACCTGGGACCCTCGATCAAAGCGCTCTTGGATCCCGACGGTGAACCAAGTCGTTTCACTGAGGCTCCCGTTAGAAGCCTTGTGGTTGCACGGACCCATACGAGTACATTCTACCCCTGAGGTCACTTTGTTCTCGTCAGTAAACCGGACATCTTCCTCACTCCCATTCTTGGAGCGAATAATCACAGTTCTTTTCCTGATATTTGGGTTTCTGATCGCATTGCCTACGTGTGTTACGGGGACGAGCATCAGTCCCATCCGGGATATGATGTTGGGTGGCCAGGTATTTTGCTTGTAAGTGAGTTCTTGAATTGAGGCTGACACTTCCCGCTTGTAGTCGCGACCGACCAAACATGAGTTTGAGGCTGGAGCTGGGGTGGGCCAGGGAATCGACCCAAGCGGAAGTAGGGACACTTGGAGGTCTGGACTCCGGATGCCAGGGGGAAATCCTCAATGCCACGATTGGTCCTAGAGTACCACCTTGGCCCAACCCCATCTATTGGCACTGGTCAATCCCAATGTACGAGGTACCAACCAAACATCACCAGTGAGAGATACACAAGGACAGTCACCTGACAATGTTCTCTGAATGAGATGACCACAAACATGCCTCGTGGGGTGATCATGTCCTTGATCACATTCCTTGCATCAGCGAAAATGAGAATCACTTATTTTCTTACTTTTCTCACCTTTTCCCACCTTTCTGTCACTTTCTCACTTATTTCCAACTTATATAAGCTATGCCCCCAAAATAAATAAGTCATTGAATTAGGAAGCATGTGTTTTTGGCAGGCAAAAACAGCCGAAAAAATAAGTTGATTGCAGTCTTGCTGATGTGTCATGCCACCTGTCCCTTATTGTTTCTTTGTGGAGATGGTAGGAGTGGATTCCAGTCCACCTGTCAAACCTGTCAACTTATGCTACCACATCTGGTTGTTGTCCCCCATCCAACTGCAGGATAGCATTGTGGGGAGGGCTTTCCCGACCAGTTCTCATCCTTAACTCAAGATTCACCATCTCAAGTAGTCCCTGGGAGAAAGGGGGAGACACATCTGTGGAGGGACCCTAGTTGCAGAGTACTTTGGGAGTTTCAGATAAATATTGTGGAAGTTGGAGTTGATGAGGGTCCACCCAAATGTGGTAGTTTGAAAGTTTCATCAGATGTGTTACTATATGGGAAGAAATCCTGATCTCCCCACCTATGGCAGCAGACAAAGAATAGCAGAGTGTAGAGGTTTTCCCTCATTTATGATGGTACCAGGGTATTTCTGGGGCTAAAGAGTTGTACATGGTGGACCCATATGTGCATGCATCCGTGTGATAGGTCAACAACACCATGCTACCCTTCCTTCCCAAAGACCCTGTTAGCCTTGACAATCTCCCCCTCTGCCACTGGGAACCAGCATTGGTGGAAGATTTTGATTGCAGTGAGAGTGTGTTCAATCTATTGCCCAGCTTTAGTAATCTAGGATGCAAATAGCTGAGGTAATAATATCACTCAGTGGAATTTATTCTCAGGTAAATGGGCAACTTGCAGATGGGTAGGACCATCAACTGGCTGGAACCTCAAATTTGTTGTTCTGGATGGCTGGTTGTGTTTGAAATGTGTTTCCTTCTCTTCAACATGATGTCCTACTATTATAAATGTGCATGGGTCACTATCACATGCAATCCACTCATTGCATACAAAATACCCTACTGATAAACTCAGTTCTCACACCCTTCTGGTCAACTGTTGGTCTAAGTTGTTCATGCTGCACTCACCAGGCAATCTGGCCTTTGAAATGTAGAATATGATGCATGGGTAAAAGGGGTACATAATCTGAAAATCTCAACTAACAGAGCATATGACTGAAGTCCAGGATCAATATCTCCCCAGAGTTATAACTAGTAGCCAGATACTGGCCATCCCACTATGCATGTGTAGGCTTTGCAAACCTCCCACCAAACTGAAAAACCACCCTTCCAGTAACTTTGTTCTTGATCTGAGATAGTCCAATATCCCACATATGAGTGTTGTACAGGTGTGGTGGGGGTGTATCAGATAACTGAATAGGGGACAGGCCAGGGGTTTCAAAGTCCCACCCCAGAGGCCCTGATGAAGGGGAGTGAACCCAGACTCTTGAATCATCCACAGTGAGGAGTCCCTGAACATCAGTTCCTCTAGTTCCACAAAACCCACGCACTCTCCTGTCTCCATGGAGAGAGCTTGGATAAACCACCCATGCAAGGAGAAGATTTTAGATCCATTCCCTGATATCTTGAGATCCTGAGTAGTTTCCAGGGCTATGTCTGCCATTTTAGGTTTCCCCTTCTCCACGTCCCAAATGTGAACCTTCTCTGAATCCAAGATGCAATCAACCCAATCAAGATAATCCTCATGCCAAAAAAGGATTAACTGACTGTTGACCAGCTGGACATTACACATACTGGGGCCTTTGGCTGGGGTTTGGAAAGATGCTGTGCAGAGGCCATTTGAGATGTCCCAGGTCCTCACCACCCCATCTGAATCACATGAGATAACAACACCATCTTTAGCTTGCAGTGTGATGGATGCAATTAGAGCAAAAGTAAGAGGTATGGGGTGTCAGAACCGACCTTGCCAACAGGCCTATTGAACCGATGCTAGTCTCCTATGACTCTCGGTACACGAAGTTATGGGGCAACCGCGGATTCTCAGAGTGGGTCGAGACAGACCACTCCCGTACGTGTTGGCGTAACTTGCGGCTCCGGAATATCCGT
>Ga0307511_10008663_pt1 | contig 10168 bp, 6 predicted proteins | sample 13_EM_MG_FD_200266 | JGI IMG/M metagenome (GOLD analysis project Ga0307511, IMG submission 200266) | Populus trichocarpa ectomycorrhiza microbial communities from riparian zone in the Pacific Northwest, United States - 13_EM | ecosystem: Host-associated > Plants > Roots > Unclassified | place... | reverse complement strand
TGGTAATAATATTTATACAAGTTAAGAGAACTATTCCCCTATTTATTCCAAAGCAAATTAAATGTTGCTAAGTACTCTCTAGCTATGACTTGATCCCATTGAAACACACACACGATATATATATATATAATGAACACAAACAGGCAATTCCTTTCTAAACTGTTCTTTTTCCAAATTACAATGCTAGATAATTTATGAATGATTAAGTGTATCATTTTTACGCATATTTCAATAATAAATAAACTGCAATTGGATTGTGATCTGCTACTTGGCACGTACAGCCACAAGAAGAAGAAAAACCATCATTGATTGATTAATAAGCCCTATGCATCTACATCTTCTTTCCCTTTATGGTGTGCAAATGGCTCCATCTCCAAGCCACCATCCTCCAGCGATGAGTGCTCCCAGCTCGAGAAATGATGGTTTCCAAGCGACGAATTGTCTGCTGATAACATATCCGCTATACTGATCCCATCTTTAGAACCAACATATTGTTGCACCACAAGAACTGAGCCTTGTGCAAAACTTGATGTAATTAGCAAATCCCCAATAGGCCCCAGTTCTGGGTACTCGCACCAATCTGCCAAGCTTTCTGTGAGAGGTGAGACTATCCCTTCCCCTCTCCCAACAACATAGAGGTCATATATGTGATGCATTTCTTGTAATGCTAAAACTATCTCTTCGTCGTTGTTCACTACCTTCTCTTGATAACTTACAAATTGTTCTCCTGCGGTCTTAAGCCTGAACTCGTTCACATACTCATCGTCTAGTTTTCTGTTACTGTCGACATATGTAATGGATGTTAACATTTTGTGTGCCTCACCAACTGGTAGTAGGTCTTTTGGTTGAATTTCTTCTACTTGATCTCCTGGAAGAAATCTCACTACTGTTAAACCAATCCCTTCTGTCCCTCCCATTCTCCATGCATATGCTAGAGCCTCACGGTCATCAGGTCCTCCAACGAACAACATGAGTATCTGGCGCATAGTGAGACTAGATTCTCCATTTTCGGAAACCCCGAATCCTCTGTCAACAAAAATCCCAACTGAGCACGGCGCATTAGCCAACACATTGAGGTTTACACCTCTAAATGAAGTGTTATCCTCAGCTTCTAATTTCCCGTCCTTAGATGGTAGCTTATGGAACGGTATGACCAAAAGAGACGTATGTTTTTCCTCAGCAAGACTGCAAATATCTTCATGCATGGAAGCATGTGGGGACATTGCGGTAAGGGCGTGGATATTAACGTTGTCATTTAGAGTCTGGTAAGTTTCAAGTGCAGTAACTATTTTTTCGGAATGGGAGTTTTTGCGGCCATGTCTAGAGTAGCCACTGGATTTGCCGCCCGTGCTGTGGACAATGAGCATAGCAGAGGCACGGCCAGTGAGCTCAAGGACGTGGAGTGCAAAGACAGTGAGAGGAGATTCTCTGGTAGCATTGGAGGAGTCTATGAGGCTAATCATGCCTGATACATTGCGGAAATTCTGGAAGCATGCTAGGATTCGTAATTCACCATCTTGTCTTCCTTTCTGTATTGTCCTTCGCTTGTAATTGGATAAATGTTTTGCGGGGCGGTAAATGGAGGCTGTCACAGGAGCCACAACCCCCGTCATTAACAAAATGGCAATCGCCATCACTGTATAATCTCGTTTATTCAAGAACTGTAACACAATTAGCATTTATATTGATTAGAGCCAATTATTAATATAGCGATCATGAAATGTCCACATTTGTAAACCATGGCATGAGTTTGTGATAATAACAAAACATGTAAAATTTGGATGTGAGAGAGAGAGAGAGAGAGAGATTACTTCTCCGCTATTGCCTAACTGAAGGATCAAAATTGCCAAGATGCCTTTGGTATTCAAAACTATTCCAAGAGAGAAACCATCTCTAGCTGGCACGTTTTCGTAAAAAGAAACAAGGAGAGTGCTTAGAATCTTTGCTGAACAAGAAAGTACCACAACCACCGACCCCATTGCCAAGTGAGCCTTTTTATCAAAAAGTGACCAAATATCTATTCTGATTCCACAAATTGTGAAGAATAGAGGCAACAAATACCCCGTCACAAATTCCTCAAATTTGTCTAGGAACGCAGCAGCTAGAATCCTATTCGGCATGATAAACCCGAAAATAAAAGCCCCAACAATGGAGTTGGTCCCGAGAACATCAGTAACAACCGCAAATGCAGAAATCGAAACCAGAACAAAACATAGATAATTCTCACTATAGTCGTTTTCTTTAGATGTTTTGCTGATTATGATGGCCAGAGCCGGGCGGACTACGAAAATGCAAAACAAAGCGAAACCAACAGTTGAAAGAACTGCTACTGAGGCACCACCACTCGTTTGGTTAGAAAATGCTATCCCGATAATAACAAGAATCCAAGAAATCAAGTCAGTGACAAGAGAAGCTGACATGGCCATTCTTCCAATATCCGAGTGGAGTAGCTTGACATCATTTAAAACTCGAGCAACAATAGGGTAGCCTGTGACTGCCAGTGACAAACCTACGTAGACGCATCCGGTTGGATTATATCCTCCTCCGGGGACTTGATTCATGAGGAAGAAAAGGCCAATTCCCATAATGAAAGGAATGAGGACTCCTGCAATAGCAATATGGATCGCCTTCTTGCTTGTCCGTGTTAAATTTTCAATTACAGACATGTCAAATTCTAAACCAATCAAAAACAAGTGGCAACACAATGCCCAATATGCTACTGTTTCAACTGTCACGATGCTTCTCAAAGGGAACATATCGCGAAACTTAGGGAACAGACTCAACGCACTTGGCCCCATCAGCACACCACCCTGCAATACATAATTAATTATACCGCATGAGGGATCGATATATAGAGTAAGAAATTCAATACCTAGCTATAATCCATCTTGAGATGCATGTTCTGAACCAGTTTCCATTTCTCAATTAAGTTCACTCCATATATAATTTTCAATGTTCATGCATGGAAACTGTTTGAAAATTAAGAATGCTAGAGGATAAAGTTGCATTAGTGATTAATGCCGTGTGTGTGTGTGTGTGTGTGTTGCTTACCAGAAAATCTGTGACGATTCGAGGAACGGCCAAAGGTCTCAGGAGGTAATAAACAGCACGAGTGACGAAGATGGTGGCGGCGAGTTGCATTGCCAAAAGAGGAAGGGATTGAGTCAAGGGATTTTCGGATTGCCAGATTCCATGTTCAGCAGTGATATTCACGACAAAACAAGGTTTATTTGATGCATTTCGTACATGATAAAAATTTTGCAGTTCATTGAGATCCATTTAGCTTTCGTAGATAAATTATTCTTTGTTTCTGATAGGCAAATGATTGAGCCAGGGACGAAGGAAACTATCTAAAGAAGAAGAAAAGAGATGGATAAGTTTTGACAAAGTCGTCATGGACAAGTAAGAAATCATTGGTAGTCCCGTGTATCTGAGGTAGCATTTAGCTTCTTTTTTTGAGGTGATAATTTTCTGTCAGTGATATTGTTGGATTCTTACCTCGTCATGTCATCGCTGTTCAACTCAGCTGCATGTCTATTTCTGGGATGCCAACTCTGTCATCGTCTTAATTAGGGCGCAAGGATCCTGTCAATGCCGTCATTCCACAAATTGAATCTATCTTCTTACTCAATATTCAAGACCCAGAGGCATTATATGTGAGAATTGATTGGATCCTTTTCACAAACTGATCTAACAATGAATATTAAAGATCAAATAAAACCAATCAAAATTATAAAACCCAGGTATTTTTTTCCATGTTTCAAGGGAAATCCTATCTAAAATGAACCAAGATTGATTTTTTTTTTTTTTTAAATGTGGCAACTAAACCTTTCTCTCCCCTCCTCCTTTTTCAATGATTTTCTTTATCCTCTCTCAACATTCAATGACTAAAACATAATAAAAATAAAATTTAGAATCAAAACATAAGGATCAAATATAAATAAAATAAGACTTTAGGAACCAAATTGAAGTTTTCCACCCCTTTATAACAATGAAAATAAAAAGATGTTTTTTGTGTTAATTTTGGTCCTTGTTCATTTAATTTTTTCAACAATAACATAAAATTTTACTTAATAATATTGATCTTTAATTTAATATGAGAATATTCTTAGAAGCTTCGTATATGTGATAACATGCAAAGCAAAGAAAATCATAACATAAAAGATATAAAAATAACTTTTGAGGATGAAAGTGCAAAGAAATTAGCTTCGATCGAGAATGGAATTGAAAAAAACTATTGAAGGAGCATAATCTGATGGTTTTAACCATTAGATATTCCAAGTAAGTCTAACTGGTTTCTTGAGCTAAGCCTTAGACTAGACTAAGACAAACTCTTCAATACAGCAAAACTCTGTGAACTGACAAAATGCATCTATCCATTCAGAATTGTAGGATGGTTACAATATTGATGAAACAAATACATGTAAGCTTGTATTACTGATGTGACTTGAGAATTTACAGGGAGACCTAATTGTAGGGTTTTGCAATTATTCCTTTAAATTTCGATAGCCTGAACAGGTGATGCGAGCAGCTGCTATTGTGATCAATATTGCCTCCTCTGCAGATTAGCAAGGCTGCAATCCTAAGATGATTTAAAACTCTAGTAACAGTGACCTTTGAACACCTTCCCCGTCTACTTTCTAGCCGAGCAACCGATCAAATTGAGAGGAAAACATGGCACGCTCCTAGCAATCAAAAGATGAGAAAGCCTTCAGTGCGGACCTCTCTGCAGACTTCTGTAAGATCCGCTATTCAACAGTACGGTTTTTGTCCAATCTATTTAGTTGTTGCTAACACGTTCAATATAATTTTACCACAACAAACTTGATTAAAATATCTAGAACAAAAGATGTTAATGTTGCAGAACAATTCAAATTTGGGCTGGGCTTAAAACCCATTAACTAAAAAAAATCCTACCAAAATAACAAATTAAAATCCAATAATAAAGATAAATAAAATCTAATAGCTTGTGCTTGGATGAGCCCAATCTTCACAAGGGTTGGGCATCCTCCGTCATCATAAATCATACAGACATCTGAACAATATCTCGGGTCTGATATCCCATCAACTAACTTTTAAGAGGGAGTAGATATAGGTTGGAAAAAAATTTGCATATAAACAATAAAGACCAAAGTAATGCATAATGATCCAGCTGTCTAATCTGCGTTGTGATCACCTAGATGCAATTGCCAGGTAGTAATTTACACGAGAATGATAAACAAATGGACAATTTCAGAGGAACGGAGAACACAGAAGTGGTTTGAAAGTAGATATACATTTTTCCCTCATGTACTCCTAGTGAAACAACGGTTTTCAAACACAACCTTGAACTCTACTCGTCAAACTCAGAGGCATCCTCAGGGTCTTCATCTTCACCGCTTTCCTGCAATAAAATACTTGTTTTAGGAAAACCATATGAAAACACATTGCAATTGAAACCCAAATGGGTATTAAATTTAATAACCAGCTCCCCAATTTCAGAGGAAATAATAACGAGTTCACCTTTCTCTTGATATATTCTGACGTGGCTCTATCAAACTCCGCCCTCTTTTCTGTGGCTATATCATAATATTTAACCTTTTCCTGTCACAGGTAGGGAAGAAAGTTAGAAGGTGATTCTGATGTCGAATTTCCATATGGATCTTCTATATTTGAAGATTTTAACTAGGAATAACATCAGATTATGCTGTGGATGAAGTTCAGGTTTGATAGCTGGATTTGGATCGGTGTTGAAACAAAAGAATGTAGAGTTGATTGCGAGTGATGTTAGGATAAATGAGAGAAGAATGCAGTACACAGAAGATCAGAGGAACGAGGACAACAGTGGGCAGACATGCATCAAAGTGAAGTTTTCAGATTATACAAATGTTTTTCATTTCATCAAAAGCATGTTAAGATGCAAAGGGGTTGTGGTCAACAGCACCAATAAACCACTGAATGAAACCAGCAATACTTTAATTTTTCCAAGACACTAATGGTACCAAAACGTCAATGTCATAAACCAGCAGTTCTTAGCACCCACAAAATTCACATCAAAAGATAGTTCCTACTGAGAAGCTAATCTATCTGTATATGGAACGAGGCATTTTTTTTTACAAACTGGGACTTAAAGGAAAGCTATGAACTATGATGAACAAACCTCATAGGTCATTGTTTTCCACTTTTCTCCACATGCCTTGCCAACCTGAAAAGGAAAAGATTATGCAGTTCATTTTCATGCTAATTACTAATCAGAGAAAGTGGGCAAGAGAGAGAGAGGCAATTGAATTTACTAGCTATATAGCATATATATACCTCACGCATTGACTTGACATCTGGATTCTGCTCTTGGAATTCCTTGCGGAAATCCTCTCTTTAGGAATCAAAGTAAAATTCAATTACCAGGGGGAACATGAAAATTTTTGGCATTTTTAAAATAGATCAAAGACAAATCCTATAAAGCTTATAGAAACAAGTTCAAGTGGGCAACACAGAACATTTTCCATAACTTTAAAATAAAACGTGACTTTCATGCTTTAAAAACCAAAATAGTAGTAGTAATAATAGGATGTAAAGTGAACAATAACAAATTAACCTCCAGGTTTTCACAGGGACGTGAGATGAAATCCAAAGATCAAAGTGGCAGGATTGGTATTAATTCATACTGCTGAAATATCTGTCCAGCTTGGGCAAGACTAAAAACAATGAAGTAATAAATTTACAAGCAACATCATGGACCTATGTTCATGGTTACTTGGATCACTCTGCATGGAATTTACCCTTATAGTTAAACATATTGACACAAAAGAGGATCACTATGAAAGTCCACATATTAGCAGTAAATTTAAGCGGTAACCGACTGGAGAAGAAATATAAAACCAAGCAAATATGGGCATGTGTGTTCCTTATCTCCTCTTGTTAATATGATTCAATTTATTGTAATCCATATCTATACTGAATCTAAAAATACTCCCGTTCAAATTGCAAGGATGAAACAGAAGACAAGAGCTTATTCAGACATTAACATTTTGGTGTCTAATTGCATCTTTCATTTTCCACGCAATAAAAGACTTGGAAGTAGCCCCATAGCCTGTGAGCCTACTAAAAGATGGGGTTGAAACAACCACAAGCATCAAGAGAACCAAACAAAATCCTACCAAAAAAGAAAAATAAAATAAAATAAAACTTCCATCAATTAACTCATTCCAATAATGTTGGCAACCAGCTTCAACCAACATGTTAGGATTCTCATATAGTTGCTGAGCAGCCAACTCCTAACCATGCCTAATTAAAAAGATGATGACAAGAAAAATAACAAAAACGTTAAGAATTATAAATAAATAAAAGCTCACTTACAAGAAGTAAAAGAAAGCAGTTGGAGGTTTCTTGGGCTTTTTAGCATCAAATTTCTTATTTTTCTTGGTCTTCGACTTTGGTCTCCTCTCATTCTCACTCCTAACCACTCTCTGTTGCCGTGTAGACCTCTTTGTGATCTCATTGGACCTTATCCTCAACACCATTTTTCCCCTAGAAAGAGAGAAGAAAAGCGGGAAAAAAAACATCAATATTACAACCAGCAAATAACTCCATTGACACAGTAAAATATAAATACATATATATTGTTCACAGAAGAAGTGGGTTTCCAAAAAAAGAGACCCAATACAACAAAAACCACAATAATTATAAAAAAAAAGAGTTCAAGGGTTTTATTAGCAACAAAACAAAGAACATGTAAAAGCAAAGCAATGATGCAAAAGAAAAGAGAAAAAAATAAACAGTGAGAGAGGGAGGCGAGAAAGTGGGTTTTACTCTTTAGAGACTCTTTTAGAAGAGGTCGAGGAAGCTAAGGAAGAGGAAGAAGAAGAGCGACATTTCTTGGATTTTGAAGCTTTCTTTGCCATTTTCTTCGTTTATTTTCAGGGTTTTGTTCCTTTCTTGCCCTTTCTCGTTATGCTTGCTTTCTTTTAGCCTTTTAGGTTTGGTTTTTTTTATTTTGACGATTTGGTCGTTCTTTCAGTAGATGAAAACGCTGCGTTTTCGTCCAGATTTTCCCTTTTATTTCGGGCAAACCTTGTAAAAGTCCTCAACCTACTGTTGCAGTTAGGGGTGAGCAAAAAAACTGAAAAACTGATTAAACCGAGAAAATTGAAAAAAAATTAACCGAAAAAACCGAACCAAAAATAAAAACCGATTAAACCGATTAAAATATTTAGAAAAATGTCCGATTCGGTTCGGTTTCTGGTTTTGTAATGTTTAAACCGGACAACCCAAACTGAACCGAACCGGTTCGGTTTAGAAATAAAAAAACTCTTTCTACCCATTAACCCTAGCAGGTTACAGCCGCCCCCTCCCTCTAAAACAAGTATAAATACCATATTTTCTTCTAACCCTAAATTTCAACATTCTCAGCCGCCCCTCTCCCTGCTCTCTATCTCTCACTCTTAAATCTGTCTTCTTCTCCTTAGATAGCAAAAATCTCTCTTTCAAAAACCTATTATCTTGTGCATCTTTGCCATTCTTACTTGTTCTCTCTTGTTGGGCTCTCCTGTCTGAGTGTGTGCTGGCTTTTGTCCTCTTCGATTTGCTTTCTTTTCTTTTTTGGCATCTCTGGTCTCTCCCTAGTTTCAAATCAATTAGTGATGAAAGGGTTTTCTTGAATCAATACCAACACAACTACCACCAAACATCCTTGCACCTGTTTTGCTTACCATGAAAGGGTTTTCTTGGGATTTCAGAGAAACCAAGATCTAAAAACTCTGCACTCTCAACAGTTTCTGTATCAATGTTATCGATGATTTTCTTGTCTCTCATCTCTCAAATCTGTATTCTTCTCCTCCATGTTTTTTGATGATTTTACATTTCAATAACTTTTGATTTTCTCTTTGTTTTTTTGCAGTCAAATCCTTTTGTTTTGTGTATTTTTTGTTGGGTTTAACTTCTGGACAAGGAGAACAGAACGAAAATTGGAGTTGATTTTTTGGAAAATGGAAGCAAGTATAAAAATTTCAGTTTGAACCGGTTTGGAAGGGGAAAAAACTGAACCGAACCGAACCGAACCGAAATTAATCGGTTTGAACCGGTTTTCGGTTCGGTTCGGTTCCAAAACTAAAAATAAAATAAAATCGGTTTGGCTATATAGTTGCAGTATCGATTAAGGGTTGTTTGGAAGGATATTAATGGTTATTTTTTAAAATATATTTTGTTTATAAATATATTAAAATAATTTATTTTAAAAAAATATATATTAAAATAATTTGAAAACACCAAAAAATATTAATTTAAAATAAAAAAAATTTCAAAAATATTTTTGAAACGCAAAAATAAATAGGCCCGAACCCAACCTAATTTTTTTTTTCTCAATTAAGAGGCTATATGTTTGTGTTTGTAATTGCGTTTAGAAGTCTTGAAAAAATATTAAATTAATAATTTTTAATAATTTTAATATATTGAGGTTGAAAATAAAAAAATTATTTTAATATATTTTTAAACAAAAAATATTTTTTAAAAACATTATATACCATAAAACTAGACACACACTTAAAGATAGTGTTTGACATTGTTGTAACAGTTGTTTTTCAAAATGTTTTTTTTTTTTAAATATATTAATATTTAAAAAAAATTATTTTTTATATCAACATATTAAAATAATTTAAAAATAATTTTTTAAAAAATCACATCATGACGCTTAAACAAAATCACCAATCAAATACTTTCGGTAGATTTAGTTCACCAATCAAAGCCGTTAAAAAATTGGTATTTTTTCAAGAGAAAAACCCGCAAATTCCCCAAACTTTTTCCCTCCCGTATTAAATCCAAGGATGTAAGCAATCACATATAACTTAAAACTAATCCAAAACAAAAGATCTGAATCACAACAGTCTAATGACTTAATTTTCACTTATGATAAACTAACCCGTTTGTTTGCTGGAAAGTAGTTTCTTTTTGGAAAGTGAATTCTGGGGAAAGTGAATTCCGGGAAAGTATTTTCCGATGTTTGGTAGTGTAATGGAAAATAAGTTGGAAAACACTTTCCAGTGTTTGGTTATGTCATGGAAAATGAGTTGGAAAATAACTTATTAATGTTTTATTTTTCTCAAGTTTATTAAAATAATGAGGAACAAATCTTACAAATTAAAAAGTTGAATGAGAATGAAATTGAAAAAAAATATAATTTCATAAATTATCTCAA
>Ga0307511_10008661_pt1 | contig 10170 bp, 10 predicted proteins | sample 13_EM_MG_FD_200266 | JGI IMG/M metagenome (GOLD analysis project Ga0307511, IMG submission 200266) | Populus trichocarpa ectomycorrhiza microbial communities from riparian zone in the Pacific Northwest, United States - 13_EM | ecosystem: Host-associated > Plants > Roots > Unclassified | place... | reverse complement strand
TGAGCGGCACAGATGAGAGTGGGCGTTTCTGATGGAGTGGTTTTTTCGCTCGCGGGGTTTTTTGAGATTTTTCTATCTGCGAACTTTGAACATTACTTGCATATAGAACTGCGTGGGCAGTCGGATTAACTCAACCACCCTTGAATCCTGCCGGTCTTCCGGGGGCTCATCATACACTATCAAAACGGACCGCATATGAGTACTGAGTATGTAAAAAAAATATAAAAAAATATGTGCATGGGTTCTACCGTGTTTGTGAAGTGCATTTTTGGGGATAATGCCAGGAGCGATTCCATGGCTATGCGTTCATAGGATGCTCGCTCGACTGTAGATGCGCCAGCAGCAGGCAGCAGCAGTGAACTACGACTTGGGTTGCTCTTAGGACATCAAAAACGGTCAAGAGTTGTTAGGCCCATAATTTCGAAATTTTTAGAGCTCCCCAAGATTGCAAGTCTTTCGGTTTTGACGCTTGCCTTGAAATCTCGGGGTGTGGGAGGTTTCTGAGGGGGAAGAGTTACAAAGTACTGTATGTGTGATACCTGGTAGGCAGGGGAATGGTGCAATAGGAAGCGCAGGTAGTAGAGCTGATCGCAATACGTATATATAATGTAGAGTTCACTAGATGGTAGAAGTGGACGATGTGATGATGCCTTGTTTGTAGCAAGAAGAGCCGAGATGTCGGTTTTTTTTTAATTTTATTTTAAAGGTTCGTTCTCTTGGGTAACCCTAAGCATGGATGTCAATAACGGGTCAATGAGAATAAAGACAAAGGTGACGGACGCAATGCAGAGCTCCATGAACGGCTGAGGCGCTGAACGGGTGAAGAGTGGGATAAGAACAGCCTGACAGAGGAAATAACCTGTAGCGAGTTCAGGGTAACTAGGGTAGCGTTACATAAGCGGTTGGCGCTGGTAACTTTTTTTTTTTTTTTTTTTTGAAAATCAGTACTCGTATTCATGGTAAGCATATGGTGAGGAATTGAATCCCCGAGTGGAAACTCGGCTAGCCTATCCAACCTCTGGGCCGCCCTGCCCCGAATCTACCTGCAAGACCAGATAACCACCGAAGAAAACCATTACCAGTGAAGAAATAACGCGCGCGCTGGTAGCTTGGGTGGGGGATGTGCGTTCCAACAGTATTGTTACGGGGTATAAACTCACATAGCAGAAAATCACCTGTGTTTTAAGAAACATCAGGGCACCAGAGCCTTGTAACTTTTTTTCTGTTTATTTTTTATTTTTTACCTACTCTTTACTCATATAAGACCCCGGTGTTTTTTTTAAAATTTTTTTTTTAAAACAACTCAATACTCGCATTGATACTATCTAGTATATGGCAAGGCAACGCATTTCCGGATGGAGACCGGGCTGGATGATCTAATCCCTCGACCTTTTCTGCCATTGTCTCTCCAAATAGGTACATTAGTCTTGGTTACAAAGGAAATCCGCCACCTCCGCACACCATTCCTGATATGTAAAGGTCTCATCCCAGGTTCCCCCCCTGCCATCCCCAGCTTCCCTACATACCTTTATGTGCGCGCTATTTTCAGTCTCCCGCGCTTGCACCTCAGGTCGTCTGATCTCCCGATCTTGTGGAGCCAGTACTTGAACGGGCCTCTGTCGGTAACGATGTAGGTCAGGCCTTGGGCGGCGCCCCTGCCCTACCTACGTATTTGGGTACTCGGTTAGTACAGCCTGAAGCCTTGTCTGATTCCCGCCGGTGTTGCTATTCTGTGCTGGTCCATCAGTCTGCCTGACATCACTGCGATCTTGGATCGGTAGTCCGCCTCCTCGTTGCCTTCGGTTCCTTGATAGCCTTTGACGTTCCCTCGCTTTGACGGCTCGTGTGAATCGTCGCTGGATCCAGAAATTTGGAGCCTTATGTTGGAGGTTTATGACTTGTGCTATCGCCCCCTGCTTGTCCGAGATCACCGTGTCCTTTAGAGTCATAGCCATTCCCAGGAGCTCCGCGCCTGTGACCGTTGCATATACCCCTAAGGGTTGGGAACACTGTGCTGACGCTATTGTCGCATAACCCTGTATCCTGCTGCTATCGGAGAAGCCTCCACTCGCAGTAGTGTAGTAAATTCCTTGATTGTAGCTTGTGTCACCCGGGGATATCTCCTCCTCCCGCCATCCATCTCAGGACCGTGGCATCCTCCAGCAACTCTTCCAGAATAGGCGCCCCGATAGCCTACAGGCCCAGGATCGTCCTCGCGTACGTGCTTGTCGCGTAACGAATGTGTAGCAGGATCTGTGAGAGGTCCCCAATCCCAGTGATCTCCTGTATTTTTTCCCTGGCATTGCCTCTGAAACCCTGTACGGTCCACCTGTTGTATTCTGCTCGGAACCTGTGCATTTATTCTATTGGGTTCTAGTATAGCTAGGCCTGGGCTCGAGCTTTTACCATATATTTTAGGGCTCGAGCTCGGCCGGTTCGTGCCCAGGCCTAAGTGTAGCTCCCCCCTTTAAGTTAGGATGGGAATGATTTGCCCGATCACTAAAAGGTGTATAATTATGACCGAATTACCTCCACCAACGTCTCGCTATGGCTTCGGCCACAGCCAAGTACGGCGCACATCCCCTGCTTCACTCGAGTGTCCTTGCAACCAACCCTCCACACTCGGAACACTGTGTTCATGATGCCTCTGGTGTAGCCCAGCCTCGTGGAGGTGGGGGGATATCTGGACAGATAGGGAATTTTGCGCGGAGGTGGCGGAGTTCCTGAGAAGGAGCCGGAGGAGGGGAGGGGTAGAGAGATCCTGAATGGGAGGCGAAATGGGAGACGGATAGGAGCCGGGGGAGAGATGGTAGTGGCAAGGAGGAAACATGTATTTAGTTAGCGGGTTGGCAAGGCCCAAGGGTTGAACAATCCAGCCGAGTCTTCACTCGGGGATGCTTGCCCTCGTCATATACCATATAGTATGAATACGAGTACTGATTTAGCAAAAAAACGACCCACAGATTGCGGCCACAGCGCCTGATTGAGTAGTGCATTGCGTCATTCTGTGGGTGCTGGTGGTGTGTCTGTGTGGGAGAGTTTTGTAGAGTGCTTTCCTTCCTAATTGAATTGAGGGTTAGATCTGGGTGTGGCTAAGGCAGTCGATTGGGGGTACTCACTTGTCAGGCCAGATAATAGGTCGCAGCAGAAGCTGGAATCCTCTGTATGTACCTGAAAGAGAGTGGGGAGGAGGGTTGGGTTGCGAGCAATTGAAGCAGTAATGTAATCGCGTGGCCTAGTGGTGAGGAAGTGGTAAAAGCGATGGTTGAGAGGCGAAGGATGAAGGGTGTAATGTGTGGGAAGCGAGCATTTATAGCTGAGTATTCGCACTGGCCCGTCTAGCGAAATGAGGGGCAGTAGTAGAACAACTGCAGGGCAAGAGGCAACAGACTTGAATCTAATACGAGAGGTAGTGCAATCAGACTAGGAACCTATTGTTACTTCAACAACGAATGCCCTTCTGTAAATTCTTTTATTATTCATAGTCGGACCTTGCATGTCGCGCCATAAGGACATATGGCAAACAAAACCCCAAGCCTTCCTGGTGGCGCATCAAAAGTTGCTTTGAATGAGAGAATCCTCCTAACGACCTTACTGAGTCACAAAGTAGCAAAATTTTCAATAACAAAAACCTCGTGGACCTTCTGATGTAGTCTCACGGCAACATTTCCTACCGACAGCCACCTTCATTCCAGACTTACCTATTTTCATTTAATTTAAGAATCTATTGGATACAAGTATATTTCCCCCAGTCCGCACGACATATGCTTGAATGGGGAATGCTCTGCATCTCCGCCAGTTGCGCACCAGGATGAGCCACACAAACTCGTCCGATGGAAGGAATGGCAATGTCATAGGCTACACATACACACACTATATAGATGTGTTAAAGACAGAGGATTAATCTAGCCCGAGGCCAGCATGCATCAGAAACAGCAGTCGAGGGCTGAATGCAGACCCAGGCTAACCCAGACGCTGTTTACCGGACCCCCATCTGGGATTCCCTGGCCATCTGGTTAGCACGTTTGGTACAAACCTTTTATTGCTAGGGCGGTGCTAGAGTTATGGCGGCCGATTGGTGATCTGGTATGACACACGGCATTGTCTGTGATGCAACCACCTGCAACTAACACAAAAGCTCCGCCACAAACACACAAACACCTAGCCAATACCATCCTCTCCGCGCAGGGAGATCCTCGTTCATATTAACTACCCTTTTTATTACTTCTCTTCTGTCCCAATATGTCTGGTAAAAGAAAGTCTCTTTCGCCAAAAGTTTCAGTTGTTGAAAAGTGAGCTGCAACTATGGCAGCTAAGACTCCTGCTGCTCTTCCGGTGACTCCCGAGGTGAAAAGAGGATGTGGCAAAGGCCACGGTCGGGCTGCGACGGCTAGTTCAGTGGGCGAAGAGGTGGACAGTGATATTGACGACGATAACTATATTGAGTCGGAGGAAGGAGTGGAGGCTCTGGACCCAACTCCGTCACGTTTTAAAGCTGTACATGCGGTTACTACTGCAAAAGTGGGAACGGTCTATCATTTTGATGAATTCCCTACCACTGCAAAGAGTCTTAAGCTGCAGTGGAAATACCTCGTTTCTATTACAATAAGCCTCTGAGTCGGATTTACACTTTTCTTCGGGAAATTGGAGCGACAAAATTGGATCTAGGCCTCTTAACGGACTCGACTTGACAAGGAGGAATCAGACCCGATTCTCGTTCTCGTCCATGTCGGATATCAGTACGGTGGTTTAGCTTACTATGGCCTTACGCTGGGACCGCATATGGGTAATGAGTATTTAAAAAAAAAAAATACAATGGTCTTAGTCGCGATATCTACTTCCACGCAAATAATATCAGTCATCTGGGCACGAGAACAGTCAATCGGTTTCTGGAGTCAAACTAATCAGTAGCTAGATTGTTTGGTCGTGAATCAGGCATAAGATAGGGAGGGAATTAGCCTGAGTGGTGGGACTCACTCCCTCCCGCACATAGGGGTGCAGTACCAGACTAGGGGTGTGGGATTTCCACGTCATACAGATATCGTTCGTCTGGTTGCAACTCAGGCTATTGAACAATGCTAGTGAAGGAGTTCAATAAAATGATTGAAGCCATAATGTCCCCCATTGATGCGATTATACCAACGGCGATATTACAGCTGTCTTTAACAGGGAAAGATCTGGCGTCTCTTGTTGCAGGCCTTGCGAATGCTCAACTATAAGTACTCGGCTTCTGCTGGAACCACACATATACCCTTCATCCTTCGCCTCTATAGCCTCAACGATCCTACGACTTCACAAGCACCAGCCCCAAGCAATTACTTTACTCCTTCACTTGTCGGCAGCCCATCCATCCTCCCCCCAACATACTTCCTTTCAGATATATAAATACAGTCCTAGCTTCTACTGCCACATCATTTGTCTAAACCTGTATGTACTCCTAATTTACTGGCTTGGTCACACCAACAGCTAACTCTTGATTCAACTAGCAAGAAACAAAAGACACAATGCACTACTCAACACACCGCTGTGGCCGCCGCAGAGAAGGGCAAGTCCGAATTGGCGCTGGAACCAGAGTCTGAGTCGGGGAAAAGGCTGCAAAGAAGCGTCTGGTAGAGTCGGCGCTCCAAATCAATGAAAAAGAGCAGGAGAGGGTAGGGTTCTAGGAGATGGTGAGCCAGGGCCAAGAGAGGGAGGTGAAACGGGTATGGAGGGGAGGGAAGAGGAAGACAGGGAAGTAGGGGAGCCGACAGTCTCCGCGGCCGATCCCAACTTATCAGAACCATGGAGCGAAGGTGGCTACGAGTCTTTCCCGAGGAAGGGATTCAAGAAATGGACCCAACTGTTCCCATGTGGGAATCTCTTTGCCAACATCCCTGGGATAGAACGGGCTCGGCAGTAAAGTACCTCGGTAGCACTTCTACACATTGCACCGAGTACGAGAGGTGGTTGGAGTAATGTGTAGTGAGGGTCTGGCACTCGGGGAATTGGAGTGGAGGATACGATGCTTGGCTTCACCAGAGGTGTCACGAACGGAGTGTCCCGGGTTTGTTGCAGGGTCAGTGGGATAAGGAAGGGGACTTGGGCCAGTGGGAGGATATTATCTTGGGACATGTGGAGGTCGTCGAGGCTTCCTTAGACGAGATGAAGCCGCATCAAGCCAATGCACAAGTCCTACAGGAGAAGGACGAGTACGGCAGAGCTATAGTCTATGCAGAGAAGGATTTCGATGATGACTCTGGTGCAGGGAGAGGTATCTTGGCACCTAGGGTTCCTGTTGAGAAGAGAAATCCAAACTTCAAGCGCGATAAGAACGATGGGTCAGCAGATTTCAACCTGTGATATGAGCATTTTGGGTACTACCTGGATGCAGTGGAGCATCTGATGAACCTTCTATTCTGGCCGGCAGGTTCCCATGCCGAGGAGGAGGATCCACGAGGATCCTTCCTCGAAATGGAGCGTGCTATTTGTCACTCGATTTCCGGTCTTTTTCTTGATGTGGTTTTTTAAAATCATTTTATCAATTCATTACTCGCATGCATACTATCTAGTTTATGGCGAGGGAACGCATCGCCGGGTAGAGGCCCAGCTGGATGGTCCAGCCCCCGACCATCCCAGTCGCGGTGGCCCTCCTAGGGAAAGACCTAGTCTCGGCTTTCAACAATTGCAAGCGGAAGTGCTGGAATTGGCAGCTGAGGAATATTCAGACTCGGAGGTGGAAGTGGAAGTGGAGGAATCGGAAGCAGGGGAATATTCATGCTCGGAAGTGGAAGCGGAAAAATCTGGTAATATCTCTATGTTTAGTATCATTCATGTCCGTCGCCCTTTGATGTATGCAATGCCGCATGTGCTTATACTACATCTTTTCTGATTCTTTTGCTGAAGTTCCCACATTTGGTAATTCCCGGGGAGGCCGATGTGGCCTGTGAAGGAATCTCAATTGTACATTCCTGGGGAGGCCTATATTCCTGCGTAGGTCAGCCCTCCCAGGAATCATAGGCATTCCCGGGTAGGTCAGTCCGTCCGCAGACAGGGCAGCCCATTGGCGAATCAGCCAGATTCCCTGGCAGTTCAGAACATATACATGAAGGTAGTCTGATCATATGACCGCACATGAGGTCACGAAAGTCATGGCGCACGTGGGATAATGTGGGGCGCCATATGATTTTTTAGTTTTTTATTTTTAATTTTTACATACTCATTACTCATATGTGCTTGCGTCACACATGTTTTAACATGTCCCGTGTGGGGTTGATCATACCTCGCCATCCCCTTAGCTACCCAGCATTGAGCCCCTCCTCGAGACCCCACGCTAAGCCCGGCATCCTGGACTGTTGAATATCCCTCTCGATAAACTTTCATTGCACGAGCCACCTTCAACAGCCAATGTTATTATAAATTGCATTGTTGGGAAGCTACCCCGAGCCGAGGACAACATTAGTGGTGGATCTATAGATAATTGAATTCCGTAACGTGCCTCTGCATCTCACAAGACATGATTTGGTTCGGCTCTCCATGGGCCCTTTTGGGCATACAAGCGGCAAATAACGGAGGCAAACTCGTGTGACTGTGCCTGGGGACATTCTACCGGAGTTGAGATTTAGGGGAAACAACTAGATACGCTCTCTAACAAGGTTACTCGGGTCAAGAAGCCGCACATGTCATTCCGCCCAGACCGAGCGATACCGTCATAACCTTGTTACCCGCCTTGCGTCTATTCACCTTCTCTCATGCCTATCCGATTGAGTTCCACATTCACCTAGTCTCAACTATGCCGCTGAGCTCCAGATGATGCCATGTGTGCCCATATGAACGTTCATCTGAATATTCTGTTCAGGTATATATAGTCCCTGTACTGCCTGCTTCTTCTACTCCACATCAGCACAGTCCACACCACTGCAGTGCCTCTCGTCCCTCAGCTCTTCTCTCCTGTGTAGTGCATGCTTCATTACACTCACGGCTCACCGCTCACCACATATTATTGACCCTCACGTTCTGCCAAAATCAACCCACTATCACTACCATACAACCTCCCCGATGAGGGCGCCCCCGATCAGGCCCGTGAGCTTCCAACTTAGATGACCTTTACCAAGCACCTATCTAAGGTGCTACCCTCCGCCCGGATAGTTCGAGGAGCGGAGACAACACCAGTGGAATATGAGGAGGATGATCGGATTTCTGGTAAGGTTACCGAAGCCTTACGTGAGGATCTTGATTTGCAGTTATTTGCCTCCACTGTTGCTGCCTCCGCCTCTGTTTCCACTGGGTCCTCCGCTGTCTCGAATGCTGTCTCCTCCGCTGTGGCCACCGCTACACCTACCACCTCAAGCATTTCGCTTGATTCTCCCCTGACCCCTATGGAGCTCACCATGAATAAAGCCGCCACATTTCGTGTGGCGCTTGATAGCAAAACGATTATGGTGTGTAATCAGTTAGTTATGGTATACTGGCGTCAGGCATCGGAGGTTCCATTCGGCAAAGTGCAGGGTCGGAAGGTGATGACGGCGGTAGAAAAAAGCATTTCAGATCTTGCAAACGTCTTTCCACATCCAAGGCCAAAAGCTCCTGGTGTATGCAGCCAGCAACTTGAAGCAGCTGCGCAAAAACATGGTGCAAAGAGCTGTGGAGTTTACCACTTCACGCGAACAAGTCTATCAGGAATAAACGACCCGGTTCTCTGGCTTAACAATCCGGTACTCTGGAATGAGCTAGATCTGGTGGTGCACACCATAATGCTGCAAATCTTTTTTATCACCAGATTGCTCCCTTGATCCAAGCCGTTTCCCTCCTATTCCAAGCCATGGATCCACAAATGCATTTAAAGCACTTGCAACAGTATAGGTATGTTTCTTCTATGGTAAATATGATATATTAGCTAACAATGATTAGGAATGCATGTTAAGCATCACCTCTCGAGAGTTGGACGACTGCGCGGAGGGCTTGCTTTCAAGGGATAGTTCTCGTCAGAAATCTGAATTCAGTCAAATTATATACTACCCCAGCCTCATTAATGCCTTCCTCGTGTTCGAATGCAGAGCATGTCATTCCGCTCATACCTCGCTATACGTCATCACTTTGCGCCACCGCCACGAGCCTATTCACTTCATGCCTATCCTGTTGAGCTCTACATTATACCACGTGTGGTCATGTGAAAGTTGTAAGGAATACACTCTACCGATCACACCCGAGAACGTTATACGCATGAACCGCATAGAGCCTATATTATGGCCTGAAGCCTATATTATAGTGAAAAGCATATAATGCCGGGATATGATGTATGCAGAACGTATAGGAGTATTCATGTATATATATGGTGGTAAAGACCACCGATAAAGAAGACAATTCAATCAATCATTCTACCACAAGTCTATGAAACCTATTCTTCCGCTCATATCTTAACAAAAGTTCATGTGAATACTCCGTTCATGTATATACAGGCGCCTATATCTCCTACTTCTTCTACTTCATTTCACATCAGATCAGTTCAGTTCACTACCGCAGTTAGATCAATACAGAACTACCCCTCTCTCATCTCTCCAGTATAGCATATCTTTCATTAGAATCACGGCTCACTGCTTGTCACACGCATCATTACCCCGGTCTGCACTCCCCAACTATCTCCTCCAGCGCAGTCCCAACACCTTTTAACTGAACGGCTCTTGGAATTCCAATTCCAATTCTCAACAGGCCACAATAACCCTTTTTTGGTTATGGTAGTATGCCAGCGAGTAGCCCCCCAACAATAGCACTGGCATGATAGATGCTACTACGAAGAATGACACGAGAGTATGAGGAATGTGCAGGTACGTGAATCAGGTAAATAATACGGGTTGAATTACTCTGGATGGTATTTTACCCAACAAGGAGGGCCAGGTTGAATGTGGTTGTGGCACATACATATGGGCAGCATAGAGCGCGTGCAAGGGTGCCTATGCGCTAATTGATCTGGTTGCCATTCAGGCTATTTATTGGGCAACGATAGGGAATAAGTTCAATAAACGCATAGTGCTCCCCATTCATTCGATTATACTAACTATGGTAATACAACTTACTTGCACACGGAAACGTCTCTGCGTTACGCAGGAATCACTAATGCTAATCTATAACGACTCTGCTTCTGCTGCCGATCACATATTACCAGCATTACCGCTCTTGCCGCTTTATCACCACCAG
>Ga0307511_10008660_pt1 | contig 10170 bp, 11 predicted proteins | sample 13_EM_MG_FD_200266 | JGI IMG/M metagenome (GOLD analysis project Ga0307511, IMG submission 200266) | Populus trichocarpa ectomycorrhiza microbial communities from riparian zone in the Pacific Northwest, United States - 13_EM | ecosystem: Host-associated > Plants > Roots > Unclassified | place... | reverse complement strand
TGCGCTATCCACAATATCACTGCTTTGGTGTGCGTCGGCCTCGGTTACTCGAGCCCCACACTGTGGCCGGACATGTGGGGCCGCTGGGGAGACGCATACACCGTACGTAGGCTTTGGGGGTACGTACGTCGGTGATCCCTTTACTCCTTTATGAATGACCAGACACATTTAGGCAAACGTGGCACCAACAGCTGCGACCGGTACGAGTACTTGTCCTATTTTGCTGTCCCGCGCTTTTCTGAGGATTTCATGCTAATTAGATGGCCGGAGGATTGGGAAAGTTCGTTGCGAACAAGGTTTTGAAGTTCCCTCGCGGTACAAACCGGTCGTCCTACACCCAGCTCTATGTCTGCTTCTTCCTCTCGGGGCTCCTCCACTGCTCCGGTGACTTCATGCTCGAGAAACGGATCGTATATCGCTCGTTCAAATTCTTCCTCCTCCAAGCCGTCGTTATCACCTTCGAAGATTTCGTCATTTATCTCGCAAAACGCTCGCTTCATCGAGGGGGGATCGAACTCAAACTGGGAAAGGGTCATTGGTTATTGCTGGGTAACCGTATGGGCTTGTTTATCGTTTCCAATATTCTTAGATGGACTCAGCGCCGTCGGGTGGAGTAGCGCTGATAGAGGACTTATCACTCAGTTTTTATTGAACGAATGGAAACGACGGGCATGACATACGTACCGTATATACAGGCACCATATCGATGGCGAATTATTTCGTTCGGACTGAAAGACCTTCGCACGTGACGAGCCCCTTGGGTCACCTGACCTTAGCGGAGTGGCGTTTCGTTTGCCCAAAGCCTTGACTGCCTCCAGCACTTTAGCCCTAGCCTGTGGCAACGATTGGGACGAGCCAGGCGGCCATACCCACAAACGTCGGCCTTAACGGTAAGTTGTGAATTTACTGCGCACTTCCAACGTCCAGTTCAACACTCTTTCCAGATCCAATGCATCCCTGCCTTTGCGTGGACGAAATTTTGAGACATATCACTTGCGATCTCGTTGCGTCCGGAGGACGGGCGACCTCTGTTGCGTTGGCGTGCTGCTGCAGATGTTTTGAAGACCCGGCGTTAGATGTATTGTGGGGGACCCAAGACTCGCTGCTCCCGTTACTCAAGTCGTTGCCGAGAGACGTTTGGAATGGAACTGGATGTACTGTGAGTGTGCCAACACCATAGACCTTTGCTTCCCTCAATCATTTGGTTCGAAAGTCTTTCAAAAGAGTCCCAACTACGCAGGAATGGGCTCGTTTCCGGAAATACGCTCGAAGGATGCGACAACTCGCGGAACTTGGCCTTCCAAACGTCCCATCATCGGAGATATGCTCGGTCCTGCAACTCTGTGCCATCAACGAACCCCTGCTTCCGAATCTTAGAGATCTCTACTTGTGGTCCCTCCCTGGGGAGTTCATCTCATGTATCCCCCTTCTCCTTTCCCCCAGAACCACCAGCATCAGCATAACGTTCATTGAAAATGACGTCCCTACCGCGACATTCGCTTTGGTGGTCACCGCACTCCCGACACTGTGTCCAGACTTGGAGGCGCTTGGTCTCTATTGCCTACCAAACCATCCGATTATCGTCGCCGCCGTTTCCGAAATGCTTCTCGCCGCCAATCAAAGTACCCTCAAATTAATCAGGGTGGATTGCCCGCTTACAGTGGAGACCGGTGAAGTGATTTATAAACTCCCCGGCTTATCCGACCTGATGGTGGTCATTGAGAGGGATACATTATTGCCCCCGATGGTACTTCCAAATCTCACCAACATAGTCGTCGGGGGCGGTTATGACGGTGAACATCTACGGAAGTTTCACGGAGCGACATTTGGAAAGTTGAAGTCCGTCACTTTCGCCTCCGTATCCGAACGACTTGGCGGCTTCCTCGAAGCATTCGAAGTGGTCGCGCTCGCAACATCCGCTCAGAATACGCTCTTAGAGTTCTGTCTCTACACTCCAAACTCATGGCGCCCGAATTATCCCTCCCTCCTTCCATTCACACACCTGACAATCCTCGTTATCGAATCCTCCTGCCATGACGGTTGTTCTTCAAGCACGGACGATGAAGTCATTACGAACCTGGCACGAGCGATGCCAAAACTGGTGACCCTTCGGCTAGGTGACACCCCATGCCAGCCCACCGGTGTCACAGTCAAGGGATTCGTGGCACTCTCCCACCACTGTCTGGATCTCTCCACCCTTCGCGTACACTTCCAAGCGGCTAGCCTCAGTGCCCCGCCAGAGGTTGGTAGGATGGCTTTTAATTCTGCGCCCACCAATTTTCAGAGGAAAGACTGCGCTCTGAAGGAACTTGATGTTGGAGGCATACGCGTGCCGGATGAGTCAGTGTTGGCAGTCGCCCTGACGTTGGTCCGCATCTTTCCCCGCATAGGCCGTATCGAACACGTCGATAGAAACTGGGGGAAGGTTATGAATGCGGCCCGTCTTTCCAGAAAAATCGTCGAGTACTCGAGTAAGGAACACCCCCTCCTACACCCAGAAGTAATCCTAATGACACCTCCCCAGGAGCCGCACTCGAGAGCCGTGGCTAGTTGAGAACGGTCCTAAGTCGGCACAGCTTCAAGTCAGGAGGGGTTTTCATTCTTCGTCACACAGATCCACCGCTGAGAGCTTGTGACTGACGTTCAGAAGCCCGTAGAACTCGACAGCATCGGTTTCACCGCCCACACCGTGGCTCTCTGCGGTTCGGAACGGGCCAGCTCCGCACCGCTTTGGAGCGATCACGGTTTGCGGCCGTGAACGATGAGACGGCGGAGGAGCGCCGCGCCTCTTTGTTGTCCCTCACTCGCACTCCCAACTTCTTCCACTGATCTGTAACTACATTCCTTCCTTAATTCTATTCATGCGTGGTGCTCTCCAGTTTATTATTTGTTGTGTATACTAGACTCTACCATTCGTTGAATACCATGTGCACACTCCCGGGTTCTGCCACCTCCCAGACTCGTAGCTTAGTGGTTATCGGTAGTGGCAGTGGGGGTGGCTTCTTGGTCGCTGGCTTCTTGGTTATCGGGTTCTGTGGTTTTCGACCCCTTGACCACCAGTTGGACACCGCGCTGTGCGATCGCTTCGTCTAGAGAGCCTTCTGTGCTGTTCCCAAGGAATCTCGAAAGGAGTTCTTCCATCTTTGCTTGGACGGATTCGAGTTGTCCCTCGACAGCCCGTAGTCGCTCCTCTGTTGAGGCGACTGTTTCGACAACCTTTTCGACAACCCTGACGAGGGTGTGCTTCTTGGTGTGAATTTCGTTGAAGGCGAGGAATTTGTACTCGCAGTTGTCACAAATGAACCTCTCCTCTGTGAGGAGGGTGTTAGCAGGGGTGACGATTTGGATTGTGCCCACGCTCCGGAACTTACTGGTGCAATCCACGCAGTACCAACAGGGTTGGGACACGGTCTTCTTACAATGAGTGCACGGTGGCAAAGGTTCCTTCTTCGCTTTGAGATCCGACAGTACCTCCCGAGCAGCGTCCAAAGCATCCTTTGCGTTCTTTTCCACTCGTCCGGTATCTCGATTGAAGAAGATACGGTGAACCTTGAGCATACTGTGGTTTGGCGTGTGTGGGGTGGTCAGATCCTTCCTCTGCTTAAGTGTGACGGTAGACGCAAGGCACTCGGGTTCCGAACAGATGTCGACGGTGGTCTTGTCGTGACAATCCATGCAAAGGACTCTCGCGCCACCCAAGACACTTCCACAAATGTCGCACACGATGGGGCTTTATTAAGGATGCTCGTAAGTGGGGGTTGGGGAGTTCATGGTTCGTTGTGAACGTACTGGATTGGAACACTCGCCAGCTTGATCCTGATCAGTGATGCGTAGAACCGTGCGTCACCCGCGAGAAGGGTAGAAAATAACTTGTAGAATTCATTTTCCTCGTCGGCGCTGAGCTTCCTTCCGTAATAATCGTCCCTGATCGACAGCTCCATGTACCTTTTCCCGTCCTTGATCCTCTGGAGAATGTACGTGGGTGACCAAGAGTCTCTTCTGATCTTATCCAGAACTGCCGTTGTCGCGAACTCCCATCTCTTGCGAGCGGTGAGGGCCGAAGGCGAAGGATAAAATCGGACCAAGTCTGGACTGCGCTTGAACACGAATTCCCCGGTGGTCCCGCCCGAACCAAGTTTCAAAGTCCCTCTGAGGGAGTTCACCTCGGGATCGAACTTCCCCGTCAAGAATGCGTCAAGCCAGATGGCGACATAGACAAACTTCAGGTCCACGGGGATCTTTCCGTCTTCTTCAGGAGCACCAAACTTCCCAGTGACAGTGAACGTCTTGTGGTAACCGGCCCGGTGGTGTGTTCCAGATGCCGTAAGGGTGTCTTCGCCCTCCCCCCGAGTGAGGGTTAGGGTTATCATGGGATTTGTGGGATTTTCACCCACATACATGAAACCGTACCACGTCCCAAACCTGTAGCTCTCGGTCAGTACCATCGAAGGGGGGTTAGATCTGACACTCACACAGTGCCAGATTCTTCCTCGGAGGGAGGTGCGGGAATTTCCTCGTACGCAGCGCAGGGGACCTCGTGTTTGGTTCCAAGTGGGTGATTCAAGACGGTCAACGGTATAGAGTCCGGATCAGGTATGATCTCGTCCCTGGCTGGGATAGGATCAGGCAGTTCTCGGAGTTTGTCACCGTGGAACACTGAGCCATTTTCGTGGCCGATTTGGAACTGGAAAAGGTTTGTGAACGCTGCACAGCTCATGAGACGGCAAAAACACACACCAGACCTTTCGCAAAGACCTTAAACTGTTCCTTGGCATCGAGATTCTGTTGTTCGTAGATAGCTGTAGAACATGGGTAAGGTGGAGGCGGTAACGAGCGAGCATTTCACTCTCACCCCGCAAGTCCACCAGACGGTACCAGGCGGCGTCACTGATGAATAGGATCGTTTCCACGGCATCGTACAACTCAAAGTGAGAAAGAACGTGTTTGCGACCGAGGCTGATCCTTTCCAGGTCTCGCTTCAGTGCAAGGTACAGCATCGGGAAGAGGAACTGCTCGGACGTCAGCGTACTGAAACAAAGGGATGCGGTTGAGGTATCACCATTTCAGGACGACCGTTCCCTGCAATCAGCTTGACTGTGTCGTAACTGTCGATGTCGTACATGATGTCCTCAAAGTTCCTATGCAACCTCGCCTCTTCCGCGGTGACATGGGATTCAAACTTGCTCCTGAGTTCTTCTGTACCCTTTTCCCTCTTGATAGACCTCACCCACACAGTGACGTGATTCCAGACGTAGGAGATGTACTCATTCACCTCCTTTCGATTCCCAGGTAGGACCTGGTCTGCAAGTTGGATAATGGCATCGAAAAGCTCCTCGATCTTCTCGCAGTAGCTGGCACAGGTCATCTGCCAACCTGGTTATGGTCAGCCCGCGTCTGAGATTGAATGACCCATGCACTCCTCACCGATAGCCCAGTACGCCAACCAATGCGGAAGGCTATGGCTCATTTTAGTCTTCGAATGAGTGATTGTTTTTGAGATCGCTCACCTCCAGTCCATTGGTCGTGCACGAGTGAATGTATTGACTTCCTGGATGGTTACGAAGCCGCTCGCATCATCGTCAAAAGCTTCCAAGATGGTGCGTGCTCGGTTGACGTTGATATACTTGAGGGCCCATTTATCAGCACCGACCAAGCTACCCGCAGAGTCCCCAGCGGCCTTTTCGATGTAGTAGTCTTTCAAGGCCATAACGAAATGCCTCGCTTTGACGTTCCCTCGCCATCCCTGGGACGGATTAAGTACGGCTGCGTTCCACAACGGCACCAGCACTCACCATGTCCCTCCATATTTGGTAAAGATCCTAAGGTAAACGACGTTAAACATCCGTCTGCATGCGACGAAGTAGACGAGGATAGGGCGTACCGGGTCGACGATTCGATCGTGCGGGCCTGCTGTCACAGCAGTGATGATCCTATCGCCCTCCCGACGGACAGCACGCGCGATGTCCTCTTCTATCTGCCTCCGTTGCATATCAAACTTGCGGTTGAAGAACTCTGCGTTCTGTTCGATAGCATTGGCTGGGTCATCCCTAATCTCATGCTGAACCTCTGCGAGATCGAATCGACCACTCCCATGTCGGCCGCTCGCTGGAGCCAGCGAGGCTTCGGCAGCAGAGAGTTCCTTCATGTCACGCTCGTTGTCCAGAACTGCGTTTCCACCTTTCTTCTCGACCAGTTCCGCGAGTTTCTTTTGTTCGGGGGTAAGTAGCTTCTGGAACATCTGCAGCATCACTTCCATCCTACACCGCGCATTCAGTCGTTGATTAGTGGTCCACTTTTAAGTCGCTCACTTTTTGTTTAGCTCCGCTGTCCTCTCATCAACGCTGAGCAGCTTGAGGTTCGCCTCATCGACCCCAACGGCAGTATGAATGGTCAGAGAGAATTCAAATTCGTTCCGCCTCTTCGTGAAGGTCGCGACGAACTCCACGAGTCTGCCTTCCCAAATTGGACCGGCGAAAATCTTTACGAGGATCTTCTTTCTAATACCAGGGTCAGCGCGAACAAAACAGATTTGATTCCGACTGACTTCAGATAGGTATCGCAAGCGTTGGCACACTTCTTTATATCCTCAGCAACATCTTTACAGAGCTCCTGCATTCGGCCTTCGATGGTTTGGCCATCGGGTGCAATCTTGGTAACATCTGTGACGTCTTTGAGCCTACCGGAGCACGGTTAGCCTGTGCTTTCAACTACGGCAAAGTGAAAAGCTCACTGAACAAGGACTGCCATCATATCTTTCATCCTGGAGCTGGTGAGACAACATCAAGTCCCCATAAAGTCTCAACGGCGTACTCGGTATAAAGTGCCAGAACCCTCCTATCGTTCTCTCGGCGTGTCACCTCAAGCGTGTATACGGCCTTGAATGCGAGGACCGCCACTATGTGTATTCCTCCATTATACTTGGATTCGCTCGTTGGGTGGATGGGACTCACCAGATATGAATGGGTGGATCTTCGCTACCTCATCCAAGGCCTTCATCAGCGACGGAACGGTTTCCATAAACGTGTTAACCCCCTTCTCGATGGCATCGGCCATGTGTGGGGTGTCCAGCAAGGCTTTCATGGGAACTGCAAGTGTCTTGACCACGGTTTCCTCACCAGGCGAGAGAGTCAAGCAATTCTGCACATCCTCTGCACGGCCGCTTCAGCGCTCATGCGCATGCAGAGCCATCAATGATTTACCTACCAACGTGATTGAGGAACTTCTCCACTCCCTGTGCCTGGGGCAGTTCCTTGTTCGCCGCGACCCACGCCTCTGTTAAGTTGTCGGGGAACGGTGGAACGACAGGGGCCATCATGAGAGTTTTCGCCAGGGTATCCTTCTCGTTGTTCGTGGGGGTATCGGGGCTAGTGGGAGGACTCGCATCCAGGCTGGCTTTGAGCGTGTTCTTGGACGAGAACCGCTTGAAGATTCTTGGCACTGGCATGTCAGGGTGTTGGAGAGGGGGGATGAAGGGCTTGTGGCGCCGGTCGGGAGGGACCTTGACATTTAACTTCGATGATTGACATAATTTGTGCCCGCGGGACGCGGAACGCCGGGGCTAAGCGCCCAGGACTGACAGCGGGCGCGAGGACGGTGCTGCTTCCCTCTGACCATCCAAAGCCGGACTAGCGATTCGGACGTTGTCGTCCCCACTGGGCACAATCAGAACCGCGTGTAGTTTCTCAATTCTTTCCCATTTGAAGAGTCCTAGCCTTGAAAGGTGTGGTCACCCTGGGTGAGAAAAAAAGTCAGAACGGGTGGAAATTCATAGACCGAGACGAATCCGTACGCTACCAGATCCGGTTCCGTATCCCTCCCCACCGATCCAGGAGTCAGCGGGATCATTGGTCACCGGAACGGAAAAATCAGATGGAGGGGTGCCTACTTGACCAAGTGCGATTGGGTCACTCCCCAGAATACCAGAAGTTTGCCTGTCATTTTCAATGAGATTCCGTTAGCTAGGTTGATTCCCAGGTATCTAATTTTAAGCACAGAGACGACACCAGCGCCTGGCGTCGTTATAAGAGTCTATCCATGGCTGGATGCAAGAGACGTAGTCCTGATGGTTTCGTCAAGACCCAGTCAGGATTGGAGGGATAACGACAGACCTCTGGTACAGTACTCCTGTTTTGGATGCAATCGACGTGACGCCCTGTCAAGGATAAAGTGGAGAGAGTTACCTATGTGAGTCGGATACTTCCACAACAATGATCTCTTTTCCAAGGTCCGTCTCGCCAGGAGGGGCCTTGGGTCGCGGGCTTTGAATATTCCATAACGCATTGGGAGTGCAACAAGGCGCGTGTCATGTTCAGGCTGGGCCACGCGATATGATCGGATCTCATTCACAGTTGTACCAGCCTCGCGCTCACAAATATTCGGATGGTTTTCTGGTCACATCGTGCAAGCTAAACCGCCGTCGTGCGACTACATTTGAGCGTCGGGAGGTACCGCGTCAGCGTGTTGACGATTTGCTATATGCACTCGACTGCAGTGCAAACAGGTTTGCGATCAAAGCGGCCACCGCGAGAGAGTCGGCGCGTTTGGGAGGTCGCTTCAGTCCATGACAAGTCTCTGGCCTCTTGAACTTCCACCCTCCCCTCATCCGTCGTTTTGCACAGTGCTGGGTCCAGCTTCGGGGAGTTCCCGTCGTTGTCGAACCAGTCACAGCAAAACAACCACTTGTCGAGGCCCCCCACAGCCGTCGTTACCGATTCGCCCCTCTCCGACTTTCTTGGGGGGGAGTGAGCATGGGGCCCGGTTCTACCGTCCAAGGGAACACGTCTCTCACCTTCCACATACTCTGTACGGCATCGGAGAAACCGTGGACACCGTAATGGGTAAGTGAGTCGCAAATTCACACCCACCACTTTTCTCAATGTTATTCGGGCATTTGACCCGGTCCACCAGGCTGCGCCAGTAACTCTCCGAGCGTTCTTCTGCCATTGGCCGGCCTGCGGTCAGGGTCCGAGTTACATATATCCAGAACCAAACGCACGTTGGTCGCTGCGGGTCCGGATGGGAACGGATGTGATATTGCATACCTCGAACGGGGCATGTCGAAAATAAGGTGGCCTCGTTACAGGAGGGATAAGCCGGACAGAACTCGGGATTCTACGAAGTCTAGGAGGTACGACGCACCCTGGTCGCATGCAGTGCGGCGTATCGTACCACTTCGCCTCCGTCTTCTCCTTCAGAGAACGTGGATCCCAGAGTGTATGGGAGAATCCTCAGGCCTGAGGTCGCTTACGATCGGGAGTGTGCCCTGGATCAATGATCGTCAAGGGGAACAGGGTGACGACTGACCAATCCTCTCCGGAGAACACAGTTGAATTTCCGCAAACGCGTCATGAAAACCCTACTCCCGAGATGTAGGACGGGGGACCGCAGGAGAGTCATACATTGGGGACCATGCGTCTCTTCTCCCGCTCCCCTGTGGGGCGATCTCCCACTTCAACGTTAATACACTTGGGGGAATTCATCAAGATCTACGCACCAAGATACACGTGTTGGAAGGCCTGCCTCGAACGAGTATTCCAAATCTACGTCATGCTTGACCGATCCTGAAGGACCGCAGTACGCTCGTAGGCAGCTGAATAATCATCCCGGGGCAATACCCGACCTAGACCGGCTCACATGCCGCCGGCATGCCTACACGAGCGACCAACATGGAGGTTCAAAAACAGCACACGACCGCACCAAACCTGAGAGGATGGAGGGAGGCAATATCTGGTGCCACGGTTAGCCACCCGTTAATGACGCGACATGGATCGCTCAGAAGGGCGAATCCGATGTCGCGATTTAACCGATCAGCTCGATCGAGCGTGGCATGACGCCATTTTCACGCTCTATTCTGCGTCCCGCTGCTCACGCCATCTCGCGAGATGTGACGGTCCGTTGTGCTGCATCTGTTCCAATCCGCGGTTGTCGTGCATATATAAGCCCAGAAACAAACCACACAATGGGCTTTTCGACTTACCACAACAAAACCCCACCTTCGCCCTTGCCCCCCCTTCTTACCCTCACAGGAATATCAACGAAATGTTAGTGGTCAGGCCACACGAAAGCCTTCTCAAGGGTCCTACCCTTGACGCTAGTTATAGCTCGATGCAAGCTGCTTATGCGTCGGCCAACTTCGACGCCCCCGAGCACTGTCACTCGACCCGGGATCCC
>Ga0307511_10008659_pt1 | contig 10171 bp, 10 predicted proteins | sample 13_EM_MG_FD_200266 | JGI IMG/M metagenome (GOLD analysis project Ga0307511, IMG submission 200266) | Populus trichocarpa ectomycorrhiza microbial communities from riparian zone in the Pacific Northwest, United States - 13_EM | ecosystem: Host-associated > Plants > Roots > Unclassified | place... | reverse complement strand
TTGCACAGGTCCACACTATCTTATGTTAGATTTTTATCAAATAAATAAGAATAATGAGATTCGAACTCGTATTCACTTGATCATCAAAACTCTAATATTATATCAAAAAGTTATATCAATTTAAAAATTTAAACTATTAAATAAAATTTTAATATATAATTTATATTATTTTTTAACAAAGTCATAATATAAAAAATCAAATCAATACTTCAACTATTAAATAAAAATTTTATATATAACTTACGTTATTCTTTTTACAACCTCATAGTACAAGAAGTCAAATCAGCTATATGCTGGTCTTGTGGTTGGTAAAGGCCGCAACGATGCTCTGATGTTTCGAAGAATGGAATCAGAATAATAATGTTGTCGCTTACAATCGAGAGCTGCTCATATCAACATTGAGATATGTTCCCCAAGTATTTATTCAAGTATGTCTACAATGATCAGCAAAAAGATTTTGAAGCCTTGGTGTTAAGTGCTTGGTCGTACATTCACCTTTATAGCAAAATTTTGTCTTTGACCAGAGCGCATCATTATAATTATAATCATAAAAAAAAAAAAAATCTAATTGAGCTCCCACATACACTGTACAATAAGATGCAAAATATTATGAATTAAAATAGTGTTTTTCTTATTTATTATTTTTTAAATATTTTCTATTCTAGTAATTAACTAAGTTTTTTTAAAAATATTTATCCTTTCATATTGCATTAACTACTAGGATTTGTACATTTGTGCATGATAATTTGTTTCAACTACTCTATTATGATGTTTTTATGGTGTCAAAAAAATATTTTAATATTAAGTTAATGCTTGATTTAGTAAAATAAAATTCTATTTTGTTGCTAAAACAAAAAGAGGGGAGGGGTTGACATACAACAACCTTCTTTTTTTTACTGCTCATAAGAAACCTTTTTAGAAATTTTGGTTTCGAACGTATTTTATTTTTAATTCCTATACAATGAGGATTTGGCATTTTAGTCCAATACATTATTTTTTTTGTTTTTCAGTCTCTAGAATTTTTTAGAAGAGAGTCGCTAGAAAATGGTGGCAGAGAGGTCAAATTCCATGAACAAAAAAGTTGAATTTTGTGTCGAAGTGCTTCTCTTGATGAGAGGTCAAATTCGATCGCCTGCTCATTGAATCTATTATTTAGCTCTTGTAATTGTTGATCAATAATAGTTGTAAATATATCAACTTGGTAGTAATGCTCAACTGTTACTGATTTTTTTTTACGACGAGATTGTCCCACAATAGAAAAACAAGCATCCATATCAGGAATTCCAATGTCTTGATGCTTACAAATGATGTCACTTCTTCTAAAAGAGTTACTCAGCCATCATTTCTTAACTTCTAAATTAAAGTATTTGTGGTAGTCACCAAATACATAGCGTTTAAAATGTCTTGAGATTTTTGTTGCAAGGCTTGACAAAGCACATCAATAATTCCTATAACATTCTTCATTATATGTAAGATGAATACAAAATCAAATGACATTAGCAACTTAAATGAAAAGGCCGAATCACCACGTTGAGAATAAGTAGATCCATCTAAAGCAATGTTTTCAAGAACCAAGCAAGTTTCCCCATATATTTTTATTAGTGCAAATTGATTTGAAGTGCAAACTCCATCTTCTATCTCCAGGTCGTTGCAAACAACCTACTTGATTAACTCCTTTACCCGTTTCAATCTCACCAATATCAACTAAATATTTAATTATAGCTGCTTGAAATGCCCGTAATTCATCATTACACTTGCAAGAAGCACTAACAATGTTAACAATAAAAATCAAATTTTGAAAGAAAATGTGAACATCGGATATTTCTCTAGCTACAATAATAAGAGTCAATTGTAAGTGTTGAGCTAAGCAATGTACATAATATGCATAAGGGCAATTATTAATTAATAAAACTTGCAAACCATTCCACTTTCCACGCATATTACTAGCGTCATCATACCCTTGACCCTTAATATTTTGGACATCAAGATTGTGATGAGATAAAACAAAGGAAATCCTTTTTCTTAATAGTTGAAGTAGTTGTATCTTTAATATGAACTATATCCAAAAATTGTTCTCATATAAATCCATTTTTATCAACAAACCTAATAACAAGGGTCATTTGCTCTCTTCTAGATTTATCTCGAGCTTCATCAACAATTAAACAAAATCTTGCATCACCAATCTCATGACGAATTGAAGACTAAACATTTCTAGCAAAGACATTCAAAATTTCTTTTTGAATTTGATGTGAGGTATATTTAGCATTTTATGGAGTATTACCCAAAACAAGATCACCTACTTGTTCTTTGTATGATGCTAAAAGTTCCGTCATTTCAAGAAAATTACCTTGGTTTTTTTTATTCTTGATGTTCATCATGCCCTCTAAAAGCACATGCTTGAAATGTAAGCCAACAAACAATATCTATTGAACCTTTAATACACAATCGATTATTTATAATTCATTGAGTAGTTTGCCTTTTAACTACCTTCTCAATATGACATGACTAATTTTTTAAATTTTCCAAGCACTTAGCAGCAAATCTATGAGCTAAATTTGAACTTTTTTTCCATATGAGTCAAAAAAACACCCCGTTCCCCATCATTAACTTTCTTCCAACAATTGAATCCTTTAACAGTAAATGTGTCTGATCTTGGCTTTCTAGATGGCTCTCAAAAAAAGAATCAATTCTTTTTATTTTGTTCATTGTTCAACCTAAAATCAAAACATATACCATGAGAAAAAATTGGTAATTTTTATGGCTTTGCCAAAAACAAAACATAAAAAAAATTCAAGCATAATCAAAACAAACACATAAAATATACCCAAATAATTAGAAAAAATAAAAGAAGAAGCATTCACTATAACAAGAATTCAAAAAAATTGTAAAACTAGCAAATCTAGGGGAAAAAAGAAGCAAAAAAAATGACAGAATTATAAAAAAACCTCATCAAATTCTTAACAAACATCCCATAACAAAACACAAATAGATTTTAATTTTGGGTTACCAATGACAAATTATCTTATTTTGTTTGATGAAAGATGAATGCTTCAACTTTTCCACTTGCAATTTGTATTTTTATTTTTATTTTTTTTATCTTTTATGGTAGGGTTTCAGAGAGAGAGAAGACGATATAGTCAATTTAGTTAAAATTTCCACATGGATAGCATAAAATAAAGAGTTTTAAAGTCAAGGAATAACAAATATATGTTTAATTCTTATAAAGGAAATAGTAATTTACTATTGAAAGGACCTATCTATTTAAAATAAAAAATATTTCACCTTCCTGCACTAAATAATAAAAAAATGAAATGTTTTGCAGGACACGCTTGCCTCCCCTTAATTATGCCCCTGGTTTAGCCCACGGCAAATCAACTAGAAGAATTATATTTTATGTTGAAATGGAAGCAACAATCGTTAAGACGATTAGGCATGAACATGCATGCTAAGCTGAAGACTTGCAAGTCTTTCTTCTTGATTAGGAGGGTTGTGAGAAATTGGCTATGCATATTTTTTGTTGATTTGTACTGAAGACAATTCATATGCTCGTCCTTTTATTTTTGTTTTTCATTTTCTATTATAATTACATGATGGTGAGCAATTCGCTCAAGAGAAGGGATGTTCTTCGTGGAAACATCTGCAAAAACTGCACATGATATTAACAAGCTTTTCTATGAACTAGCTAGTTTTATTTGTTTATCACGTCAGAAAGTTATGATCCCGTTAAACAGGCAAAATAAAGGCAGATAATTATAATCATATCTGACATGAATTAGTGGATTTTTCTCCATCAATAATCATGCCTTGGATACAGATCCAATACAGCAGGAGCATGAACTATTTTATCCATCAAAGGGAAATCTACGTTTTGCTCTTGTTTCCCTTTGTGCTTGTCTTGGCATCATTTTGGTTTAAGATTTCCTAAAGGTTCCGTCTCTTTTCTACCATTTAAAGCAAAGAGACTGGCAAGAGCTTACCCTTCAAGGCCTGCAGGGGTGAATCTGAACAACGAAACAGAAAGCAGGACGCAAAACCACTTTGTTTCTCCGGGCAGCATCCCTCATCAGAGAGTCCTCGCAAAAGCAATTACTGCAAGCCCTGAAGGAATTTGAAAATTCTTAATAGTTGACAAGTTTCTGTTTCACTGCTCTGTATACAAGTTCGCCAAGTTGTATGGACAGACGTGTTATTTGTTTAAAGAATTCAACTTGAGCTGTTTCAAGGCTTTATAGGTATGGGAACTTCATCTTTCTAGCTGAATTTGAAAGCAGAAAGGAGAAAACCCACTGATACAAAGATGGTTTGTACGAAAATGAAGATTCACAACTTCATCGAGATCCATTTCACAGTGATCAGGACGTACAAAAGTTCGTAGATTTAACAGAACCCAGACGAATCATGACAAAGAAGAGAGAAACTAAAAAAAATGGAGAAACAATGCTGACCAAACTGAAAGCACTACATGATAATTTGAGGACAACAGACACCAGAAACACAATTCCACCAGTTGAATATTCCCAATCTGAAGCACAACTACGTTGCATTAAGCCACCAAATGACCAAATAAGATTTTAGCAATAGATAGTTCACGGATAATTCGAGTCTAGGTTATGATGGTATTATTTATGCGTCAACTTGACAATTTCCATTATCCTGCAATGTTGGCAGCTAGATTTTCTTGGGTCAACTGTAGGCTAGCTAGTCAACGTCATACATGCAGGTCATCCATAGTCGTAACAGTAAAGAACTGAAAATAAAGTAAAGACATCTCCTAAAGTTGAAACTCAACAAATTTTATGAATACATTCATGATTTTGGGACTTGTTCGATCCAAAATTCCAGTACAACTGTTGATTATACTGCAAATAATACAAGCAGTCTATAAATACAATATTTTCTTTGGATATTCATTTGCAAGGTATACAAGAAAGTGTACAAAATCCTATATCCTGCTAAACACTTTTAGCCTGCATTTCGGCGCTGTGATATGAACCTCAAGTTCCTATACATTTCTGAACAAGCTTGCGCAATGTCAAACATGGCTCTGAAGAGCTCTGGCAAGCAAGTTTTAATACTTGCCAAAGACTTCTCCCTCACCTGAAGGCGCTGCTTCTTATAGGCTTCTTCCTCCTCTTCCAAGCGCTTTTTCACTGCATCCACAACAAACTGTCTATCTGCAATAGCATCATTGTCAGATTTGTCTTCTGTCAATTCAGGATCGAATTCAGCGGGCATTTTCTGCTGCATATACTTATGGTACCAGTCTTCAAATTTCCTCGTCTTTTGGAATAGTTCCTTTCTTGTTTCCTCACATTTCTCTTTCAACTTCATCTCTTCTTCTTGATGCTGCAGGATGGTATGAATTACAGAGGCAAAATTATTTATAGCAGTTCTTGCAACCTCGTCCGGGAGTTTGTCCAAAAAATCATGCCAAGCAATAAGAAGTGACTGGATGGGGGGGTTCTGGACCCTTGGTGGAGAAGAAACCTTTTCTTTCAAACTGCTTTCTATAGGAATAAGGTTCAGCTTTAGCCAGCTGTTCAGGGCCCTTATGTATCCTTTCTGATTATCTATAAGTTTACAAAATTGTGACTGCCACCCTTGCACAACAACCAAGAGCTGAAAGGTACGATCATGGTGATGCTCACTAGTTTCCTTGGGAGATTGTGAAATGTCCAAAGCTCTTAGGGCATTTACAATCTTAGACTGGGCCTCATGGTGATATCGCATGGTATCCCACATTGTGGCCATCCTGAAATCCATACAACAGTTAATGTGTGGTTTAAACAAAGTACGGATTTCACGTGGAAATTGCAGTCAATATTCTCCAGGATTCAAGCCAAAACTGCCTTTTATTTTTCTACATCAGTTTTTTTTTTTTCAAGTAAATGCTTGTTAAAAGCATACAACTCAATTTTCCATGCCTTCAAAAAGCAATGTTGAATGATGCAGAAGCGGAAACAAGGGAAACAGAAATCAACTGAAATGAAAATGTCTGTAGAAATTAAAAACTCCGCAACTTCTTTTAGTAATAAACTGCAATTTCCTACAGCAACTTGGGTGATTTGCAAACTTACTGCAACCTTCACCACATTTCTCAAAAACCATCGATGACATGAGTAACACTAAAACCACCTAAACTAGCAATTTCACATGATGGGTAAAGATATCAATTCACCTTTTGTGTTACTTTTGGTTGAACAACAACATTTTAAAGATTTTCACCATTATTTTGCTAAATATTCCCCTTCTTTTGACTCTCTTCTATTCTCAGAAAATTTTATGTAATTTCTTTAGGACCCCATACTCTTTTCTTTCACTTTTTTCAAATATCATTTTCTCGTAACTTTACCAGCTTTACCCTCAATAGGTTCTGATGGTAGATTGATCCCTAAAGATATTAATAGCAAGGACATTCATGTGAAGGATGACATATAAGCATAATGTCTCTGTTATCTGCAAGATGGTCGCCCCTAGTAACATCACATACTCTTCTCTGGTATTTTGTAAAACTTTTCTAAAACCACCATTTCATGACATTTTTCTATTAATAATCACCCTTTGCTACAAAATTCTCCTTTTAAAAAAAATATGATTTGGTGCATGATTCAATCAAAACCATCAAAGCCATGCACAATCATGTTGACATAACAAGTAAATGCATGTGCTTTACTTTTTGGTGGTGAGGAACATCCAGGAGACTGTATTTGTTGCCCACTTATCTACCCATTCTATACTTTCCGCCAACTCTGTTACTTACAGCAATTTCCTACAACCTTCACACTTGTACTTGTAACTTATGCAACTTTCTGCAACCTTGACTAAGAATATCATAAAGAGAGGGTGAGGGAGAGGGAGTTGAGGAGTGTGTAATATCTTTCCATCATGGTGTGCAAATCTAGTTTAAGCCCTTCCAAGCACAGTGACAAAGATGTTTCCAAGCACAGTGACAAAGATGTCACTAAGTTCTATGATGATCCTGTAACAATCACCTAAAATTTTACAAAATAATTTTCAGCATATCTCCTAATTAGCCAGCTTATAAGTGAAAGAACCAAACATTCTTAATCATACAACTCCATGCAACCCCTGGCATTTTGATTTGCCTCATAACATCATTTATAAGGTTTATGTTACTATCATTCATACGTCTTTAATTTCCATTCTATCACCAATTATTCAAAACAAAATTACATGAGGATTCTGTCTCATAAAAATTTATACCTTAGGAAAGAAGAAACCAAGCAACTTTAACCATTTAAATTCATTTTTCCACTAATCCAAAGAGAAACTTACCCGTCAACAAGCTCAACAAGTTTTGGATATAATTGTTCATCACGTAATTGGTTTATCTCTGAAACTGTTGAATCCATTGATTGCATGTCTACAATGTATCTTGTATGCAGATGGCTTACAGCAGCCTTTAATTTCTCTAGTGATTCAGTGTTTGTACCTCTTTTCTTCTGCTTATTCAACGAATTAACCTTCCTTTGATACTCGTACTTCATCAATTCACCTGCCTATCAAGCCGCAGCCAAACATCATGTCAGATTCATCTCCTAAACCATGGAAGGACAAAAAAACAGAAAACTAAACGAGCTTAGCCAAACCCCTCCAGGAAAACTCTCATCTCTAGAAAACTAATGAGTTTAAGCTTTAATTAATGTTGACAATAAGTTTTCAATTCATAGCAACTAAATGCAGTTTCATGTGGCAATGGAAGTTAACCACCAGTGTGTTTCTTCCAGTCGACATAAATAGGGTCAAAACAAGTAGGCAGACAAAAAGGCCAAACATATGATAAAGGAAAAATTGCATGATTGTATCAATTAATTACTGTTGTTGGCAGACAAATTTGTTGGGCTCCTAGATCTACAGCATAGTACGAAGTAGCTGCAGATTGGTAGTCCACAAAAAGAAAAAACAATCAGTTTTCACTCCTTAGAAAACTATAGTTTTTGAAACAATCAAAACATTGCTTCAGATAGAGATTCTGAGAAATTATAGATAGCAGATTTCTTAATTTGACGGCGAGGTAAAAAAACCCCGAGCTATCATCAACTTCATCATTGATGACAGTTACAAAGTGCTACATATTGTAAAGCAGAAATTTAAAGATGTTAATTCTGCAAACGTAACACAGTTGACCAAACAACAAACAATTTCACCATTCTATTGAGATTAACTAAGCTTCATAAGAAGGTAATCCAGATTCAATAAGGCTATGCATGCACAATAACAAATGATTTAAATATTTCTATGGGCTAAACATAAGCAACCAAATACGAAAATACCAGAAGGAAGTACCATGTATCATTGGCCAATTCAAGAATTTGAAAAGAAGACAGGCAGGCCAAAACACACAATTAGCCGTCTCATGTAAAATGAAAAGAATGTAAACATTGCACCATACCTTCACTTCATCGAAAAGCTTCTTTTCCCATGCCAGCATCTTATCCAGTACTGTTGCATGAGTTTCATGCTCTTCTATGTCGAAATCATCCTTCCCATCATCAAGACCAGGAACTCCTCTAAATGATCGATTCCATGTAATAACACGCATTACTCTTGCAGAGTGATCAATATGTCCTACAACATACAGGACAGGATTATTTAAAATGACAGGACATAATGGAACCATCCCATTGCTAAAGTATCCAACTACAAAAACATTTTCTAAAAAACTATCACTGCAGATAGATATTGGGATAAGCAATTACATCAAAATAAACAATTCAAGAAATGAAAATCAATCAGAATTATGAAACAATGAATGAACAGTAGAAAAGAAAACACACAGAAACAAACAAGGTCCGATTACCTCTATTGTCCGCAAAATTTGAGTGATAATACAATCGCGTGGCCTCTAGCAACTTAGAAACTTCATGGGCACTCTCAGATGCCTTCAAAAAATGATCATCAAGGTCCACAAATATCTCCATAAAGTTCATCCCTTTCACAAACCTCCTCCCTCCTTCCCCTCCTCCCATCTTCCTTCCAACACTCATCTCCGGCACTGGAACCGGAACCGGAACCTCCATGGCCTTCTCCATCTTCTCCTCCACCACCATCGGTGGCGGATCCACCTTTTCCTCATACACTTTCCTCTGCACCTGCTCTTTATTTATCCTCACCTCTTCCTCCATCTCTGGCGGTCCCGCCAAAGTCGGTCCCGGAATGCTATCCATGGGTGGAAAGAAATAATCCCAATGGTTATCTTGGGGCTGTTGCTGTTGATGGTGGTTTTCTTGTACAGAACTTCCTCTGTTACTACCAGTACTGCCTCTGTTACTACCAGTACTGCTTCTCTTTCTCACTAACCTCTCATTATCATGAGCTTCATATTCCATCTCTTCCTCTTCGTGTATCGTCTCCACCGGCTTATTCATCTCCGGTTTCTGAATCTTCATCTCCGGCATGCTCGTCGACCGCTGTAAAGTCTGGAAATCCATGTTATTGGGGGGCGGCGGAGGAAGGACAGAGGAAGGAGGCGGAGGAGGAGGCGCGGCAGTGGCGGCTGTGGCGGCAGTGGCGGCGGAGGAGAGAGGGTGGATTTCGCCCTGGGCATAGTCGTTGAGGGCGGCGCCGGTGTTCTTTAAGGACATGGCGTAGGAAGAGTGCGCGGCGGCGAACGCGTTGCGGTTGGAGACAGCTTCTTTCATGAAGTGCCTTCGATCTTTGCATCTTGATACTGCTTCTTCATTCTCTATCTTCGATTGGTTACATCCCATTCTTTATTTTTATTTTTTTATCTGCAACTGAACTTTACCTAACCAAAAGCAGAGTCGTCGGAGTCTGGCTACCGGAGGGAGGTGATGTAGTTTCAGAAGCAGAGAAAAGTGTGATTTGGCGGTCATCGCTGCTGGGGGTTTAACTTAATAGCAAGTTAGGAATTGGTGGAGAAATTACTTTTTAAAATATTTTTTATTTAATAATATATTAAAATAATGTTTTCTAGATTTATTTTTCAAGTTATTATATTAAAAATATTTAAAAATAAAATTAAATAAAAATTATCTAGAAATATATTAAAATAATATTTGTTATTTTGTAAAATTTACTTTTATCGTGGTATATTAAATCAATCTAAAACCATGAAAAGAAATAAGTAAAATAAAAAGAATATAAAAACGATTAAAAAAAAGAGCAAATTAATAAATAAGTGTAGGCA
>Ga0307511_10008658_pt1 | contig 10172 bp, 9 predicted proteins | sample 13_EM_MG_FD_200266 | JGI IMG/M metagenome (GOLD analysis project Ga0307511, IMG submission 200266) | Populus trichocarpa ectomycorrhiza microbial communities from riparian zone in the Pacific Northwest, United States - 13_EM | ecosystem: Host-associated > Plants > Roots > Unclassified | place... | reverse complement strand
AATTATGTGTTAATCAAGTATTTATTCAATTAAATTCACTCTTCATAATAAATAAAGATGATCTATTAATGAAAAAATCTTGATATCTAAAAATAAAATTCTTTTTAGGTGAATTTAGGGAACTTCATATTCTAAGTTAATATTTTTATAAAGTGAAAGAGTAATAAATATGATAAATAACATTAAGTTCTAAAAACAAAATTGTTTATTCTTGTTCTTGGTATGAAATGAATACTCTCCACAAAAAAAAAAAATAGTATTGCATTGAGAATGAAATTTGTGAACTCCTTACTTGAATTATCCATAAAGTTTTTACACCCTTATAAATCTTGTGTTTTTGTTAAAAAAAAGAAGATAAAGAATCGTTTTATCTTTGTAATATTAATAAAAGATAAATATCTATAAGAGACAAATATCATTTATATATGTATTAATAAAAAATATGATAGAACATAACAAACTCTTATACACTTAAGGCTGCACATTAAATAAGGTCTAGAAAATAAAAATTGTGCTTGATTAAAAAAAAAACATCAAAAAATAAGTGTCGGTCCAAACCACATAATCAAGCCTAAAATATTGGTTGCATGTCATATCCAAGAATGTTGGGCAACGTGTTTTGGTTCGGGCACGAGACATGAGCCAATGGAGCATTGGTGTGCGTTTAACGCTTGGGCCCGGGCATGTTGCCCTAGCCTATGGGGCGCTGGACTCGAGCATGCTAACTAAGCCCACGGGTGCTAGTGTGTGGCCAACAACTAGAACTAGGCCCAGGACCTATGTCTGGGTCAAAAAAAGAACAGGCTTGAGCCATGTAAAAGTTGTTTTTTCTAAAAATACTTGTAAATCCTGCCCATCACATCGTTTTCTTGAGGAATTCTTTTTAGCAGATTATATCTTGATTGAGAATAAAAAGTGCGGTTTGGGTTTATCCAACCCCTTTTCATGAATTTCTTGTCAGATCAGTGCAGAATGTTGTGACAAAGCACTAAGACAAGCCGAGGATTTCTGGACTGTACTCTTACCGCCTCTCGACATAATCTTCATTTTCCAATAAGCAACACAAAGAGCCATTAGAAATGGCAACTCTTCCTGCATTCCCACCAACAATACAGTAATTGATGCCATCCGGAAGCTTACCTTTCCTCTTGGTTTTGTAGTAATTCTCTCAATTGCCTGAATGAACTCCATGGCCAGTGTTGCTTATCTTTCCTTTTAGACATGTAGCGAGGAAAACGTTACTGTCAGGATCAGCAAGTTCCAGGAATCAGGAATTGGAAACTTAAGTACAAATATCAGACAAAAAGAAAATGACAGGATTTTTGTAATGATTTTCGATAAACTCTAAGGTGACAAGGAGCTCATCACCAATTAAACTGTATCCAGTGATCAACTGAGTAAACAAGATTTTCCTTGGACATATGAGAAAATGATTGTACTATAATCATCACTGAGGTATCAAACTAAAACATTACTCACAATTTTTTAAACCAATTAAGTCCTTGTTGAGTCAGATTGTTGTGACCCTTGCCAGAAACTGGTAGTATTGCATAGATAAACTTGTTAAGGATGTCTTTCTTGAAGCTTTTTGAGAGAAGTGGCTAATATGCAGAGATGCATATGCCTTCTTAAAAGTTAAAATCAACATTGCTAGAAGTAATCAAGAAATCACTGGAGAACATCTTAGAGGGGCAAATAGAGAAAGATATTGAGAGTTTTTGTTGATGCATTTAGCTGCAGAGAACACCACTAGGTGAATTAGTTACATATTGTTTCTAACTTATGGAAGTTCATCTAGTTTATTGTTGATTGAGTAATCATTTTCAAACTTGATTACTGAATCGATGCCATGGCACTTGATTGTATAATTTACGCAAAGGTTTGGTTTTATAACTTGGGCATTGTTAACAGAAAAATCTGCTTTCCCACGGTTTTTGATTTCGATCAGCTGATTCTCAAGCCCTGATGGAACCATGGTCCCTGTTGGAAAATGATTCAAGCCAGAGAATGTGAGTGGCATTGGGATTGAGTGGCTGAGCAAGAAGTCTTCAAGGTGGTCTGGTGACATCGAGTGCCTCGTCAATTCTTGATCAATTGGAAGGAAGAAAATCAATCCAAAGAAATTCTGTGACCTAATGTCAGTCATTGCTGCTTGTACATCAGTGAGGTTAAGACAGGTTGTGATTGAGAGACTTCGAAAAGAGAAACAAGGTTGAACAAAATACAAAGATCCATTTCAGATTAAGAGTGTTTGCAGAAGTGGAGATGGGGCTGGAGGTGTCTGGCCCCAAGTGGGGTAATTCAAGACATTCCTTACCACAGATTAGTTTGAAAGTAGATTATACATGAGTCCAGTGCTTAAAATTGAAATCAAAATTTAATGTTTCACCTTCCCTGTGTCGAAATGGCACCGATAAAGAAATGGTATTATCTCTGCTACAACGTAAGCAAACAGCAAAACCTGCTCATGCAAGTGGCCTGCACCTTAGCCAACTACCTGGCAGATTGATTTTAGAGCTAAGAAGTTGGAATGATCATGGAATGTCTATGATTCACACCATTCCTGTGCTGCAAAAATACAATGATCTGATGAATTTGTTTCAAGTTGACACTCCTAGAAGGTTAAAGTTCTTTGGCTTGCTGCATCAGTACACCAAGAACCTGTTGGAAAAAGAGCTTGACAGGAATTCCGACAAGGGAATCGCCTGATTGCCTCCTTTCACTTTTATTTAGTTTGCTTCACCAATACAGTCTTCTTGTTGTCCACATGACAAAAGATTAAAGGCTCGGTAATGCACATTGCATGCCTGTAGCTTTTTGAGCAAAAAAATAAAAAAATAAATTTCCATGTGAGTATGAAGTAAGTTTTGGTTAAATGTTTCATGCAAAATCCCAATAATTAAGCTAATCAGATTGTTATATTGTTATTGGATCACTAAAAACTAGCTAGCAACTTGCTGGCCATTAAAATATGGTCATGCTTATGGGTATTGCTGCATGCATAATTACATATTATTCCGATCCTCTATCAGAATAATATGGAAGAAAGTACTGCAGAAAATGTAACAAGACCAGAAAAAAAAATAAAAATTCAGGGTAATATAGGTATTCTAAACAAATCCTGAATTCTTGCCGTGAGATCGAAGAAATGTAGATAGATTGGAATCTCGACTTTATAAAAAGTGGATATCATCTTTGATCTGGCAAATTCACTTCATAAATATAAAGGACTAATCAGAACTGTTTGTGGTTATATGAGTTTTCACTTCAAGGGATCGATATAAGTTTCTGTCATGATGTCACCAAATTTTCCAAGGATTCTTCTCCTAGCTCTGTCCTTCCATGCTTTAATGCTGCAAAAATCAGGTAAATCATTGATAAGGCTATAGTTTTTCTCCCTGATAGCAAGGAAATGTCTGTTTTAATTGTGATTTTTGGTGAATTTATAGAGGGTCAATTTGAGGAATGGTGCATAGCTGATGAGCAAACACCAGATGATGAGTTGCAAAGGGCCATGGACTGGGCATGTGGGAAGGGAGGTGCAGATTGCAGCAAGATTCAAATGAATCAACCTTGTTATATGCCAAATACAATAAGGGATCATGCCTCTTATGCCTTCAATGATTATTACCAGAAGTTTAAGCATAAAGGAGCAACTTGTTACTTCAACGCTGCTGCTCTCATCACCGATCTTGATCCAAGTAAGATAATTTTTCTACTTGAAAACTTCAAAATTAGTCCCCCAATTCTGTATTGATACTCAATGTAATCCCCAAGCTCTGATAATCTTTCTTATTGAATTAATGGCAGGTCAGCACTCTTGCAAATTTGATTATCTTCCCTGAGCGAAACAATTCAAGGAATTGAAGGTTTTGGATCAAATATATATTTTGTGGATTATTTCATGGCAATGAGACCAGCAAAATTTGGTTTGGTCATAAAAAGACAGGTTTTCCAGTACTAGTTTTGGATTGTTGCTTTTCTTTTTTCCATTTTGAGAAAGTGTTGTTACTTGTTGCATCCAAATTATGTCCCACATTGATCTTCATGTGACCTTAGGAAAGCAATGTTGAAATGAACACCTTAATTTATATTCATAACGGTGTGATGTTTGTAACATATATAGTTGTGCTCCCATATTGGTCTAGCGGGTTAACTTATAACTCGAGAGATATGGGATCTAATACAAGATCTGATCTAGACAAACTATATAAATGACTTAACATATATTTTTATAGGCTAATGATACAAATCTAGGCTTTAAAAGAGATATGATCACGTCAGACTGAATTAATAACTTAACACGAAGATAACAAAAAATTTGATTGTTGAATCAGACTCAAATTTTTCCAGATAATTAAAGAAGCAACCACCATATACTTCATTTTCATGGAATAAAATTGTGAATCTAAGATTCATATTTGTAATTATTTCCGTTTATTAAATATTATATGTTGTTGTTAATCTTATACCATTTTACATGTATCAAAAACATAAAATAAATCTATTTCTATAATAATTTTAGAATGAATCTTTGTCTTTTTAAAACAAGTCAGATAGAAAAATTAACAATTATTACTAAACGTCACCTATAAATTGATATATTTATAATGATTTTTTCCCTCACACCTTCTTTTTATATAGATGAATTGGAATTCTAAAATTGATAATCGGAATAACAAATCTACCTCTCAACAAGAATAGGGTTTTGTAACCTTTTTTCTTTTAATCAATGGTGCCAAGTGAAACTACATTAATTTTAATCATGTCATTGGGCTAGAAATACAAGACACAATTATAGTTTACGGTAACGATCTTCATTCTGTAGTTTCTTTCTTCCCATGTAAAAATAGCAAGAAATGGCAATAAATGACTTCTTACAAATCAAATTAAACAATGACTTTTCTCATCAATTAATATATTATAACATGAATTCTGAGCAGAAGGGTGCAGAAGAAAACTTTTACAGGAACAAATTCATTAAAAATGAAAAAATAATAATAATCACATGACATAATTTAGTTATATATATATATATGGATGTTGTCTCTCGGAATATTATGAATATATTCATAGCTGCATGGTTATATATAATCATGCAGATACACCATGCATGGACTTTTATCATGTATAAAAGTCCATGAACTTTCATGGAGAAGTGGGTGGGAGTTGCTGCTCTTCTTGCCATACTTAGTGGAATTAAGTAGTTGGTGTCATCCTAGAGGGTCATCCATGGCACCATTGTGATCCTTAATTAAGTAGTTGGTGTCATAGTTATCTCTAGTAATTAGTGTCCTAAGTCTAATTAAAGAATGGACTAATTACTATAAGAGTTAGTCACCAGATAAATGAATCCACCATGAACTGGGTTTCATTAATACTGAGCTTAGCCCATGTTTTACGGGGCATATTAGTCTAATTAAAGTGAGTGGGAGTTGCATAATGTCTTTATCTTTTGACCTTTTGTGAAAGAAAATCATTACAATTCCATGACTTGAATTCAAGGTAGGATTTCCAAACCCATCTTCTTGTTCAAAAAAGATAAATTTCCAAATCAATCAAAAAATACATGTGAAACCAATACATTACATACCTAAACTTGCCACCCCCACAATGGTCCACCACCAGATGAAAGATTGGCACCAAATATACCACTTTAATCATTTTGATCAGCTTTACACTCTTGAATCTTTTTTATTCAGCTTTAATCTCATTATCTTACAAATGTAAAGAACAAGAGATATAAAAAAACATACCCTTTCTATCTTTATTATTTTCTTTTCTTATTATTTCAAAACAGTAATCAAATCTTTCTCGTACTTCCACCGAGCAGTATACATTTTGCTGTTTCTTGTACATTGAGGACCAAAACAAAGAAATGGGCCATCATAAAATCCCACCATGACCTCTTCCTTCCTTCATTCAATGCTTGAATACAAAAGAAACTAAGATGGCATCACCGCATCACCCCTTATCTGACCCTTTTCCCTTGGGACAAGCAACTGTTGCCTCTCCCCAGAAGAAAAAAAAAAAAAAAAAAAGTCTCACATCTTACCTTCTTTTCACAATGGCCATAAATGCTGCCCTAAATGTATCCAATGCTCTTTCTACTGGTGTCTGTATGGCTCATGTATTTGACCATTTGGCATCTTCATGAACTTGCATCGCACCAAAGGGTTCATTGTCCTTTCCCCCCCTTTTCTTAACATGGGGTTGTTCGGGCAAAGCTTTTATGTATCTAAATTAATTTTTTTTTAATCTGATTTAATTATATTTAGATAGATCTGTTCAAATGTGAATATAATATGAATTACTTTTTTTAAAAAAATCAAACACTAAGCGGAGAACTCTCCAGTTGAAACTATAATTATTAAATATGATCTAACCAGAAGAATTAATGTAGAAAATTTATGATTCTAAACTTGACTCAAATTATATTTTAAATTGAATTAAAAAAGACATTAATTACTAAAGAATCAGTTAATTTTCAGTTAGATAGATCCTACTATTTTTAATTTCTATGGGACCCGGAAACACCTGGGGACCTTGATCACACATTTGGAAATTTGAAACAAACCCACCAATATATATATATAAAGAAAGAAAGAAAGCATGCACAATATTGTTGTCGTGGGGATGTCTATTTAAAGTAGTTGAACTCTTCAGATGTGAGATAGTGCTTTGTGTGTTGAGTTCGAGAGACTTGGAGAGTTACTTGCGATCTCTTAGACTCCTCCTCTTCTTTTGAGAAAGAAAAAGATGAGTTATTTAGGTGTTGGTGTTAGTCCTGGAAATGTACCAGTGTATCATGGCATGAACTTGAAGGTTATTGATAGGAGAGTGAGGCTAGCAGAGTTGGTTTTGAGGTGTGTGATCTGTGCTTTAGGAGTTCTTGCTGCTGTTCTTGTTGGTACAGATACTCAAGTTAAAGAAATCTTCTCAATTCAAAAGAAAGCAAGGTTCACTGACATGAAAGCTCTTGTGTAAGATTCTGATCAACCCCTCTCTCAATTTCATTCAAAAATGGCTCCAAAGATTGAAACTTTCTGTTTGATGATAAGTTTACTAACTTGGGTTTTGTTTTGATGCAGCTTTTTGGTGGTGGCTAATGGGATAGCAGCAGCCTACTCGTTGGTTCAAGGGGTGCGCTGTGTTGTGGGCATGGTTAAAGGAAGTGTTCTGTTTAGCAAGCCCTTGGCTTGGGTTATTTTCTCTGGGGATCAGGTGTTGATTTCTTTTCTTTTTTCTTCTTTGGGCAACAATTTTTTTTTATTTTTTTGTTGTTCACCAGTACCAGGTTTAAGGTTTATACTCACAATTAACTACTTTCTTATGGGATGTTTTTAACACTTGCCCCAGTTTCATGTTGTTTTTAGGTGAGCAAGTGGTATATTGGTGCCAACTTGACAACTAACATTAATGCCTTCATCCATATTGTGCCAATCTCTAGGCTCTTCCTGTTAATGTCAATCTGTCCCAATTACCATTTACTACTCCAGTTAGGCAATCGCCTAACTAATTTTTCAAAAAAATTCAAAACTTTGCCCTAGATTGTAAATTTTGTCAAAATCAATCTTAACTATAAGAGTTAATATTGTTAAGGAAGCTGTTTGCATTTAATGTGTTGGTTAGAATTAGTGTGTGCTTATGGCGGTTGGTGTCAAGAGCAAGAAGCGCATTTAATTTTTGGGAAAGCTGAAACCACATAAGACCCCACCAATAGATTCCTCATTCCTTGAATGACATGTCACAGAATGATTTCTTGCAATAATGGCTCCCAGTTTCCCACCTAAGTTCATTCAATACAACACCATCCTTTGTTAGGACTATCAAGTGATCGGTGGAATCATGTGTCACATGTTTCGAACAGGTTTAAGGGTCTGATTTTAGGATTTAAATGTCAGTGTTAGTTCAGTATGGTTTAGTTAATTTACGACCAGAGCAAGACAACTGAGCCTGCCAACCTGCCCTGTGAGCAAGGAGAACTGAGTACCAATTATAGTGGTGCCTTATGCATGCTGTCACTGGCCTTCATTAATATCTGTCGTCCCATTTGCTGGTGAAACTCCTTTCCATTTCTTTAATATAGGTCTTTCTATTCTATATCAACAGATGCCATGTGTAATTGCGTTTTTCAGGAGAACGCTACCTGAAAATTCGAGGTTCATGGCGTGGATAGTGTTTGTTATGCAAAGTTGGTTAGGATTAATATCTACCATGTGACATGCATTCCATAAAAAAATGGTGAAGCCAAGCTATATAGAAATGGAAAGGAGAGGATTTCATAATCCATTCTCCCAAGAGCATCTGTATCTTTCAGCAGTTGGTATGCTAGGTGGTGGAAATTAAATGTTCTGGATAATTACTAGGCTTTCATCTTATGATTATTCAATGATGTAGTGTTGTTCCTTTTTGAGAATGAGAAACACTTGTGAATCTCAAACTAATGCCGGTAGGGCAGTTTTCCGAAACAAGATACAATAAAATAATTTTGTTTTGAAGTACGCAATGACCCTTAAATATTGGAGTCGGAGCTTGAGTACTCCAGAATTCCTGGGTTGACACTGACAACCCACTGCCATCTTGAAAGTGATCCTAGAAGTAGTATTGATAAGCTACTGGGAAACTTACGTATTGATTAGAATACAATGGGTTTGTCCGGCAGTAAACTGAGCACTCACAGAGAAAGTGGCATTTATGCTTAACCCTAACTCTTGGTGATGATATTTCATGGGGTTTCCACGTGCCTGGAGCCATCAGGATAGGACCAGACTAAGCATATGAATTAGTCATCTCAGAGATACTCTGGTTATATGTGCTTCCATGGAAGAACTTATAACAAAGACATTGATTTCATTATGAATGATGAATATGTTCTGGAATTAGTGAAACATTTTTGGCATTGAAGAAGTCATAACCTCTGAAAAATATTTAGAGGAAATTGCTTAGATGAATTTAAAGAAATTGGAGTGCTTGTTAAGGAGGAATTGATTTTTCTTATGAAGCTCTTTAAAATATAAGAGTAGAGAAAGAAATCAATAAATTTTCAGAATGAGTCTATTTTCGTTTGCGTTTGACGTTGTACTTGTTGCTATCCATGGAAAAGTATGAGATCAGAACATGTTGATATAATCACCTAATGTTTCCACACCAACTTGTTTGTGCAGATGATGGCATACCTAACTTTGTCTGCAGTGGCAGCTGCTGTGCAATCAGCATCATTTGCGAAGTTGGGACAGCCTGATCTCCAATGGATGAAGATATGCAACATGTACGGAAAGTTCTGTAACCAAGTTGGTGAGGGAATAGCAAGCGCGCTGTTGGTCAGTGTTAGCATGGTTGTCTTGTCTTGTATCTCTTCTTTCAGTCTCTTCCGCTTGTATGGTGGCAACAAGGGCAAGGACGGCGCAAGGTGGTAGGTTCTCAGAACTACCGTTTCTGGTCATTGCACCACCCTGCTCTACCATATATATGTGATTCGGAATGTCCTGTAATATGGTGGCCTTTTCTTAGATATGAAGAGATGCAAACTAAACTAGTGTATGCTCTGTGACCTCAATGCTGACAAATAAATCAACGTTGCGTTCTGTGGATACATCTATAGTTTGTTTCTTTAGCATGCTTCCTCTATCGACTCACTATGACTCAGAGTGCTGGATTTTGATTAGGATTGTTCATTCTGCTTGTCATAGTTTACCTTTCTTGTATTTTTCGCATCTATATATGAATGTTAAATTAATATTTGCACTCTGTTTAATCTTAATTACCAGCAAGATGGTTCCCTCCTGTGCAGATCTTGTCGTCATACATCTGGTTAATCCATTACATCCTCAGATTTTCGGCTGTTCTTAGATCCTAGACTGCCCATGATTTACCAGTCACTTCCCACGGTATCCAAAATAGGCTCCTTCTTTAGTATTTATTAAAAACAAAAAATTAAATATCATGGGACTGAGAATGAAATCTCTCTAGCTGGGGACAAGGAAGGGTTCGCTTTGAATATGGAAGAAAAGCATGCCGGTAAGAGCAAAGGAAGGATCATTCCTGGTCAAGCATGGTGGGATAGCAACTTTCTTATGCTCTTCAATTTGACCCCGCCCTATTATTGGAATTTTACCAGACATCACTAGAGTGAATTATCTTCACAGTTTAGTCCAAAGAAATCAGATTCT
>Ga0307511_10008657_pt1 | contig 10172 bp, 8 predicted proteins | sample 13_EM_MG_FD_200266 | JGI IMG/M metagenome (GOLD analysis project Ga0307511, IMG submission 200266) | Populus trichocarpa ectomycorrhiza microbial communities from riparian zone in the Pacific Northwest, United States - 13_EM | ecosystem: Host-associated > Plants > Roots > Unclassified | place... | reverse complement strand
GGTGGATTAAATCTGCCAATGAGCGACGGAGAGGCGAGCAGAGAGGGTGGCGGCGGAAGGGGGTCGGGTTGTTCGACGAAGAGGCAGTGTGGTCGATGGGATCGAAGAAAGAGCGCTAACCTTCTTTCTGGGATGACACGGATAATTATTCCATCCTCGTCTTACGCGCCGAGTCGTTCTGCAACGGAACGAATGCCGTGACTCGGAGTCCAACTCTCTGCCAACGCAACACAATCTCCCCGGCTCCTCGACCGCATAGTACTGTGTGGTTTCCTCTCCCCCACCGCAGAAGGCTCGCCGAGAGCGAGGGATACTCCCCTGAAGCAGGTCGAGTTCGGACAAGAACCAGTCAGTGTAACTGTTTCAATTTATGCAACATCTCCCACAATCTCTCGCAATTCGTAGACAACCCTACCATCTCTGATCACACCCGACCGTGGCAGGTCATCTAAGCATTCAAAATTCTGAAGTTACATCCTCATCGGCGCGTCGCAAACTAGAACAAACCCGAGCCAAGTTGGAAATCTAACACATGTGTCTCGACGTGGTAAAGAATCCTCGGCCATCTCTCTCCACTCCCGTCCGTTGCGGGAGGTCCGGCCGCTCTCCCTACTAACGTTAGGATCGACCTCTCCAGCACTGCATCTAAACTGATCGCAATCACCCTAGTAAACGACGGCAGCCGACCGCGGAACGACGGAAATATCAACACCTTGGGTTGAAGGGTTAGTGGGGTCAAGAGACGAGAGGGAAGAAGTGTATCGCACACGAGAGAACGCCTTGCGGGCGGATCACTCCTGGACGGGATGGAGGGGTTTGTGACGGGAGGCTAAACGTATCCTCTGTATTGGAAATGGTCGAAAGACTGGTCACGATTTGTGAAATCTGTCAGAGGGGCAAGGGTCATTCTAACACGAGCAGTGGAATATATACGACGTACAAACTTTTGAGGAGCTAATGCACTCGCCCGATGATGCATTCACGGATAGTATCCAGGGTTCGATGTTAATCCCGGTGTCGGGTTCTGCAAGGTTCCGGTCGTATTCGTTGATGTTTTTGAGAACACCAGGAGTGATGGTGGGGAGTTCATCGAAAAAGCGGCTGGCGTGGGCGCACCGATAGACAAACAATCGATGGGGGCCAGCGGGGATACTCGGACAAAAGTATATGTCGGTACGATACCGGTCACTCATGACGGGTACCCGCCCATGTACGAGAGCGAATGGCAACTGGAAGGGGTGTGATCGTTCTCATACGGGGAAGGGGGTTTTTTTTTTGCGCGCCCCGCGCCGACCGATAGTTGAATCGCAACCACGATCTCGGTCGCCACGATCTACACCGATCTACCACTCACATGGATTTCCGGAAGTCTTTCTCAAAACCATTCAAAAAGCTGAAGGATAAGCTCCCGGGGGTCAGCCGTAAGCGTGATGGAAGATCTGAGAGTGAACTTGATCGCGGAAAAGGGAAAGAGGCAGATGTCGAAGGAAGCGAAGCCAGCCAGACCAACTCATACCTGCATTTAGAGGGTAGCGTCGAGGGCGCAGTGGAGAGTGGACCCCATCCAGAGGAGCGCAACGTTGATTGGAAGGGAGTTACTCTTGTCGATGTCAATCCCCCCACATCCGCGCCTTCGATCTCGGCCATCGGGGAACCTGGCAGTAGGAGAAATACATCATTTTCGGTTCTGCCTCTGATATATCACACAGACAATGCAGGCAGCCCCACCATTCCTGATAAAGTTCAAGACGCTCTTGGTTCTGGCCAGGGTGAACCAATTGCTACAAATGAGAGCAGGTTTGAGCTGTGGAAGTCCACGACATCCGCAACAGCCAAACTGCTCCTCCATGCAGTGAAGGAATCTGCAGATGCCTTCCCCCCACTCAAATCTGCTGTTGGAGGTCTCTGCTTTATTCTGGACAATTATGAGGTATGATACCCCTTCAGTATACATCATCCATGATGCTCAGAGGTGCTCCCAGCAAACAAAGGCAAACAAACAAGCAATGGAGTCATTGGCACCCAGGATCAAAGCCCTGTCTGCCTCACTCTGTAAACCTATTTCTGAAGGCTATGGGAAGGAAGGAATGAGGAGGAAGGAGTTAGAACAGTGAGCTCAAACCTCCAAAGGTTGAGATTCATACCTGATAAATGGTGGTTGGTAGAAAACTGCAAAACATTCTCCAAGGACTTGAGTTGTTGGCCAAGAAGGGGAATGTTGAGGGTTTCCTTAACAATCCCAACAATGCAGAAAAACTCAGGAGTCTAGTTGGGGATGTTTGTGATGCTGTGATGGAATATCAGGTCTGTGGTCAGAGTGAACCAATTGTGCTCATGCCTGACACCCATTTCAGACATCATTACAACAAGACATCTATCAAAAAAGCTGTCAGCTCATTGTGAGGCTCACCCCCTCCCCCACCATTTACCCACTGATGTAACTATTGGATAGGAATCTGTGGACCTTGTCCTCCTTGACAAGATGCATCATACTGTTGAGGCTGGATACTGTTGTGGGAACAGACAGGGGTGCCTAGGGGGAACAAGGGTGGATGTCCTCCTCCAACTTGAAGATTGGCTAGAGAATGAGCAAGGCCAACGTGTGTTCTGGCTTAATGGCCTTGCAGGGACTGGGAAGTCAACAATTGCCCAAACCTTTGCCCAAACTACCTTTGCAGAGGGAAAGCTTGGTGCAAGTTTCTTCTGCTCACGAGACTCTGAGGACAGGAGTAACATTCAGGCAATCCTCCCAACACTTGCATTCCAGCTTGCTTATCAGTACCCACTGTTCCGAGAGCAGTTACTCCCAGTCTTAAGGGCCAACCCTGGAATTGGAAGGGGGTTGCTTTGTTCCCAGATGGAGTCCCTCATTGTTGGCCCATTCCAGGCAACACAGATTCCAACCCTCATCATCATTGACGCCCTTGATGAGTGTCAGGATGAGGAACCAGCATCTGCACTCCTCTCTGTGCTGTCTCGCTTTGTGGCCAAGATCCCACTTGTCAAGTTCTTTATCACTGGGAGACCTGAACCAAGGATTCGCTCCAGGTTCCGCTTGGAGTCACTGCAGCCTCACACAGATATACTCAGGCTCCATGATGTTAAGCCTGATGTGGTGGACAGTGATATCAAACTTTTCTTGAAGACTTGGTTAATGGTTATCTCCAAAACCAGAAGTGACTGTGACTTGATGGAGGATTGGCCAAGCCCACAGGAGATTGATGCCCTCTGCAAGAAGGCAGCTGGATTCTTCATCTATGCTTCAACAGTTGTCAAGTTTGTTGCATCCCAGGGCAACCCACCTGATGAGAGGCTTGCTCTCATTGTCTCACTTCCTCAAGACACTTCTCATGAAGGGAAGGGAGGTATTGATCTCCTCTACACCAAAGTTCTAGAACAAGCATTCCATGATGAGGATCAGGTTGTTTACCTGCATTTCAGATTGGTGGTGGGGACAGTGCTGCTCATCTCCAACCCACTCTCAATAAAGGCTCTCTCAGGCCTCCTCAAGAACCATACCAAGCAATCCAGGATACACAGCACTCTTCGCACTCTTCATTCTCTACTCCTTGTTCCAGACAATGTAGAAGACCCAGTCAGGATCTTCCACAAATCATTCCCTGACTTCCTTACAGACCCAAGGCGATGCACAGACACTCAGTTCTTTGTGGACCCTCCAAATTATCATAGGGAGATCTTACTTTCATGCCTGGATGTGATGAAGAGGGAGCTGAAGAAAAATATCTGCAATCTGGACAATGAGACCCCTCTCAACAAGGTTGAAGATCTTCCTGGCTGCAGAGCAGTCCACATTGGAGATGCATTGAAGTATGCATGTCATTTCTGGACAACTCACCTTACAAGATCCACTGGCACTAGCCTTGGTGTTGCAGAGGTACAGAATGGGATTGATGAGTTCTTCACAGCCTATTTCCTATTTTGGATTGAGGTGCTCAGCCTTATGGGAAACCTTGGCACTGGTGTTCGTGCCCTCAATGATATACAGCAATGGTACACATTGGTGAGTTGTTTGTAGAGAACACACTCAGGATACATATATTAATGTGTATTTAGGCAGGCATTTCCTGTAAGTGGATGAATGATGCCCAGCATTTCATCTTGGAACACTTTGACACAATCAATAACTCTCCCCTCCACATCTACTCTTATGCTCTCCCATTTTCCCCTCCCTCATCTTGGCTCCACAAGTACTATAGGGCAGAGCTCTCACAAGGGGTCAGGGTGGTCAAGGGGATTCTTGCTGAATGGGAAACATGCTCCCGTACAGTTTTCTTTAGTGATGTTCCAACTTCCCTTGCATACTGGAAGGACACTGTAGTTGTTGGTTTGCAATCTGGTGACATCACCATCCTTGATGCAATCACAGGCAGCCAGGTGGCTGTTCTTTCTGAACACACTGGTTTTGTGGGAGCTGTTGCCTTCTCATTGGATGGGGCATTCCTTGTGTCTGGAAGTCACGACACAAATGTGAAACTTTGGGATGTCCAGACTGGTGGGGTTGTCAAGACCTTCTGTGGCCATACTGAACCTGTTTGCTCAGTTTCCATTTCACCAAACTGCACCACAATTGCCTCAGGGTCTCAGGACATGACAATCTGTTTGTGGCATGTTCAGGCGGGGGACTGCTTTTGTGTCATAGATGGGTTTAATGATTGGGTCAACTCTGTCAGCTTCTCCCCAACAAACCCCCAACTCTTGATATCTGCATCTGATGACAATAATGTTCAGCAGTGGGATATCAATGGCTGCCAGATTGGACCCAGTCATAAAGGCATAGGGGTTGCTTTCTCCTCAGATGGGACTCATTTTGTTTCATGGGGGAGAGAAGTTGTCATCCAAAACTCTGGCTCTGGAGCAGTTGTTGCTGAACTCCAGGTTCCTGACAAAGACTTTGAGTGCTGCTGTTTCTCCCCCAATGGTGAGCTTGTGGTTGGTGGTGCTCAGTTCACCATATATGTCTGGAACATCACTGGCTCAGACCCTCACCTCATTGAGACCCTCATTGGGCACACCTTTCTTATCACCTCTGTCATATTTCTAGCCTCTACAATCTCAGCCTCTTGGGACAAAACAGTCAAGTTCTGGCAAATCAGTGCTTCATCTACAGACCCAGGTGTAACTGATACAATACTCACTTCACCTGCATCATCTTCAATTACGTCTGTCAGTCTGCAAGTAAGGGATGGGACTGCCATCTCAAGTGATTGGGTTGGGGTGGTGAAGACCTGGGACATCTTGACTGGCCTCTGCAAGGCATCCTTCCAAACCTTAGCCAAATGTATCACTCTGAGAGATTCCCAGCTGATAGAAGGCAGGTTGATTGTTGTTTGGTGTACATCTCAGGAGATCTGGATCTGGGATGGTGAGAAAAAGAGTTCACTCCATAAGGTGAATAATGCATCTGTTAAGATTGGGGGTATCAGGATATCAGGGGATGGGTCCAAGGTGTTTTGCCTCATTGGGGGATCCATCCAAGCATGGGCTATACAGACAGGAGAGGCTGTTGGTAAAGTGGAGTTGGAAGGTATTGCATGTATGGACCCCCTCTGTGTGGATGGTTCAGAAATCTGGGTTTGTTTTGAGGACTCATCAATCCAGGGGTGGGACTTTGGGATCTCAGGCTCTTCCCCCATCCTGCTACCCAACACATTCTCAGACAGACCCAACCTCAACCTTGTTGGGGGCACCAAGCAGGACACCGCTCCTGTTATGATTAAGGATACAGTTACTGGAAAGGAGGTTTTCCAACTGGTTGGGAGATATGCAAAACCTAATTGTGTACAGTGGGATGGTCAGTATCTGGTTGCTGGCTATCAGTCTGGGGAGGTGTTAATTCTGGATTTCAATGATACTCTTCTTCAGTAAATATATGTGGTAGTATACTGTTTGATGACTGTAACTGCTCATTCATTCTACCTTTATCAACCAGAGTATTATATGTTTATACCTCTTCTACTTGTTGGACAGGAACTTTGCTCATCAGGTTTGTAATAGCTCCAAATCACTAGATGAGATGCCAACCCTCCATGAGCTACTGTTTATCACATAATTTGATCCTGAGGGAAGTGAAATGTTCCATTGTCCCCAATCCCAAATCCTGGATACTTAAGTAGCTGCACAGCTATGCATACTCAGGGCTGCTTCTTTCAAGGTTGAAGTGTTCCAATCCAAGTGGAGTGATCAATGAATCTGAAATGACATGATCTTACCTAGCAGGTACATTGAGAGTTTTTTGAGAGTTTTTAAACAATTTACCCACCACCCTGATCTTGATGGGATCACTGGGTAAGTTTTGAATTTACTCCAAAATAACCCACTCATGTACCCTTGAGCCACTCCTTGAAAGGACCCTCAGAGTTCTTTCACAATTTTGTTCAAAATGTACCCACTTTGAAATTGAGCCACTCATGAAGAGTTCTTTCAAAATATACTCAGAGATTTACCCAAAACATACCCCATGGGTTCATTCAAAACTTTTCAAAAGAACCTCTCAATTTGGCTCAATTTTACCACATACTCTCAAAGAACCCATTGAGTATATGGTTGGGTACAGTATGGGCAAATTGCTGGGTATTTTGTGAAAGAAGTTTTGATGAGTGGCTCAGGCACTTGATGGGCACATTTTGATCAAATTATCAAAGAACCCACTGGGTTTTTTCAAACAAGAGCCCATAGGGTTCTTTGATGGGTTCTTTTAAAACCTACTCATCACTTACCCAGTGATCCCATCAAGATCAGAGTGGTGAGTACATTGAGAATTTACCCACCATTTGCCCACTGGGTTAAGTGTGAGTAAATTGTTTAAAAACTCTCAAAAAATTCTCGGTGTACCTGCCAGGTAAGACCCCCTCTGCCCCCAGTGTGGTGGAGCCCTCTTTGTCAGTGGCATCATCCTCCCAGGTGTCAGAACTGACCTTGCCAACAGGCCTACTGAACCGATGCTAGTCTCCTTTGAGACTCGGTACACGAAGTTATGGGGTAACCGCAGATTTCTTCAGAGTGGGTCGAGACAGACCACTCCCGTATGTGTTGGCGTAACTTGCGGCTCCGGAATATCCGTAGTTCGGGTAGGTAGAGAAAAGAGGCCGAGGTGACGCGTTTTGGCACTAGAGAAGGAGGGATGGCTTCTCTGGGGCTGAGCAGAGGGGAACAAGGGAGGCTAGGGGTTAATCACTAATGATCTGCCTGTCAGGAGGGAGAACACTGTGATTGACAAAGTCTGGGGAATACATCAGAACATTTGTACGTACTTATATACTAAAGTTCATGATCATGTAAGCATCTGACTAAGTGGACAAGCAAGTGATCATTCATGGGTAAACGGTGGGGAAGGGAAGGATGGGCAATGAGTGGACGGAGGTAGAACGTTAAGATAAGTGATGGTACACCATGAAGATAAGAAGTGAATGAAGAAGGTGTACCGTGAGGAATCAGATGATCTTGTGTGGGAAAGATTACTAAAGATCGTGAGAGAGATCATCCAAATAAGGTTAAAGAAAAAAGTCACGAAGAACTGTCAGGGTTGAGGGTTTGATGGAAAGATAGGGGTTCGGAAAGATCCGATGAAGATAGGGGACTTGATTAAAGGCCGGTACTTGATATATATATGGCTTGTGGTTTGGCCTCGGTTATCTTCTGTTGAGCAGGCAGATCTATTCTAATTATACTGCCATACTGCCTTACACTTACCTTAAGGGAGAGTTGAGGGTAGAGGATGGTGGGAGAAGAGAAGAGAGAAGCCAAGTCATGTATTGCATAGTGAGGGACACATATTTATACATAATTGATGTGCGCACAGACCATGCTGTGTTATGTGTGGTGCTGTTTGGCACACATCGGTCTATCTACTGATGGGCTGCTAAAGAGCGCCCTTTGGACATCAGCGGCTGCTAAGAAGCGCCACCGGATCATCGGCTTGCTATAAGCTGTAGCTGGATAATGTGACACGTCCGGGAGTCAAACTTCCCGTTCAACATCTTCATCGTCTTCCGTTGATACTCTTCCACCTCTACCACTCCTCTATTCTTCTACCATGTCCGACATCTACTGCCATGAGGACGTCATTGACTTCACCGACCCCTTCCTTGACTTTGATCAGGGGTATCAAGCTCTGAGGAAGGTCGCCGCTGTTCCGGTTTCTCCAAGGACTGTTCTTCCAGAGAAGCCTATGACCCGTAGGGGTTATCCAAGAGGAGAGAGTCAGGGACAATTGTCAGGTTGGTGTCCCTCTTTACTCCCTTTTGATGGTAGTACTGATTGACTCCCAGGTGGCATTCCCGGATTGTTTGGTCTTGACAAGGCCGAACTTATTTCTTCTAAGCCCTTTGGTCGCAAAGGCAATCACCATCATCCTTCGGATGAGGAGCGAGCAGCCCGGGACAAACGGTTGTTTGTTTATTGTTACAACCAGGGTGGAGAGAAGACTCGCAGGGACAACTCCTCTCGTCCTTATCCATCTTGTGCCAACATCCGTTCTCGGATGGAGACTTCAAAATATCGGCACGACCAGTTTAGGGAACTGGGTCTTGGGGACTTGGTGATGGTTGGGAAGGAGCGGTGGAGGAAGCACGCCAAGGGTCTCGATATAGAGGGTTTCCCCAAGGCTTGGATCGGGAGGGGTCTTAGGGAGATCCACCACGTCGGGGACCAGATGGATGGGAGGATGGACGCCTGTCTCAGGTACACCGCAGCCCTCGGTGCCGAGATATACGAGTCGATCGGGGAGCTGAAGGACGAGTTGAGGGAGGACCAGAAGAAGCGAGCCTTTGATGGTTGGGAGTGTATGGATACGAAGAGGCAGTTGGAAGACTCCCTTCGTGACACTCAGGGGGAGATTGCTGTCAGAACCAACCTCGCCAACAGGCCTACTGAACCGATGCTAGTCTCCTTTGAGACTCGGTACACGAAGTTATAGGGCAACCGCGGATTTCTTCAGAGTGGGTCGAGACAGACCACTCCCGTACGTGTTGGCGTAACTTGTGGCTCCGGAATATCTGTAGTTCGGGTAGGTAGAGAATAGAGGCCAAGGTGACGCATTTCGGCGCTAGAGAAGGAGGGATAGCTTCTCTGGGCTGAGCAGAGGGGAACAAGGGAGGCTAGGGGTTAATCACTAATGATCCGCCTGTCAGGAGGGAGAACACTGTGATTGACAAAGTCTGGGGAATACATCAGAACATTTGTACGTACTTATATACTAAAGTTCGTGATCATGTAATCATCTGACTAAGTCGTCAAGCAAGCATGTGATGAAAGATGTGTTGTGAAGAAGGGAAGAACGAACGGTATGATAAGAATGAATGGACAATGAGATAAGTGATGGTGCACCATGAAGATAAGAAATGAATAAGGAAGATGCACCGTGAGAACGCATGTGATCTCTCGTGAGAATGATTGGTAATGATCGTGAGAGAGATCACCTATATAAAGGTAAATGAAGAAGTCACACCAAGTCATCAGGGTTGAGGGTTTGATGGACAGATAGGGGTTCGGAGAGATCCGTTGAAGATAGGGGACTTGACTGATAACCGGATTCTTGATATATAAGGGAGATGGGTTTAGTCCGGTTGTCTCCATCGTCTTCAGTCAATACTCTTCCATCATTCCAGCACTACTCCTCTTCCTCCTTTACTTCTACGCCTTCATCCTCTACCATGTCCGACATCTACACCCACGAGCCGGTGATGGACTTCACCAACCCTTTCTTGGATTTCGACCAAGGGTACACCTGCCCTTTCGCCGTCATCGCGCTGACCGTTAAGGCGACTCTAGTTCCCATCGAGTCCGGGGGAGAAGAGTCGGTACTTCCGAAGAAGCCCCTCACTAGGAAGGAGCTCAAGACTTGTAGGGGTTATCCTCGGGGTGAGAACTGGGGGGAATCTTCAGGTCAGATTCTTCTTCTTTCTCCCTTGACCAGAATGTTGAAGATTCTTTCATAGGCACGTTGTTCCCTTCCAACTTGTTTGGAAAGAGGAAGGGGGGGCATTTCCCTACGACAGAGGAGAGGGAGGAGCAAGACAAACATTTGTTTGTCTATTGTTACAACCAGGGTAACAAGTCGTCCAGGAGGGACAATGGGGGGAAGCCCTATCCTTCCCTTCATTCGGTGAGGGGTCGGATGATGACCAGCAAATACCGGCATGACGGATTGAGGG
>Ga0307511_10008654_pt1 | contig 10175 bp, 6 predicted proteins | sample 13_EM_MG_FD_200266 | JGI IMG/M metagenome (GOLD analysis project Ga0307511, IMG submission 200266) | Populus trichocarpa ectomycorrhiza microbial communities from riparian zone in the Pacific Northwest, United States - 13_EM | ecosystem: Host-associated > Plants > Roots > Unclassified | place... | reverse complement strand
ATTTAAATATTGTAGATTTAACTACTGTTATTACATCATGAAATAAATAATATTGATATCAAATATTTCTTTATTATTCTATTAAACTACATGCAATTTCATCACGTTCGAAATCTATCCAACAAAAACTATATTTTCCATGGTTTATTAAGCGCGCAACAACATCAGGTAAAAATATCATCAAAAACAAAATTGGGATTGCAATCAAATTCTACAAATGCTACGTCATCAAACGATCTCCTTCTAATTTTTTGAATAAAAAACAATTAAAAATAAAAATAAAAACTGAATTTTTTTTAACTGGATCGGACCTGGCAAGAACAAAATTGAGATTGCAATCAAATTCTGCAAATGCTACGTCATCAAACGATCTCCTTCTAATTTTTTGAATAAAACCCAATTAAAAAAATAAAATAAAAACTAAATTTTTTTTTAACTGGGTCGGATCCGGCAAGAACAAAATTGGGATGACAATTAAATTCTGCAAATGCTATGTCATCAAACGATTTCCTTCTAATTTTTTTAAATAAAACACAATTAAAAAAATAAAAGTTGAATTTTTTTTTTAACCGAGTCGGACCGGACCTAGTCGGTCCGGAACAGTAACAAGAACAGTGGAGAGTGAAAACTCTCCACTGCGTTCCGCATGTTTGCGGAAAGCAGCAGAGAGCTGCTTTCCACAAACCTGTGGTTTTAATTTATTTTAACCGGCTCCACATGAATAGTAAGCATGGTTTTTATGTTACCAAATGCTTAACAACTGTGGTTTGCTTTAAAAGCAACCGCATCAGCGTAAACAAACACCTTCTTAAAGTGTTTCGTAAACCTGACAGAATGGAGATTGGAAAAAAATGAAAGATGCGGGGTCTGATTAAAACAAAACAAAAGCTTCAGATTAAATTGACATAACACATTAACCCTAGGCGGTATATTGAAATTTAATAACCTAAAAAACATATACTCCAAGAAAACCCATCGTGTACAAAACAATTCTGTAAAAGCGCGCTTTTCTGTCCCCCACCCCCACTAGAGGAAACACTTCCCTGGTACGCTGATGCAACATAAGCATCTCTCTAACTAGTCATCATACCGTAGATCCCTGATTCAAAAGTCTAACATCAGATCTTCTTAATAATTCAACCAGTTAAATCAATCACACTTCCTTCATAAAGTAGCCCGTTCCTCACCTGATCCCTGCAAAAGTAGAAGCCTCCCGCGCCATTTTGATTTCCAAAAATCTAACAAAAAAAAAATACAAATCCGATTTTTCTCACAAAACAAGCGAGAGAGAGAGAGAGAGAGAGAGAGAGAGAAGCCGGAGAGACTCAAGAGCCACGGAACGAGAGAGTGAGAGTCGATGAAGAGGAATACCCTAACGAAGAGAAGCTACAGGAAGAGTAATAGGAGGAGGGAGAGTAGCAGCACCGCCAAAATGAAGCGCCCGTTAGTAAGTCACTTGCAACAAGGTCAGCACCACCAAATCCAATCATCCTCTTCCACCTCAGCAGCATCATCGTCTCGATTCCAGAACCTTTTGGACTCCGAACTAACCGATCCTCAGCTGGTTGCCGAGGATGTTGATGAAAGAGATTTCATCCTCAGCCAGGACTTCTTCTGGTAATTTGTGTTTCTTTATTTGGACAATAGATGAATATGAATTTAATAATAATGTTTTTTTTTTTTTTTATAATGGGTTTTAATTAGGGTTTTGTCCGAAAACTGGACGAGTAGTTATATTATTAATTTAATTTATTTGAAATGCAATCCCTTTTCGGCGTCAATGAATTTATATATGCATTCTGCAAGTATTCGAAATTATAATCTGTTGTTTTTTCCCCTTACAATTCTTGTTGTAAATGCAGCACTCCAGATTATATCACACCAGACAATCAAAATCTACTTTGCAGTTCTGATTGCAACAAGGTGATGCTTTAAGCAGTGTTGTACAGATTGATACATGCTGTGGATTGAAAATGATTTTTCCGACTTCTTGTTTGATTTACCACAGGAAAACATTCAGTGCCCCAAATCACCGGAGAAAGTGAACACTGCCAAAATAAAAAAGCTTCGACAGGGTAAGATGGGTTTTAATATTGTGCGGAATTCTTGACCGGTAAAGCTTGATGGGTTTTATATTGCTTCTCTTTTGTGGTATCCCCAGTTCATCCTCTCAGCCCTACATTGTCGGACCAGCAACAAATTGTGGATATTGGGAAAGATAACATCAATTCAGAGGAAATGATGATTGAGAAAACATCAACTGCTGAAATAAAGAAGCCTCAAAATTATGTATCACAATCTGCTGTTTATTTACGCTGTCGGGTCATGCCCCCTCCTTGCATCAAGAACCCATATTTAATGGATGCTTCAGAAGTGGGTATAGATCCATTTGGCAATCAGAGATCAAAATGCGCAGGTGCATCCTTGTTAGTTATCAGTGAACATGATTGTATTGGGACTCCTAAAATTGTGTATCCATTATTTTTTGTATAAATTTTAAAAATTCAAAATTTTGCTCCAGATAAAGGTCATTTCGAATATTTTAGTTACTTTATGCTACAATCTACAGAATTTTTGCCTGCATTTGTCCATGGAGATGGCCTATCACGCTATCACATAGATTTTCACGAGATCCAGGTATGTATCCAGATTCTAAAAGCTCTGTTCTTGTTCAAATCACTATGTTTCATTTCTTGTGCTTACTTTTAGTACATTGCTTCCCCTTAAAGCAAATTGGAACTGGGAACTTCAGTTGTGCTTTCAAAGTTCTGAAAAGAATCGATGGTTGCTTTTATGCGGTGAAGCATAGCACAAGGCAGTTGCATCAGGAGCCAGAAAGGTAGTTTCTTCATGTTTTTAAGATTCCAAAATCATTTGTTCAACCAACATATTTATGCTGTACTGTTTACATTTTATAGGAGGAAAGCATTGATGGAGGTTCAAGCTCTAGCAGCTTTAGGTTAGTGTAGTCCTATTTTCCGAGCCTTTTGTACTTCTGCTTGCCGTGGCATGAAAGAAATTTTTCCTAGTTGGTTTAACGGTCTTACATCTGTAGGATGTCATGAGAACATTGTTGGATACTACTCTTCTTGGTTTGAAAATGAGCAACTCTACATTCAGATGGAACTCTGTGATTGCAGCTTATCTGTCAATAGATCTTCCAAATCCTTAACAGAGGGAGAAGCACTGCAAGTCTTGTTTCAGGTGAACATTTTCCGTGGACCATATAAAACTCAAAGCTTCATATGAACTGGATAATTCTCAGTGGTGACATATGCATTGTCACAAATTAACTTTTTCTGAAAATGTCACAAAGTTCATATGCTATTTCTTACACCAGAACTTTTACAGATTGCAAAGGCATTGCGGTTTATTCATGAGAGAGGAATAGCTCACCTAGATGTGAAACCTGATAATATTTATGTCAAGAATGGAGTTTATAAGCTTGGTGATTTTGGATGTGCAACTCTTCTTGACCAGAGTCTACCAGTTGAAGAGGGTGATGCACGTTATATGCCTCAAGAGATCCTGAATGAGAACTACAATTATCTTGACAAAGTTGACATCTTTTCCTTGGGAGCAGCTATTTATGAGCTTATTAGGGGGTCAACTTTGCCACAATCAGGATACCAGTTTATGAACCTTAGGGAGGGAAAACTGCCCCTCCTTCCTGGTCATTCGTTGCAACTTCAAAACTTACTAAAGGTATCGCATGCTATTTTCTTGTCTTCTCTACTTGTGGTCCATCCTGGCTTTCTGCCCTGTCCTTCAGCAGATCAGGATTTATTTGAACCATCATGAGGCTCATAAAATTTATGTGAACTAAGCTATAGTAATAAATTGGTAATTTATGCACAAAAATTAAAATTACAATTGTATTAGTTATGATGCAAATCTCTTGATGGTCAAGCAATCCCCAACAAAATAGATAACAACCCAAAAAGCTGAAAATCAGATTTGATAGAACCTTAAACCAGAGGTAACCCTGTATCTAAGAACCAAAGGTATTGGAAAAAGACTTGGACCCAGAGATAACCTTTGTATCTAAAAACCTGAAGTATGCGAATGACGCTACAGAGTTAGTTAATTTTTGATAAGTTAGTGTATGATCTTTGTCATTACAAAAAAAGATTGTTTTGCCACAAATAAATAAAAAGAAAACTCACGTTTATTTTTCAACTTGCTGCTGAAATTTGTAGCTTAAAAATCATAATATAGTCTCCTCTACTAACCCTAATAAATCCTTTTTGGGTTGCAAGCTAATGAGTTTAAACTAGTAATCAATAAACATACGTCAAATAATGAAATAAACTCCAAAACAATGTCTAAAAGGTTGGAACAAACTCAAATTAAAAATAATTATTTAAAAATAAATAAATAAATAAAATAGGATAATAAAAACAAAGTTTTCATGCGAAAATTCCTCCATGTAGCTGAATCTTCAATTTTCGTACATTCTTGACAGATTTTCAATCCTGACTTCAAACACATCGTTCTTTCTTGTTTGGATGAATTACTGGGCCTGCCATATATAGTTGGAAAGCTTGAGATATCTAGTTTCTAGACTAATTTGAATCGCAGAAAAATTCCACCTGTAGCTCCAGATATGTCCCAAACAATACACTAAGGTCTAGTTTGACAGATTTGACAAGATTTGTCTAGTAACTTTGACCCTTTGAAATAATATGTTCCCGAACTACGTTTGACTTGAAAATTTACCAAAATTTAGTTTCATGTGTCTAGTATCTCCCTGTAAAATTTCAGCTCATTCCAATATATGATTTGAGAGATATGCTCAATCTCGCAAAATTGGTCAATAGATATTTTAAGGTCAAATTCAGACCTGACTTGGTTCGTATCTTCCTCCCCTTCTTTAAAAATATTCGACCTTGAATTTGTATCATAGAAAACATCTTCTAAGGTAAACAAATCAGTGCCAAGCCGAAGAATAAAATCATCATTAAAATCAAGAAGAACCTTGTTAGCAAAGAAGGTCCTCTTGATAAGCTATCCTTCTCAACTATCTTCTACTTTTTTCAATTTTAGTTGCTCTTCATATAATTGCTTAGGTGTTAAAGATACAAGAGTTATAGGTCTTTAATTCATCATGCATAACTCTCCTATCATACTGCCATGATCTACCAAGCAACAAGTGGCTAACTTGCATTGGCACAACATCACATAACACCTCATCACAATATTTACCAATAAAAAAAGCAACCAAAACATGCTTATTCACTTTCACTTCACCGCCATTATTCAACCACTGTAATTTATAAGGTATGAGATGTTTGATATCGTGCAAATTCAACTTGTTTACCAATTCAGTACTAATGACATTAGTGCAACTACCACTATCTATAATTAAGCTACATATCTTATTACGAACATGGTATCTCGTGTGGAATATGTTCGCCCTCTAACCTTCCAAATCATCCACCTTGACATGCATATTTATTGCTCTTCTCACCACAAGTGCCTCTCCCTTAACCAGATACCCAAGACAAACATCATCAACATCCTCTAATGGTGGCATCTTCTCCTCTTCATCCTCCCCACCAGTTTCAACCTCATTATTAGCTTTTATAACCATGACTCTTTTGTTTAGATATTATGAAGCAACATGACCAAAACCCATGATTACGAGAAGTAGGAGTAACATTGTTACCTTTAACAAAGACCAAGATGTCTTTCTTCTCTTTAGGGTATTTGGCCTTGCCCTCCTCATTTTGCTGTGATGGACCACTCCAGCGTTAGCCTTTCAATTGGGTTTCTAAGGTTTTAAAGGGCTTAACGGTTGACTTTGCTAAATGGTACCCTTTTGTTTAAGCTATTTCTCCATTTTCATGGCTAGATGCACCATCTCTTCTAACTCCACATAATGATGCAACTCCACAATATAAGTTATATCATGATTAAGGCCATTCATGAATCTAGCCATAATAGCCTCCTTATCCTCCTTAACATTAGCTTGAATCATAGCAATTTTCATTTCCTTGAAGTACTCATCAACATTCTTTGTACCTTGACTCAAATTTTGCAACTTTTGATACAATTTTCTATAATAGTGGCTAGACACAAATCTTCTCCTCATAAGGAATTTCATCTTATCCCAAATATCAATTTGCCTTTCATAATTTCTTATGTGGTTTGTCACTAATTGATCCCATTACACAATGACATAGTCAGTAAAAACAATCATAACAAACTTGACTTTCTTGGGCTCTAGATAATTGTGACACTAAAAATTCCACTCTACCTTCTCTTACTTTAAATAAACTTCATGATTATTCTTCCCCTGAAATGCCGGTATTTTTAGCTTAATTGTACCCAAATCTCCACCCAAGTCAACATTATGATCTCGGTATCTATAATTACCCCTATACCCAAAATTATCACCATATCTTTTCCCTACAAATTAACAATTCTGTTGTTGTCCAAAACGTTCCCCATGTCTCATGGACACATCTTCAAAATCAACATTACTCTACACATTATCAGCTACAAACGTATCCACATTAGTGTTAACTCGCATAACACCCCTCCTAACATTAAATTCTTTACGCTTAGGCCTAATTTGAACCATATTATGATCATTAACACGCTGCCTCTCCAACCTATCCAATCTATCTCCAAATTCATTGGTTATTTGATCCATCCGCTGATTCATAATACATAACCGAGTTATAATTTCACTGTCTCCTTTATATGGTGCCATGTTGTTGTTTGCCTTCGACATCTTTGAATCGAAAATCGGTTAGACAACAAGAAATATATATTCCTCATCCACTCCCTCATATGTTTACACTCTCTTGTTTCACTTAAATATAGGTTTTTCACTCAAATATGTTTGCTACATTTTTTTCCTCTCGCCTTACCTTTCTTCGACTCTTGTGAAATTAAAATCAACACCAAATATAACAACTCTAGCAATGTATCCAAATATGTGTATATGGCTCAAAAAGCAAGAAAAATATGAAAACAAGTAAAGACAAAACTACGATTACAATTTCGCGAGAAACAAACGATGGTTTTTTTGAAAAATGGATGTTTTTAAAGACGTGAAAGAAAAAAAGATGCAAAGGTTATATAATTTTTTTCTTAATTGACACCTAAATATATCAATTATGATGTTATTATACTGTTATAATTGAAAAATAACAATAATAAAACAAGTTTGAATTACTGACGCGAATTAGATCTGTTATGACAAGTTTCAATCTCGAATTTAGTTTCTATAGCAAAAGAACTCCAAATGATCTTAAATTTTACATAGGGTGAGATTAGAATCTTAAAACCCAATATATAAAATTTGAGAATTTTCTGAATTTATTTGACCCGAGATCCCCTTCTGATACGAATCAGACTTGTTATGACAAGTTTTAATCCTGATCTTGGTTACTATAGCAAACGATTTTCAAATGAGTTCAAATTTTATATGGGGTGCGATCAGGACTCCTAGAACTAGTATGTAAAATTTGAGAATTTTCTGAATTGGTTTGGTCCAAATTCTCTCTTGTTTGTGTTCCGTGGCAGATTCGACAAAAATGATTTTTGGACATATTTTTTTTTTAACTCTTTATGCTATTGATATATTTTGAGACAACAACAAAATAAAATAAAACCTTTTTTTTTTAAGGAACCCTAGATGCAAACTACTAAGCTTTAGACACAAAATAATTGAAAACCAAATCAAAGACAACTAAACTTAAGAAAGCTGAAACTAACAAGAAGAAAATAAAAGATATAATCTAATTTTTGAAACCTAGCTCTAATATCAACTGATGTGAATCTCTTAATTACGTGGTTAAGCAATCCCCAACAAAGTAGATAACGACCTAAATTTTTAATTTTCGTATATTTTTGATAGATTTTCAGTCCTTATTTCAAACATGTCGTTCTTTCTTGTCTGGATGAATTACTGGGCTTACCATATATGGTTGGAAAGTTTGAGATGTCCAGTTTCCAAACTAACTTGAATCATAGAAAAATTCCACCCGTATCTCCAGATATGTCCTAAACAGTACACAAAGGTTTAGTGTGATAGATTTGACAAGATTTGTCCAGTAACTTCGACCATCTGAAATAATATGTTCTCAAACTCTATTTGACCCGAAAATTTACTAAAATTTAGTTCCATATGTCTAGTATCTCCTTGTAAAATTTCAACTCGTTTTGATATACGGTTTGAGAGATATGTCCGATCTCGCAAAACTAGTCAGCAAACATTTTAAGGCTAAATTTAGACCTGATTTGGTTCGTATCAAGTTAAGTGTGCAAGTTTGGGTTGGGGATCATAAACCAGTTCATGCCCTAAAAATTGGGTCCTTTTCAGACTTGTTGGGTTGGGTATTCAGCGAGGCAGGTCAAATTGCCCTTGTGCTTGTTGATTTTTATGGAAATGGGTCTAAGCTGTCTTCAAGGCAGCATCTTATAAGAAAAACATCCAGTTTTGCTCAATTTCTTAGTTCAGAATGTTCTCTTACCTGCACTTGCTGCTCTATCTTATTTCATTGGTTAGAATTGTCCCTGTGTAGTATAGTTTGCTGGAACTGTATATGGAGCACTAACAAAATAACATGTTAGTAGCCTTTTTTGAATTTCTTAAGGTGACAAACAAAATTCGTTGTCCCATTAAGTAGCTGTTCCTTGTAATAACCTAAACCTGCTTGAAGCAATTTATATACTTCAAGTATACTATTTTGTTGGAAAGCATTTTGTTGCAGATGAATCTTGTTCTTTCATCATGTATCAAGTATACTATTTTTATGAAATATCAATGAACTTTTTCCATTAAAAAAAATCTTTAAATTGCATGGCTTTTTTGATCTGATGGTTTGGTAATTCTATCAGGTCATGGTCGATCCTGATCCCATCCGGAGGCCTTCTGCTAAGGAATTAGTGGAAAATCCAATATTTGATAAGGTTCAAAGAAATCTTAAATCCCAAGCAAAAGCTTAACTGGATTTTGACAGGGACAGTTTTGTATGTGGCTGCAAATGATCAGCTACCCTACCAAGGAGGCCCAGTTGTAAGATTATGAATGGCCAATTTTGTGAAAAACAGTCCCTTTTGTAGTACAGACTCCAAAATTTCTCCTCAGCTGGGTGAATTATGAGGTATGTACTGCACTCATCAAATGCTGCATTATGAATTTAAGGTATGCAATTGTAATGAAAATGCCCATTTAAGGTATACATTTTGTGCGCATTTTAAAAAAAAACCTTATTTATATAGGCAGTGAAATGTCAACCACATCATTACCAGGATACAGATGATAATCTGATATGATTGTGCGGGAATGTTGCAAAAGGATTCATCTAACTGATCCCATCTAGTTTGGGATAAAAACTTCGCTGTAATATACTGTCAAAGTTGATGGTTTGATTTAAACAATGCACAGAAATAATTATTTAGGCTAGGTTTCTCTTCCAATGTGTGGTTCAGAAAACAACCTGATTGCTGCAGAAGCTACCAATTTAATTTAGATATCTTCTACTATTCTTTACATTTGAAGTGACGGTCTGCAAGTCCTAGTTTGGCCTTTTCCATTTCACAGCATTCTGGGAACATTGGAAATAAAATGAGCCAAATTTACAAACAATAATCTTGCAATGAGCTGCGTAGCTGCGTCGTTCGGTACTCGACTTGAGGTTGCTTTGAATGAAAATCTAGACAAACAAATTAGCTTGTAATTTGAAAAAAAAAAAAAAAAGGTAATTGGTATCCGAGCTGGTGTCTGCCATGTTTTCACTTTGTGAGAGATGCTCTTCGTATCCATTAATCTGAGTTGTCCGAATTTGGAATGCGGTCCTTTTTTTCAAGTTGATTGCTAGCTTATGCTTGTTATTTCCCCTGGCTTATTATTTCTTTCATTGAATCTAGCACATACCATAACCAAATAAATTAGTCAATTATTTGTTCATTAAAAATGAACACCTGGAAATCTATAAAAACTGGTCAATCATTTTATCTTTTAGGTGAATAATAATGACTAAAATAACTAGTTTTTGTTAGAAATATATGTATAGCTTGTCTAATTACAGAATTAAATATAGAATTCAAACATGTATTATATACAAGCTTTTTAAGAGTAAAAACACTTTAAAATCATTAATATCTAATCATACTCATATTTGTACATTAAAACTTTTATAATCTTGCATAAGAATATG
>Ga0307511_10008653_pt1 | contig 10175 bp, 9 predicted proteins | sample 13_EM_MG_FD_200266 | JGI IMG/M metagenome (GOLD analysis project Ga0307511, IMG submission 200266) | Populus trichocarpa ectomycorrhiza microbial communities from riparian zone in the Pacific Northwest, United States - 13_EM | ecosystem: Host-associated > Plants > Roots > Unclassified | place... | reverse complement strand
TCTTCATTCTGCAGGAACTCTGTCTCCATACATCCCCCCCAACACACACACATGTATGGATGCAATTACATGTTGAACATGTCCTCTAACTCGAATAAGGAATGTAAATAGGTTCACAATGCAAGGAAGAATTGATGATGTCTGGCATATGTAGCAACCAATTGTAAATACCCGAAGACATTAATCATCTCCAGATAAGTGGCTCTCCTATAATAGAAAAAACTATGCCCTGTAAATTGCTTGATTGTGATATATGATCAATCTAAGATGAAATTTGCCAATCTAATGAGGCCTTTATAAGTAAAAAAAAAAAAATTGGCTTTTCATTCCCAGTCTTTCTTTTGGAAAATTCTCATTCAGATTGTGATTGACATAAAAACTCACATTGGACAGTAATTAATCAATTAAATAAACAAAATTTGATTCCCACATGTAAGCAATGACCTAGCCAAGAAAATTGTTGGTAGTTACAAGTATGATGTTGCACCTGACCAAAGTTTTCCTACTGAGGTGGTGGATCTTTGACGCATTGCATGGCATCTGGCAATAGATTATGACTGATTGGCTTCAATCCTCGTTTAAACCAATAGCCCATAAGAGAGGTTTCTAGTTTCCGCACCTGTAAACATTTTATTTCATCCAATCAATCAAGTATTCAGTGGAAGCAAGAACAAGCTACACATTTATCCTCTTATTCTCTGAGATTACAACAATGCAGAACAAAAAGTATTAGCAAAGAGAACTTGCAGATCCATTGACAACTGCCATTTTAGTTCCAACAAGATTGTCTATCTTTCTTTTTCCTTTTTTTTTTTTGAGAATGAAGAGTCAGATTATAGAAATAAGAAAGATGGATACAAGTGAACAGGGCCACATGCTACGAGACAGTAGAAGCAATCCTCAGCTAAAAAAAGGAAGCAAAAACAGAAAATACAGAGGATAAGTCAAGCAGATTTGTCTAATCTTTCAAGTAGTTCTACGAGTATGTGTAAATGTACAGTTACTTAGTATGGTAAAGCAACTTAAGTAACTATCTTAAGAAGCTACAGCTATCATGTCAACATCCATACGTTCACTTTATATTCCATGGCATCTTATGGAAAAATCTCAAAACATGTTATTATATCAGTGTGTTATGATGCTATAATTGTTTCTACATTCTTTCTCTCCTAAATGACACAAACTTCTTAGCAAAGATGAGAAAGCAAAAAACACAGGCGGTATCACGCGAGCAAGATCAGGGAGTTAGACCCACTTGTATTAGCAGAAACCTAGGTACAATTTTTGAGGGATACAACAGAAATAATGATGAAAATTTCTGAGGGAGAAAAAACTCCTTCAAGATGATAAATATTGATAACGTCAACTGCATACCAGATAAAAATCTTGGAAACAAAAGGTTATTATTGGGAGGTTAGGATATGCTCCAATATATACCCAAAAAAGGTGTTAGTGGCATCTTATTTGCAACACTTCAGCCCTTACTTTCACATCAAAACCTCTAGCAGGACCCTTTCAGCCATGAAGAAGAAAATAGCGTACATCTATTCAAAATACATCTACACACTCTTTTCTTATTTTACAAGGATGCCATAAACTCAAATTTAGCATCTCAAAGAGAGGATGACTAACCTGCCTAACAATGAATGGTTCCTCTGCAAGACTCAGTGGCTTCGTTAATACTGTCAAAAAGCCATTTCGATTTCCATAAACAATATCTGTGAAAGGCCGATCACCCACCTGAGAGAAACACAAGCACGCTATTCACATACAATAAACACAAAGAAACCAGGCCAACAACTCAAAGAAGCTCAGTTAGTGTGCACATACCATTATAAGTTGTGAGGATTTACAGCCAAAGTGCTTTTCAATTTCTTCAGATGTTCCAGCAGGTTTCTTTACCCCTATAGTGTGATACGTAAAATTATTAAAATTTGCAAATGGTACTGCGGACAGCATATTAATTAAGAAATAAGTACAGCATATGAAATAAGCAAATTATGCACAAAAAAATGTCAGCTTCCACATTGGATAACCATAAAAAAAAATCCTATAAAATTAAAGCTCAAACTGGCAGAGACGAATCTTACTGTGCCTTATTACTTTAATTCCAATTGCCTTCTCAAGTGCCCTGGCTTTTGAGCCATCATGATCATACTCAAAGAGACCTAACTCATTACACCAACAGCGCACAAACAGGTTAGTAACTTAATACCGGAATTAAAATCACAATTGCAAAAGGGTCTTGCCAAAATTACCAGCAGAGTTACTGAACACGGCAATATCATTCCCGAAAACAGATTTACACCTCTCAATGGACGGACTAAGAGGACCCCAAAGCGTCAAAGAGTAAGGCACAGTAATAGTGTTATCCTTATCAAACACCACACCTTTAAAGCCTCTCGCTTGCAACCCTCCCCAGTCAATGTACCTTATGTCAGGCACTACAACATGAGGCAGAGCCAAATGCCGGTCCTTAACAAACACGGAAGCCGAAGAAACAATGCCTTCAACGTTAATTCTTTGGCCTAATGCAGCTCTCAAATCCGTCCACCACATGTTTGATAAAGGCCCTCTCTGATTACCAGTTTCGGTGTCTCCTGTTTCTTCAATTTCTTGGTTTTCGGTTTCTGGGTTTTGGTTAGCGTTGGTGTTAGTGTCTAAAGAACATTGAAATCGGTCAAAAACTGAAAGGTTCTGATCTGGGTCCGGGTAGCCTTTATTATTGTTAGTTTGGGAATTTTTTTGCTCTTTGCCGTTTCTTTTACAATTGCTTGTAGGGTGAAGAGCGAGGGAGCATATGTTTTTGGAGTGTGTTTGGTGCTGTGAAGAGTACAAGCAGGTGGATTTTACGATTCTGAGATGGGAACGATGAAGATGGGAGTGAAGAGAAGGTGGCATGGGACAGCCGGGTAAGGGAGCCACATAGGTGGTGGTGGTGCACTGCATTTCCAATCTACTACTCTTTGGTTTTTGTGTTTTTAATATTCATCTTTTCGTAAACAACTCCATTTTAATTTCACAGACAGGCCGGCCAGTTTGTGGACCTGTGGTTTGTGGTTGTGGGCTGGTTCCAGAGAAAAGAGCAGACTATGCGCCACTGTGGTTCTAGCTGGGTCTGGGTTTCCTGGACTCTTTCTGGACTACATGCTATTATAATTTGGGCCTTGAGCCTCAGTTGATTATAGCTATTTACCTTAATTGAAAAGAATCACGGGCCTGGGATTTAGGGTTTGCGGCTTTTCACTTGCTCGCACATGGGTAATTAAGATTTCTTTGTCCTGAGAAATTATTAAATATATTTTCACTTATAACAGATATTTTATAGACAAAATAGGGTATAAAATAGCTGCTTCGTTTCTTACCCTTTATTTTTACTCATGTTTATAGGGATAATAACATATTTAGTGTTTTAAGATTTTTTAAAATAAGAAAGAGCGAAAGAAATGGAGAGGATTTAAAAAAAAGAAGTAATATTTGTTTTTGAATATTTTTTAAAGATGTTTTTGCTTTGAAAAAATATTAAATATTTTTTAATAATTTTGATGTGTTTATATCAAAAATAAATAAAAATTATTTTAATATATTTTCAAACAAAAAACAATTCACACCACAATATCAAACACGCACTTAATAATTATATTAAATCCACATTAACCATCATTTAAAATCTCATTTATTGTTATAATTTGAAGAGTTCATAAATAAATTAGAATAAATAAATTCATTGAATTGTAAAAAAAAAATTAAAATACAAATATTGAATATGTTATTTTTTTAGTGTTTGTACTGAAAAAACCGAATTAGATTTTTCATGTTTCAAGTAACGAATTGGTCATGTTTATGGAACCAAGGTCATTGATTTGAAAATCGGTAATTAGTTTTTTTTTTCATAAAGTAAAATAATTATAACCATCTATTAACTGTAGAAATGAAATCTCATTATTTATTTCTCTTTGAATCATAGATTTTTTTTAAGATCTTATTTGTTTTTATGTTTTAAAAGATTTTTAAAAAATTAAATATTTTTTATTTTGTTTATTTATTTCAAATTATTTTTTTATATATTTTCATATCTTTTTAATATATTAATATAAAAATAATTTTTAAAAAATAAATACTACTATTTTCTCCAACGCTCCTAAAACTATGGGCTAAAAACTTTAAACGAGCAACGTTTTATATTGCAATTTACAAGCATTAAATTTAAGTATCAAAGCCAAAACTTGACACCTTCAAGAAAAGCATGCTAGAAAATAATTGAAAAAAAAAAAAGACAGCACACGAGGAGGAAAGTGATCCTTGGAGTTGGAATTTCGAGATAGTTCTGGATAAACTCACGGCCAGTTGACCGAGGCTAGGCACGTCCAAAACAGGGAACGCCACTTGAAAATTTCTCACCCAACGCGTATTGTCTTTTCTGTCTCCAGTTTGACAATATGCTTTATGCTTTGCCAGCTCTGTGTCATTATTGCAGCACCGGACATTCATTTTGTAGGGACAACTCGGTTTCGGCTCAATTAGTCCAATAACTCTCTTCTCTCCTGTGCAATTGCCCCCTGACCAAACCCCCTCACTTTCACATAGAAGATAGAACCACTTTTTTCTACATTCCTGGGCTCCTTCCTCGATTGACATTGCAAGCCTGTGTCCAGTCCTAAAATACTATATACATATGCCAGCTATAACTATTTTTTAATCAACTAGCTACCCATGAAAGCAACTATATAAGGGACCCGAGCTCAAAGTTCCAACATCACACAACACATTTAGCTCTCTCTTGATAAATCTCTTGCTAGCTGCTGGTATATATAATATACATCTCCTGATTGTTTGCTTGGAAAAAGATAAGATGTCGTTCGTTCGTTCGAGAAAGCTTTCTTCAATGCTTTTGTTTACTCTGTTATTTGCCTGTCTGATGGGAGCCTCCAAGGGTGGCAATTTCTTCCAAGATTTTGACATCACCTGGGGCGATCAACGTGCTAAGATACTAAACGGTGGCCAACTTCTCACACTCTCTCTCGACAAGGCTTCTGGTTCTGGCTTTCAATCCAAGAATGAATACTTATTTGGCCAAATCGACATGCAAATCAAGCTAGTAGCAGGCAACTCGGCTGGTACTGTCACTGCATACTATGTAAGCCGCGATCCTTATCCTCGATTGAATTTCTTCTCTAGCTCGTAAATTTGCGGTTTCTCATATTTTTCTTACTTGTGCAGCTATCTTCTCAAGGGTCGACCCACGATGAGATTGACTTTGAGTTTTTGGGGAATGCAACTGGAGAGCCATATATTCTCCATACCAATGTGTTCTCCCAGGGGAAAGGCAACAGAGAACAACAATTCTATCTCTGGTTTGATCCCACTAAGGCTTTCCACACCTACTCCATTGTGTGGAACCAACAACGCATTATGTAAGTAAAAAATGCTCAAATTTCAATACTTCTGTATCGTCACAAGCCGAATTTCAAATGCTAAACTTGAAATATGTTGTGCTTTCATTGCAGTTTCTTAGTGGACAACATCCCAATAAGAGTGTTCCATAATCTGGAATCAATCGGTGTGCCATTCCCGAACAAGCAAGCCATGAGGATACATTCAAGTCTCTGGAATGCTGATGATTGGGCAACAAGAGGGGGGCTTGTAAAGACTGACTGGACACAAGCTCCTTTCACTGCTTCTTACAGAAATTTCAAAGCCAATGCTTGTATTTGGTCATCTGCATCACCTTGTACCTCCACCTCTCCCAATTCTGTGCAAGACAATGCCTGGCAAGTTCAAGCACTTGATGCCCCGGGGCGCAACAGACTTCGATGGGTGCAACAAAAGTACATGATTTACAACTACTGCACTGACTTGAAGCGGTTCCCTCAGGGTCTCCCACCTGAATGCAAGCGATCAAGATTTCTTTGAAGAAGCTACACGTTAATGAGTTTGTCACGTATTATGAAAGTTCTTTATTCTTTATGCAAAATAAAATACGTAAATGTAATATGAAATAAATCAGTTTTAATTCTTTATTCTTTTACAAATAAAATGTAACATCAAATGAATGGAATTCAATTTTTTAATTATCCTCTACTTCCGATACGATTATTGCAACTCGTCCTCCATCTTTTACAATGTGCATGAAGAAATTTTCTCAAGCATCCAACTTGAAGTTTACGGTGCAACCCGTTATAGATTAACTTTACATTTACGGTATGATTGATAGTAATGAATGATTTTTGTCAATTTATACATGGCCGGCCTGTATTAATGGCGGCATTTCAACTTCTAATTGCATCGTGTATATCCCAGGTGATGTTTTTGGTAAAAGTAGAACCTGTTGCTAAGAGCTGAAGATCAACTTAATAATTGGGTGTCAAACAATCAATTATACCAAATGATCATTATTGTGGTATATCCGTTCTAATCACTCAAGTAAAGATGAGTTATTTCCAGTTCTGAAAGAAATTCATTCTCTCCATCAGTATAAACTATCCTTATTACTCGAAAAACTATTTGGCTTTCGGTTCCTCTCTGGCTCATAGATCGACTGATTTAAACTTAAAATAGTATATTGTGCTTTGCACTCGATTTCCCTTAATTGTATATTAATTTGTGCTTTGGGGTTTGAGGTTTGAGGATAATCCCGTGTTTGTGCATTCATCTTTGTGCTTGTAATAGTGAATTGCTCACTATTTGTTTATCCTCTTTTTTTTTAGATAAATGTTTTTCTCATCAATGAATCTAGACTTGTAAAAATTAACACCAAATCTTGATTACCAAACAAATTAAATTCATTAATTAATTATTTCGTGACAAAGACAGTACTACCCTTGCTGAAACCCCAAAACCCACCTAACTTGATTACCAAACAAAAATTAACACCTAATTATTTGCTTAAAGTTCAGTTATTTTTGTCGAAGTGAATGAGTATTTAACTTTGCTTCCATGCATGTTAATTATTGCTTAGTTAATCCTCGTGATTTAATAAAATAAAATAATTAGTTTTTTTTTTATTTCGAAAACTATTGTCAATTAATTTTTTCGGTCCTAATTATTTTATTAATAAATTAATTCTTCAATAAATTTCAGTTTGTGTATTATCTTACTTTGTTTTTTTTCTTTTCTATTTAAAAAAGTAGAAAAAAATAAAAAGAGCAGTGGATGAGATAGAAAATTTTATTAAGAAAGAGTTTATTTAAAAATATATATATTAAATTAAGGATGGTCAAGAACAGAAAAGGAACTATTTAATTAACTTTGATGCCACAAGAACTAATTAATTCGTTTCAATAAAATACGAGGACTCGGGCATATTTTTATATATGTGCATGTATATATTAAAAATAATTAAAATTTCTCTTCCATAGTCATATTCGTTCCAGAACAAAGAGCAATTTTTATTTTCTCACAAAAGATGACAAAGAAAAATACGGTATTATTATATTACTCCTTAGCTTAATTTGCAGTGTTTCCTTGCCACTTAATTTTAATTTTTTCCACCATAACTATTTGATTAAAAATTGATTGAGCAGGCAACCTCGTGGTGCTAAGATAAGACTCAATGACATGGAATTAAAGTTAAGCATGTTTGATGATGTTACATAATCAAATATATTCAAGAATAAAGTTTTTTTTATTGAATTATAAGTTAATTAATTATTACTTTAAATAACTATTTTCTTTAAAATAAAGGGAAAGGTCTTTTGATAAATACCTCTGAATACCTATAAAACATCTTCTTTTGAAGGATTTGAGGCTCCTCGGATAATAAATTCAGAAATCTTAATAAATATATTAAAGAACATTAAATTTTAAAAATAAGGTTATTGTTATGTTGAATATTAATGTGTTTTTTAATTAAAATATTGAATATTTTATCTGAATAGTAAATGTAAAATATTAATTTTTTTATCCTGATAACATTAATAAAAAAAAAAACTTTTACACTTGCATTAATGAGAAAAGATAACATTCATTAATGAAAAAAAAAATAATTAGGCTTGAAACACTTGTTGGGCTCATAAACTTTAAGGTTATATTATTGGGTTTAAAATCGAGACAAGTCCATGGGAGCCCTGCTCATGCTCGAGCCCACATGGTGCCTGGCACTTGCCCAACACCTGGGCTCGAGTGCTCCCCTCGAGCTCAAAGTGCACTTGATATGCTCCATAACTATTCTTGAAACCAATTGTAAGCTTTCTATTAAATATTAAAAAAATATATCTATAAATCTAAGTTAGATCAAAGCTACATCAGGAATCTTCTAGGCAATTTTAAAATACATGTTTCTAAATATTGGGCAAAGACCCACGAGAACCAAGTGAAACCAAGGCAGGTCAAAAACGGGAAGACTCTTTCATCCTTCGTATTGCGCATATGTAGATAAGGAAAACCACCCAGCGCCTACTGTCTCGTCTGTCTCCGGTTATAGAGTCGACGCTTTGAGCAAGCAGCCAGGCTCTATCTGAAGTTGTCAACTGACCATCATTTAGTCATACAGCTGGGATTTAGTTATTTTATATGGTCAGCTTGCATGGTTTTGGCTTCCATCAGTTCAAGACAAGCTTTCTCCTATTTCAAATGTTTCACTGAGACAAAAGGCACACACGATTTTCTGCCTTCCTGGGTTTCTTCCTCTCTCCCTCTCATTAATTTGCAAGCCTGTCACCAGTCAAAAAAGAATCCAAATATGTAAGCTCTCTCTGTAGAATTTTTATATCAACTAGGACAGGTTAATTGCCTCAAAAGGACCTATATAAAGGAACCAAGCTGCAGTGCTTCTAACATCATAGAACACAATTCTAGCTCTCTCCTCATCCTTACTACACATCTCCCTATCTTGGAAAAGCAAAGATGTCATTCTCTTGTCCCAGTAAGCTTTCCTCAATGCTTCTGTTAGTTTCGTTACTTGGTTATCTAATAGGATCCTCAAAAGGTGGCAATTTCTTCCAAGATTTTGACATCACCTGGGGCGATCAACGTGCTAAGATACTAAACGGTGGCCAACTTCTCACACTATCTCTTGACACTGCTTCTGGTTCTGGCTTCCAATCCAAGAATGAATACTTATTTGGCCGAATCGACATGCAAATCAAGCTAATACCAGGCAACTCGGCTGGTACTGTCACTACATACTATGTAAGTCTTGATCCTTATCCTCCAATTGAATTTCTTCTCTGACTCATAAATTTGAGGTTTCTCATATTTTTCTTACTTGTGCAGCTATCGTCTCAGGGGCCGACCCACGATGAGATCGACTTTGAGTTTTTGGGCAATGCAACTGGAGAGCCATATGTTCTCCATACCAATGTGTTCTCCCAGGGGAAAGGCGACAGAGAACAACAATTCTATCTCTGGTTTGATCCCAGTAAGGCTTTTCACACCTACTCCATTGTGTGGAACAAACAACTCATTATGTAAGTAAAAATGCTCTCAACTTTCAGTACTCCTGTATCACCATACAGGTCCCGAATTCCTAATGCTAATTTGCAATTTGTTGCGTTTTCATTGCAGTTTCTTAGTGGACAACATCCCAATAAGAGTGTTCCAAAACCTGGAATCAATTGGTGTGGCATTCCCGAACAAGCAAGCCATGAGGATATATTCAAGTCTTTGGAATGCTGATGACTGGGCAACAAGAGGGGGGCTTGTAAAGACTGATTGGACACAAGCTCCTTTCATTGCTTCTTACAGAAATTTCAAAGCCAATGCTTGTGTTTGGTCACCTGGATCACCTTGTACCTCCACCTCTCCCAATTCTGTGCAAGACAATGCCTGGCAAGTTCAAGCACTTGATGCCCCGGGGCGCAACAGACTTCGATGGGTGCAGCAGAATTACATGATTTACAACTACTGCACTGACTTGAAACGGTTCCCTCAGGGTCTCCCACCTGAATGCAAGTGATCAAGATGCCTTTGAAGAAACTAGACATTAAGCATCCATTGGTTCATTTTTTTAGCAAGTTTGTCCTAAATGATTAGAACATGAAATTCTCTATTTTTTTCGTAGAATATAAATAATGTAATGTGAAATAACTCAATTTCTTAATTCATGTTAAGTTACTCTCTGTTCTACTTTCTTTACAAACCTTACAACCCATCTATATTACCTTGGCAATAAAAATTAAACATTCGATCAACACATCCCCAAATGAGCATTTTGATGAAATCTTTAGTGTACGTCA
>Ga0307511_10008650_pt1 | contig 10178 bp, 7 predicted proteins | sample 13_EM_MG_FD_200266 | JGI IMG/M metagenome (GOLD analysis project Ga0307511, IMG submission 200266) | Populus trichocarpa ectomycorrhiza microbial communities from riparian zone in the Pacific Northwest, United States - 13_EM | ecosystem: Host-associated > Plants > Roots > Unclassified | place... | reverse complement strand
CTCATTGGTACGGGTGGAATTGGCAAGATGTCCATCGCTCTCCATGTCCTCCATGACCATCGCATCAAACAACGGTTTGGAAACGACCGCGGGCTCACCCACCGCGACCAGTTCTCCGCGTCGCTCACTCATTTCCTCAGTCGGCTCTCCAAGGTTATCGGAGCAGGTGTACAAAACCCTGAAGATCTGACTCCACTGCGTCCATTCCTGTCCTCAAAGGAGATGTTCATCGCGAAATCCATTCTCGATCCTCAGCAAGCAGACGCTAAAGGTATTCCCCCCGACTGCGAGACTCTCGACCTACCAACGTTGTCGATGGAAGCTGCGCGCGATACTTTCTACCGCATATACAAGAACGGCAAACGGTCTGACCCCATTGACGATATTCTGGAACAACTCGATTTCCATCCACTCTCGGTTACCCTACTCTCCACTGTCGCACATCACAACAAGTGGGACACCAGTAGGCTGATAAGTGTGAATGGGAGAAATGACGAACGGGTGTGCTTCAGACACATCATAACAAGACCCTCACCACTATCGAGCTTTCTCTCGCCTCCCCGATGTTCCAAGATCTCGGCCCCGACGCCCATGAACTCTTCGGAGTCGTTGCGTTCTTCCCTCAAGCCATCGACGAAAACAACCTCGAGCAGCTACTCCCCTCATCTCCGACGCAACGGATATTTTCGACAACCTCCGCATTCTCTCCTTGACGTACCGGAGCAACGGGTTTGTCACGATGCTAGCGCGGCTCCGGGACCACCTTTGCTCCAAAGACCCAGAGTCGTCTCCGCTCTTCTGTGCGACTAAGGATTGTTATGTACGATGGTTGTCGGTTTATATCGACCCTGACTGGCCCGGGTACGAAGAGGCACGGTGGATCACGTCGGAGGACCCATATCATGGACCACCTCTATTGGCACAAACTACGACTTATCGTGCTAGGGCCAAGGATCGAAGCGCTTCCAGACGACAATCCCTCCAAACCATGATGCTTACTTGCACTCTCGTATTTGTTTGGCGCGGTTAGGAATGTCGCGGAGAGTAAACGGCTCCTTACTCATATTCTGAAGCTCTGGAGAGGATAGGGGAATGTCTTTCAGGTTGCTCCGTTGAAGAACATAGCTTATGACAACTTGTGGTTGCGCCTCAACGCGGAAGGGATACCGCAGGCAAGAGAAGCGTCGGAACTTTACGAACGGTTCGACAAACCAACGGGATGTGCATCTTCTTTACGGTGCTTCGCCTGGTTGCTCGCCGAAGACGGCCAGGCAGACGCCCCGGAAGAAGCTATAAATCACGCGACCAATTTCTCCTCGGACAAAGTCGCCCAATCCGAACATCACCATATCCTTGGCCACATATCCCTTTCGAGAGGTGGGATGGGGGCAGCAATTACCCACCATGAGAGAGCCCTCGAGATCGCCACCTCTCTCAACTCGCGAGAGGGGAAATCCCTGATAATCCGTTGCCTCGTGCACCTGCTTCTCAAAAAAGGCAGGTTCGACGATGCACAAGTTCACCTTGAATTCCTCAAGTCGGATGCGGCGAATGATATAGTTAGCTTGGGTCTGGCTGCGGTGGTACAAGCTTGCGTATGGCGTCGGGAGGGCAGGGTTGAAGAGGCGGAGGCGGAGCTCTCGCGTGCTATTGGGGTATATCAGAAGATGGGGGTTTCGGCCGATTTTCCGGAGCGTTGTAATGCGTTCCGCCGGCAGATTGATGAGAAGATGAATACCCAGGATGCCTCTAGGGAAACTGGTGGTGGTGAATGCCTCGGAACGGTGCTAACTCTCGTGTCCGTTGACACTCTTGCACAGAGTCCGAATGATGGCGGGTTTCCTGGTTGTGCCCTTCCTACCCACCTTCGTTATTAGGCACCTTTCCTCTCTTTCCGCAACTGTATGTACTGGATGGTATTTTTGGCCTCCGCCCACATATTGTTCTATATCTATATTGTCGTCCCACCACTCGCCCGTTCCCACCTTGTCTCTCCTTGGCCCCCCCGTTCTACTCGTTCCGCTTTTGTTCTCGTAAATTATCAATCACCGATTGCGTTCGGTAGGGTCGGTGTTGTGATTCGCTTTCCTGGTCCAGGGCCCTGCCTCTCTCTCGTACCCAACCTATTCCAGCGTTTCTCGTAGCCGCGCTAACTTCTGGACATGAACGCAGACACCAAACCATCAAAACGCCGGGATAGTGTCATTTCCTCGCTGAATATGGCCATCGACCTCCTGATTATCGCGAAAGAGATGTCGAGCATCACACCAGCCAAGGCTGTTTTTGGTTCTGTCAGCACCCTCCTCGTTATGATCAAGGTGCGTTCCCTTCTCTTCTGTATTACGCCGGAGTTCCAGTTCCATGTGTGGCTAGGATTTGATGATCAACGAAGTGGACTACGTTGCTCTTGGACTGACTTGTGCTAACATTTGTGCGGCGCTCGAGCGGGGAAAAGGTTGAGCCCGAACGCCAAGCGATCGAGCGGTTGAGGAGGTGAGCTAAGTAGAAGACAGGAAATCCAACCAAGCTGAGAGCCATATTGTGAATGTTCCATACGAAGAGTGACAAGGAGACTACTGCGGGGCGTTTCCGATATCAGTCGTGACGTGTCACAAATTCGGGAGGGGGGGGGGATGAAGACTGTAGTTTTTCGGTGGGGACCATTTCGAGCATTAGCGCGATTGGGGCCCGACCTCAGTGTCGCTGGGCACGCGCGGTGTATGTCTGCGGTGAGCCTGTAAACGTACGAACCAACTACTGTATATGTAGATAACACGCATGCAAAAGATCAGGACGATACGCAACTTATCTACGGCAATATATTGGACGGAGGAGAGGGTGATTTACACCAGATGGGGTGTCGTGATGAATTGTCTGTTGCTCCGCGGTTCCTGTACCACGCGCTCGAGGGTGAACAAACGATAGAACGATAGGCATGGAACAACGCAGGATACAAGAGATCGGTTGGTATTGGATAGAACACCTTCGGAAAGAGGAGGGGAAGACATGGTAAAAAAAAAACAACAACGGAGGGGGCTAGGGAGGGGGGTGGGGGCATTTGTACGGAGGGAGTACGCGCGATTTGGGAAGGACGCATCCAGTGAAACCACTATCGTTTGGATTCTGTGCAACACAAGTTAACGAACACGAGAAGTAGCACAACTCCAAGGAACTCACTAACCGGACCGGCCTTTTCACTTATTTCCTTTTCCAGCCCCGGAGCACTTCTTTTAAATCCGCCGTAGTGGATCCAGAAACCCCGATCTTCTCATACAAATCAATGGCTCGCGAAAGCTCGGATCTTGCCTCTTCAAGCCTGCCTTGGTGGTACAAAACCACGGCCTTCATCCCCATCGCTATGCCCAGGTTGAGTGGGTCATTAACTGCGTACAGCTTGAGTTGTTCGATGTAAACTTCGGCATCATCGAACCTCTTTTCTTCGAGAAGCAGCTGCGAGAGGTAGCGAAGGACTGAGACCTGTTTATCCTGCGAGCAAAGGGAAGAGGCTATCCCGAGGGCTTTCATGAGGTGGCCAATCGCTGCCTCTGTCTCACCTTTGAGCGAGCATATTTGCCAAAGGGTACTGTGATAACCGTAAAGCTGAGCTTGGTTGGGTCCGTCCAAGGAGAGATTAATCATGCGGGAGGCGGCTTCTTCTGCGGCATTAACCTGGCCGTCGTTAACGAGTAAAAAAGCGAGGCGATGCAAACAGTCCACTTGTCCCACCGTCTCGCCGAGTTTTCCATAAATTTCCAACGCTTCTTCCGCCTGTGATATCCCTTCCACTCTGTGGCCTAACTCCCTATTCACGGAAGCCAGGGACTTCAATGTTTTAGCAACCTCATGGTGATTCACCCGCTCTCTCCAGAGCTTTATCGTCAAGATAAGGAGCCGCCTGCTCTCCGAAAAGTTTCCAAGTGAGTTGAGCATCCGTGCAAGCTGAACCAAGCACCGTGGTTTTGAGGGATGGTCATCTGGAAGCTCTTCGATCCTTGACCCCAGTACAGTGGGCCGCCGTTTGTGCCAACGGAGGTGCCGCATAAAATCAGCACAGGCTTCCCAGGTACTGTTTGAGTCTGCGTCAGTAGATGAGAAGACGTCAAGTACATGCTCGACGTTCACATCCTCCGACGCGATCCATTGCGTTTCTTCACGATTGGGCTTGTCAGGGCCAGTAATGACCGACAAACGACCAAAGTAATGTTCCTTGGTAGCGCAAAGGAGTGGGGATGACTTTGGATCCTTGGGATAGAGGTGGTCTCGGAGAGGGGCAAGCATTGTAGCGAAGCCGTTGCTTCGGTACGTCAGGGAAAGAACACAGAATTTGTCGAAGATGTTCTCCCTGCTGGAGATAGTTGGGAACAACCAATCGAGGTTGTTCTCGTCGACGCCTTGGGGGAAGAAAGCGACGACCTCGAGGAGTGCGTGGGCGTCGGGGCCAAGCTCCTGGAACATGGGGGAGGCGAGCGAAAGTTCGATCGTGGCCGCAAGGCTCTTCTTGTGGTCTGTCTGAAGTACCCCCGTTCTCCGCCTTTCCCATTCCTTGGTCAATCGGATGGTGTCCCACCTGTTTTGATGTGCTACAGTGGCGAGTAGAGTGATAGAGAGTGGATGGAAATCGAGTTGCTCCAAGATATTGTCGATCACATCTGATCGTGCGGCCTTCTTGTAAATGCCATAGAAGGCGTCGCGTGCGGCCTCCATCGACAACGTCGGGATGTCAAGGATTTCGCAGTCGGGAGGGATGATGGAGATGCGGGAGGTGATAAGCAGGCAAATATTGTCAAACTGACTCAATTCTTCCACCACGCCGTAGATCGCCTGAGAGTCCGTCCCCTCAGGGTCGAGAATGGATTCGGCGTTGTCGAGAACGATGAGGATCTCCTTGGAGGATAAGAAGGGTTGTAGGATGGTCAGGTCTTCGGGGTTCTCAACCCCTGCACCTGTGACCGCGGAGAGTCGGCGAAGGAAATTACTGAGTGAGGCGGGGAACTGGTCACAGCGGATGAATCGACGGTCTTCACCAAACCGCTGCTTGACGCGATCGTGGTGGAGGATAGTTAGGGCGATGGAAGTCTTCCCAATTCCACCGGGGCCGATGAGAGCAAGTGGGGTGAGGCTCTCCACAAGGCTGGTGATCTGATCAACCAACTCGTTACGCCCGAAAAAGGCCCTCGGTGGTCGGGGGGGCAGTTCACTGGGTAAGGTGGATTTGAATATGAGATGCTGGATCCACCGGTAGTTCGGATCGCTGACCCAGTTTGAGCTTTCCAAGCTTTCTCCTTCTTCTTCTCCTTTGTCACAAGCAACTCCTACTTAATCTGTCAGACGGATACCCCCGCCGGAAGGACAGGATCGTACCTTCTGCAGTTCCAGGGATGCTTCGACAGCGTCCTTGTATCGCCAGGTAGCTTGTTAACCCTGTGATCAAGCATACTAGCAAGCAACCTTACCGTTAGCTTTCTCACTTGATTACCCAATAATCGTTCCTGCAATGGCTGTTCCGACAGTGTCAACGCTAGCTGAGGCAGTGCATACTTTTCGCTCACCGGTTGTGCAAGAACTGGTGGTAATCTCACGGACCCACCCGAATTCGAAGTGCCTTGGTAGGAGTAGGCCATGAGTTTCTCGATGGCCGTTGAACACAGGAAGGTGTCAGATCCAACAGAAGGCGGTCGTTCGAGAGATGGAGGTGTCGAAACCACGAGGCGTTTGTTTGTGCTGCTATCGCGGCGTCAGATTCAGCGCTCGTCTGATGTGAATTGCTGGAGTGAGCGATAGCGGGAAAAGGAGCACAGATGGAGAGCTCGTGTCCACAATGTTTGGACGATACGACACGCAACGGTGGGAATGGTGAGGAGTGTGTTATTGCCATGGGGTAGTGCGGGCACTCCTAATATCATTTGGTTGTAGGGGGAATATTCGATGATCGCTAGAAACGTCAAGTGCATATCCATATCCCTGCCAAATCAACTCCCAGACCTGTCGGTGGCCGGATCGAGCTCTGAAACTGAACTACGGACGCCAATGACTCCCCAATGCTCCTGGATAAACCACTTCCCAAGGAACTCCCCCATCATGCCCTGTTCTTCGAGGCAACAGAGCGCTTCACTGAGTGCGGGATTTGAGGATAATCGATTCGAGAAGGTTCAACGTGGATGCGGGAGGTCTCTCCTTCTGAGGCCTCGAGGAAGTGGAAGCCATGGACGCAGAGCCGATTGTCACCTGCGGAGACTGGATGTAAGCGTTCCAAAGTGACCTGTAATGAGAGCGGGCTGTACTTGGTGTTCGTAAATCCCAGGTGGGAGTGCCGCTGACCGTCCCACGTTTGGCGTCTTAGGAGAACGAAAGTAGGTCTGTAGCATGTAAAGGCTGCAATGGTCTGTCGCGATCTTGTATTTACCCAGCCAGTGAATGGAGAACCTTTCCGAGGCAGTGACCATCGCGTTGAGAATTTCTGCGGGTGCATGGAAGCATGGGAGACAGCGGGGCGAATCAATTGCGGATACAACAAATCCACGACGAATCCCAGTAGAATGGCAGCTTGAGTTTGTTCTCCGTACCTAGAGTGTAATCCGAGCGTTGGTTGTCGTCATTCGGAGGTACATCTGGTAACTTTGAGTTGACGATGCCCCGACGCGAGTTGTCTTTAACCGAAGCATGCGGAGGTATCTTTGGGGTACGTATACGTGTTCGACACACAACCTATGTATTTTCGTTCTATGTAAGACTTGTTGGACAAATCGATGGGGTCCCAGCTGCTGGCTTAGTGCGTACCGTCCGGCTGCCTATGTTTGAATCAGCCACCTAATGATGTTGTAATGCGCACACCGAGTACAAACCCAGCAAGGCTAAGAGTTGCGATGGGTGAGACGGGGGGATAGAAATATAGGTGTTGAAGGAATAAAGGGTTCGGCGGCACCCGAGGACGTCGTGGTCAAAGGGAGAAGGGGCTCGGCCCAGCGCCTTTCCTCCAGCTCTTCCGTTTGTGCTTTGCGAACGTGCCCGGCCTGACCTCCAATTTCCTCACACATCTACCTGCCATACACCACATTAGATGAGATCAAACCCTGTCATTTTCCGAGTCTACGCCAGGATGGACGACGCACCCGAGCTGTTCCGACGACCCTGGGACGAGTCGAGCAAGGAAGAACACGATCCACCATTTCCTCAGACTCCTCAGATAGACTCCTCGGTGTTCGGGCTGTTCGGAGAGTCTGGAAATGGTGAGACAGAACCCGGACATTCGGCTGATTTGGTTCCCACCACGAGATGCGATTTCGTGTAAATCTGAATTGCGATGAGCGCGTATGGACGCAGCCTCGTAAGGTTCGAACCGCAACATGCAGATAATTCCCCGCCCCAGAGAACCCGTCCAAGTTCGGAGGCGTGGCTTCCCCGAGCGACTTGACTATCTCGCGAAACTTTGAGGGCCGGCGGGTCACAAAACGGCAGTCGGAGGAGTCGAAAGGTTCGCTCGCTACCTCGCAAACCGATGGTAGCCATCTGGTCAACAGCAGCAGCAGATAAGTAGTGGCCACCAGGGCGAGATTCGCTTGGAATCTTACGACCGTTCGTTCGATCATATCCTCCTTTGATATCTCGTTTCGTCCCCCTCCTGGTCCTTCCAGAAATTCGGCTCCATCCATCATCTACCGTTTGTTTCGCTTCATGCACCGCATTTCCGCTTTGAATTCGGATGCGTGAGACGACTGAATTCATCTCGCTGCCACATGCTGCCTCTCGTAGTACCTGGCCGTTGGCGCTGAGGTATCGGATCGTAGTCAAAACGCCTGTGCTACGATCAGCGATCCGCACTCTCCCGACGCCGAGAACGGAGAGAGTCATCGACCCTTCCCGCCTCCAGATACCGTCCCATTCACCCGCCCTCACCTGTTGCCCTGCCGCCACCGCCCTTCCGAGGGATAGACCAGTAACCTGGCCCTTTCGACGATGTACCCATACGTACTGATGCTCGCAATTGGATAGAAAACTAGTCGCGCCACGTAAGCATGCCCCCAAAACCCCACGCCGGCCTCCAAGAGGCGTAAGGAAAGCGCATTCCAGAGACTGTCCTACCCACCACGGACGGCCATCTCCGGGGTCACGAAGTTGTTAGCCCAGTTCCAAAAGATTGCCCGCTCCTCCTCGTCTCGCTCAGTCGTTGCTTTGTGAAATACCTTGCATGAGTATCCCGTGTCCCCAACGGGCACAGATAGCTTGTTCTTCTCCCAGATAAGGTGACTGCATTTTTAGTGCAACAAGGTACTGCACTGGCGCCTGTCGATCTGTTCGCAGATCGAAAGACCTACTCGACTTTTAAGAATCCGTGGGCGGCCAGCCATATGTGAATCTCAAGGAGATTACGGACGTTACCAGGAATGGACCTTCGGTAATGTAGGTTAATGGCCCGATCTTTAATGTCTTTCCTGATTTAGCGGAGGACCGTGAGGGTGCAATCATGGGGAGGGGGGGAGCAAGACGTCTCCACAGACGTCCCCTACCCTTGAGCAACTCTCGGCCCGCTGCCTCCGTTCTTCTTGCCCGAGAAACTGGGGGAAACACGCGCGCATCCGACCCTACAGTTTCTGACATATCAGCCGTTTTTGACATGTATAGGTGTCAATCTTAGGGGGGTTCGCGGCCACAAGATCAGGTCGAGGCCCTTATCTGTGCCAAAAATACTTGGTACGTTTCAAAAAGGCTGTGTCTTGGATGGATGGTGAGTAACTTGACCCGATGTAGATATAGCGGAGATGATTTGCCTTTGGGGGACGGATCGATAAGAAGCTGGTTTCAAAGTCGTCCGTCTCTCACCGCGCTTTATAAGCATACAGCGTCCCCCGCCCATACGCACCATCCATCCAAATGCCTTCACCACCTCCTTCCTCATCAGCCGATAGCCAGACTGATTCCCCTCAACCGTCCCCTCAACCATCCCCTCAACCATCCCGGATCTCTCTCATACATGACTCACCTTTCAACCACGTTACCCTCTCGCCCGAGTTCGGGCTCGATCCTCCATACCTTCTGGGTGGTGACTTTGATGTGAGTCCAGACCGCCGCTCCAGATGACCACCTGTTGACCCCTGCTCTATCAGGTACCACCACATGACTATCGCACTCCTTTCTTCCCATTCGACTACCCCGCAATGACCGAAACTGATGATGGGGCATCCTCCCTCTCGGCTTCGCCAACGGTGTCGACCCCGGTGAGTATGCGGATCGCCTGGTCAACGCTGATGTAAACTTACCTTCAATGTCTCGTAGATGATCTGGTCAACCTGCATTTGTGGGTGTGGTGGTCATCCCTGTATCCCCCAGCAGAAGCACCGTCGTCCTAAAGGCGACATGTTAGAGGATCACCGCGTGGGCGAGTTGGTAACCTTCAAAGTCCACGAAAAATGTGGTATGCCCCTGTGCGACGCATTTCGCGGCGTGTACAGTGGACTTTCGGGCAGAGACGACCCCATGTTTGTTGGAAGCCGGACCTCAATCTCCATCAGACTACAGGTGCGATTTGAGTTCCGCACGACTGGCGAGTTAAGCTGAAAGTATTCCTTTATAGTTCCCCGATTACCCACAATGGGCCCAGCAGGTTTGCATAGCCGCCCATCTTCTGAACCCCGGTCTGACCATCGTTGCAGATGAGAACGAAAGATTGGAGGCGCAAGCCGTCCCCCATTACCAAAGCCAAGTTGGCAACGGAGGTCGCCAAGAAAGTGGATCGTTTCTTGAAGGTGGGTATAGCATATCGGTCGTGGATTGGGGCATCAGTGTTGACAGTTCCTTCTTTCCAGGACATGCAGCGCAGTCCTCGAAACTCCCAGTCGATCTCCCCTTCCCCTGGCGTTCTGACCATCAACCATCTTACTCTCGTCGCCTTGGAGCACGTTTCGATGGCTTCCTGGCAGCCCCACCTCCGCCTAATAGACTGACCGCATTTTGCGTTCCCCGTTTCGCATGTAGGCCCCTTGATATACCGCTATCTAGATTACAATCGGTAGGTATCTCACTCGTAGCACTCACTCTGTACTCCCTACATATGCCGGCGCGCCGTTTATCGCAGCAGGTGGGTTATAAACCCAAGTAGCTGTACCCTTTAGGTCGATATCCCCTCGTGTACAGCTGGCGTGACACATAAGCTGACTCCATATTTTCCTGATGTGAGGATTCTG
>Ga0307511_10008649_pt1 | contig 10178 bp, 8 predicted proteins | sample 13_EM_MG_FD_200266 | JGI IMG/M metagenome (GOLD analysis project Ga0307511, IMG submission 200266) | Populus trichocarpa ectomycorrhiza microbial communities from riparian zone in the Pacific Northwest, United States - 13_EM | ecosystem: Host-associated > Plants > Roots > Unclassified | place... | reverse complement strand
ATTAAAACCCCTTTAATTCATATAATTATATATGTATATTTCACAACCATATTTGGTTCGCACCATTATTTCAATTCGCATTGCATTTAAATTTAATATATATCTTGTAACCATACCTGATTCACATTATTGTTTTAATTCATAATATATTTAAATTATATCACATTTCATTTCGGAACATATTTATGCCCTTTTGGTTCTTCAAACATTCAATTTATTCTAATAAAATACATGTTCTCTTAACACATAATTTATCATTTCGACTTCTTGTGTGATTAATTGCTTAGTTTGATATTTCAAAATCTATACTTATCATTATTATGTTTCATCGTCTCATTTCTCTTTTCATATAACATATGCTATTATCCTTCACACTATTTTGACTCATTTTCCAAAGATTTAAGGCTGAGATTTTACTCCAACTTATGATTTCCAATAAAAACCTTACCGATTAATGAAATCTCGGTTAAGCTTCTTTCATGAAAATCCTATCCAAATCTTGTTCTGCCATTTTCATTATAAGACTTGTCATGAATTCCAATTCATCATCACACAAGCAACTTTGTATAACAACCTTAACTTTTAAAGCACGATTCAAACAACTCATTCGACATGGATAACTGAAATCCTTGAAATATTTTTATTTTTATATTGATAATTTGGCTTCTTCCAACATTTTATTATTATTTCTATGAGCCGATAACACATATATTAATTGTTCCTCACAAGGCCATTAGTCAAATCACATATACCTAGGTCATTAATGCAATTGACACCACTAGCTCTATTTTGGATAGCCAGTTCTTCCTTTCAATCAATTTTTATGGTTTTATTAAACCATCTTATCAAGTTATATGTTCTGATTATCAATCAAATTGATATGATATCTAGCTCGAGAACTAGTTCCACCATGTAACAACCCCAATTTATTTACACAACATTTCATGAATACATAATTTATTATCATTGAAAGTACAAGATTTTATATATATATATTCTACAAAAAAATCCGGTAAAGTTCCCTCTAAATTATCAGTACCAAATACAATCAACTTTATATACAATGATTTTTACTATTTATTTTTGTTAAAATCAGGGTTGAAAGCCCAATTAAATTAAATTAAACGAGGTAAAGCTAACCTGATCAGATCATAATACAAATTCCAAAAAAGACTCACAAGAGGGTCATTTAGGGAACTAAAAGATCTATAAAAAAATACTCCTGGTTAAACCATAATTAGCTAGCCAATCTGCTACTGAATTTGCTTTTATATAGACATGGAACATATGCACCTCCCAATCTTTTGCTAATAACTCTATAGGCTTCATGATTAAACTATAATTCTTGTCAATAAATTTTTGAAATCCTTTGGACTAAGCTAACTTCAAGCCGTTGGCAATTGCAGATTCTAATATTAAAAGCAAAACCCATAATCCACCATCCCATATCATCCCTAATGACTGCACCAGTTCCAGCCACCCCTGGGTTCCCTTACTACAACCATCCACATTAATCTTCACCCAATCTATTGGAGGGTATCTCCACCCTATAGAAACCATATGCTTGATATTTATTCTGTATCCAGATTATCCCAATATAGTTTGATTGATATCACCAACTAGTCTCCTGATTACGTGAACACTATGGAAAGAGTTTACTATAGAACCAAAAATTCATTGGTTTCTCTCCTTCCAAATCTACCACAAAACAATCCCGAATTCAAACCCCCAATCATTTCTCCTAGATTTCAGATGATTACTTAAGTTATTAACTAACCAGGTGTACCAGATATCGGAGTAGAAAGCCTCCCTTTCTCCAACTTCAACAATTCTATCCCAAACCCAAGGTGCTCTTGGGCAGTCTCAGAGAACATAGATGATTGTTTCCACCTCTGTCAAACAATGACAACAACAGGGGTTAACAGTGATTTTCCTTCTCCATCTAACCTCATTTGTCATAATGGCCCCATGAGTTATTGTCCAAGGGAAGATTTTCAGTCTTTCTAATCCCTTCCAATGCCAGATGATGTTCCATAAAGGGTCACATTGTTGTTGAGCATCTATACTCCCTTTCTGAATCTGGTAGGCTGATTTAAGTGAGAAATGTCCACCTTCAAAATGCCTCTAATAAGCCTTGTCACCCCCCCATACATGAAGTAGGAGGATTGTAACCTGCCAAGACCATAACCACCTGGAATGGGAGAAAATGAGCAAATGTTTCTCACTACCATTGGCCTCCATCATCCACCATATCAGCTACCGAGCACTTCAACAAATTCTTAGGAATATCCTGAATAGGAATCGTGTGCTGATTCAAGGGGCCATATCCTTCCAACCAGGAGTCCCTCCAAAATAGCACCTTACTTCCACATCCCAAAGCCCAATTTAACCTCGGGTGACAAAAAGCCACACTTTGCAAATACCCTTCCATAATGCTGAATCTCTTTTCTTAGCTTGAGAAATTGGAATAAGCTCTCGCTCCTTAACATACTTAGACCTCAAGACCCACACCTAGTTTTCTTATCCCAATTTCTTACCTCATGATTATTTACTATTATCTCTTCTATATATTTACTACATTAATTACTAACATTTAATTGTTTATTTTACCCTTCACCTTACAAATCAATACAATTAGCACAATTTAAGGACATATCAATATTTCGAGTATTTGTTTCATTACCAAATTCACTGGTTTCTCGAATTACTCATTTATAAGGCACTAGTTTCTCTGATTACTCATTAAACAAGACACCAGTCCCATTAACAAAGGTAACTAGTTTCTCTGATTACCCATTAAACAGGACACCAGTCCCATTAACAAGTTTTTCCATAACCAGGACACTAGTCATATTAACATACTAGCATCAAGCATTACAACAACCATAGCCCCATATAGTTGGACATGTCATACTCTGATTTTGTTGAGGCTAGGAAACATTTGCTATTACCAGCATTGCTTTATTATTAGGTAACGCATCCCCATTTCTTGATTTTAAACCTAGGCATTGTCACCACTGATACATTAGTCGCCCCATAAGTATACCAGGCAACCACAGGCCAATTACATGGCCAGACAACCTTATTACCAGTGACAATAACCTATCATTCAGTGTAATGCCTTGTAGAATATTTTATAACATGGGGACCCTGATCTTAGGACCCTGTTATTGATCAACAAGCCAGTGAAAGAATAGATAAGATTGAACTAGCCTACCACTTCAAAAAAAATGAGGCTAAAAATTGGGCGAACTAGGCCTACATATATCCATGGTGAATTGATAAGTTGGGGAGAAACAGAGAGTTCTTATCCTCACGACTAACTACTCTGTCAATCCCAATTTTACACTCTTTTGACTTTTCAAAAGTCAATTTAACACATTTTCCACTAATCTTTTCTTTAATTTATATTAGATTAAAATTGAACGAAAACAGGTAAGAAAAGTAAAAACTAAATTTGAAACTTTTTAATCATTAGAATCAATGAAAAAAATCAAAATTAATTTCTGTTGACCTTTTGAAACTGATGAAGCAAATAAAATTGGAACGAAGGGAATATTAAATATTAAAAGATAATTCAAATTTAAGTAACTAAGTTTATCAACAAACTAATTTACCCATAATAATAATAAAAAAAAAAACTTTCTATTTTTTTTCTAATTACTATTCAAACTTGTTCATTTATAAATAATTCAAATAATCCATCACAGTTTAGAAAAGGAAATACTATTCAATACTTTAATAATACACATGCAAAGAAGTGTTACCTGCAAAACATCCAAAAATCCCAGTTGCCATGAGATTGATCATTGGAGTTCCAATATTGCATCTGAAGAAAGGCCAGGTTACGAGGTCCACAGAAAATACACCCTCCTAATCTGATTCCAGCAAGGCATAGCCTTCGCAGAGAGGGTCATGAGCGAGTGATATTTCCAGAATGAGGCTGCGTGTATAAAACACTCCAAGATTTTGCTATTCCACAAAGATAATCACAAAATATCAATGGGCAGGTGGTATTTCCAGAATCAAGTTGCGTGTACAATTTAGCATTCCACAAACACACGTATAATCGCAAAAAAACCACACCATCAGTTCCAGATATGTAGCATCATGATGTACAAAATAGTGATCGACAAAGAAGAAAAAATTAACACTGAACTCTCCCATTTGCATCCCATCACAGTTCCATGGGGAAATACTTTTGATTGGTCAACAGAGGCTTAATCTATATAATAGGAGCATGAGAAGGAAACCAAATGCTGATTCTTCTTGATTGATGCTCTCATATGAACAGTGAATTTCCTGTATTTGCTCAAATCACAAGTGATTTCCAAAAAAAAAAAAAAAACACTTGTCAAACAGAGGCAATTGCGTAGGAAAATAGAATACCAAGGGAAAGTATAAAATGAACTTGGAATATTACAAGCTATTCCAAGGAATTGATCAGATCTGCAAAATTGAAAACCAGCCAATCAGCTTTCACAGCAACAGCCTCTCGAAGTTGAACACCCGCATAGCAAATAAACAAGTCAGCGCCTCCTGGTTTACGAGCCTATATAGAAATAAATAAATAATCTTAAGTTGGATCAAAACAGATTGAGATTTTTCAATAACTAAATATATCACTCTTTCAATCCAAGCCTTTAAAAATCAATGATAGGCTACGGTGTTATAAAGTTCTTGCTTACAAAATAATGAACTTTAAATTATGCTATTTTATTTATTACACTTACCTTTAATATACACTTCTAATTTTTCTTTAATTTAAAATCAAAAAAGGAAAGACAAATTGAAACAGGCTTTTAAGATCTTTTGGCACTTATCCAAATTGAGTTTATGAAATAATTTTTAAGATTCACATAGATGGGGAAATGTAAGAAACATGTATTGTTTATTGGGCCAACGCTTTTATGTTGGCATTGATTTCTGCTTTCTCAAGAATAAACTTCAAATCATGGCGGTAAAGCGTGAATTTCAGCATGGACATTAAAAGGAAAGAACCCTAGGTCCCTCGTATGTGACTGATTTCCCAATACAAGAGTCTTTATTTTTTTTTATTAAGATTTGTCTTAATCTTTGTTTCAGTTCTTAGATTTTCAATTACAAAAACTAAAAGAATACATTAAAAGCAAGTATCAATACATGGTTACACACTAGCTAATTTTTCATTTATTTAGTAAATATTAGCTACTAAATTAACCATATCATGTCCTATAGAGCATGAGAGGATACCGACCCTATGGAAACACTATATGAAAAAAAACTCACCTAGACAACCAAAAATCCCAGTTTGGCTACATTAGCAAAGCATTCATGCAAACTAATCTATTAACTCAGAATTAATGGTTAATAAAGGCAGGTTGAGCACGGCACAATTTTCTTGTAATTTATGTGCTGAATATGGACTCAAAACAGCAGCATCTGATTTGCTTCACAATTTGGAAGTTTCATTGAATTTACGTACCTCAAGATCTGTTGCACCATCCCCAATCATAACCAGAGCCTTGTATCCACGGACCTGATGAACCAATATAATCAGCTTTGCATGTATTGTCAGAAAACAACATGAGGTGGAAAGCTACAGGACTGACCTTCCTTATTTTCTGAACTGCCGTTGCTTTTCCTCCACTCCTGGAAGTAGGCTCATTCACATCAAACCCTACAAACTCCCCAGAACTTCCAAAGAGTAGCTGGTTTGCAAATATGTTTTCGGGTGGAATACCAAGGATTGATGCAACAGGCTACACAGAGGATTTTTTTTTTCAGATATAAATTCAGTAAAATACAATATGAACTATCTGAATTTTTGGCATAAGATTATAGGATTTTGTGTATTTGAAGGAGGAAACATTACAGTCAGAAAATAAAGGATAAATTATTAGTATACTGATCAATGATTACATATTGCTTTTAGAACATCACCAAATCTTGTAGCACAAATTCATGAAGCTTCTTCCATAAAAAACCTGTGTTTATTAATGTAAATAATTTCCTTTCAGAACATATCTGGGCATGCAATATGCCTCACAGGCAATTCATGAAACATTGCTGTTGATGGTACACCTCTTGTATCTAATAAAGCTTAGAAATATATGGCTAAAATGATACCACAGAGTTGTTTTGGCAAGACACCATGTGCAATGGTTCTGTATGGTCATTGTAATATCATCAAGTTACTCCAAGCTATTCCAAGTTTATGAATTATAGCTAAAAGATTTCAATCTGATGAATCCCAGGGAAAACCAAAAAAAAAAGGCGTTAATGCAAAGACAAAATTCTGTAATACAGTAGCATACATTGATCATTTGACGAAAGCCCCCGGAGATCAGATAAACATTTGTGTTCTTAGCCTTCAGCTTCTTGACTAACTCATTTATGCCAGGGGAAATCCTAGAGAATAAAAATCAGAAACAGTTAAGAGTCTTTGATTTAATTAAATTTGCCAAGTCAAAAAAAGTTATGGGGTGGCAGTTGAAACAAAGGGGCAAAGTAGATACTTTTGTTGCAAAACATTAGTGATAAAAGTACAAATCTGGTCTCAGTGGGTAAAACAAGCATTTTAAGATGATTTACAGAATAAAAGATAAGATAGCTAGATTATTTGACAATGAAACAAGTTATATACAGTCTTCATGGATAAGATTAACTGGATCCAATTAAGCGTCATATGAAAATGATTTGGCTGATACTAGTTTTCTGATAAGTATAAAAAGATTTCATAAAGGAAAATATTGAATATCATAAGGTGGGGCATGAGATCATAAACCTTCATGCAAACAATTAAGCATTGTCTTTCAATTGACAAAAATACTTAAAGACATGAATGCAAAACACTAGTTTTGGTCAAGTGCAATGAAACTATCGTACTTCTCATGATCCTCAACAAACATTCAAACAAAGTTATGATCAAATGGAAGAATTTTGGTTTTCAATTTTATGACTAGAGATACAAGAAAAATTGCTTGATTAAATATAATAGCATATAGAATTGAGGAAAATGAATCAAATAGCCAAAGTGTGGTATTAAAACTTCATTGAAACGAGTCGAGCTGGGTTTAAAAGTAACAAACATGCTACATGATATAAGAACTAACTGATAAATAAGAAACTATGCCCTACAAAGGAACAAACATGCTACATAAGCGTGGAATTTGGCATTTGGTGACAACAAAAGTAGAAAAACTACACATGGCGCTACCAATTTTTCCTTCCAATGAAACGATAAGAAAACTGCTGTTCTTATAAAATTGAGCAAATGGAAGTATTTTGGTTTTCAATTTTATGACTTGAGATACAAGAAAAATTGCTTTTATTAAATATAAGCATATAGAACTGAGGAAAATGAATCACCATAGCGTGGTATTAAAACTTCATTGAAACTAGTCAAGCTGAGTTTAAAAGTAACAAACATGCTACATGATATAAGAACTAACTGATATATAAGAAACTATGCCCTACAGAGGAACAAACATGACACATAAGCGTGGAATTTGGAATGCATTTATTGTGTTTTTGGAACCTTCCTAAAAGTTTAGCATTTTGTGACAACAGAAATAGAAAAACTACACATGGCACTACCAATTTTTCCATCCAATGAAATGATAAGCAAACTGCTGTTCTTATAGAATTGTGCAAATTCTTGAAACACCCAAAGAGCAAAAAAAAAAGTTACTAAGAATCAAGTATTTAACATACTTTGGGGGCCTCGTTTCAAGAAATTCTTGAACTTGTGGTAAGGAAGGTTTGAACAGAGATAATCTAGCAGCCAAGGCCTCCTCAAAGGGAACAGAACCACCCATTGCTCTAGATAAATCCAATTTTCAAATCAGATCTTATCAACAATTCTAGTTTTAACAAATGACAACGGAAATCAACCTTGCAGTCCAATCTGCAACAGCCTTTCCAGCTCCACAAAACTCTGCAAGTTCATCAATGCCCTCATCCAGGCACACCGTGCTATCCACATCAAAGCACACAGCATCAGCACTTCTCCAAAGTTGAAGAATGACTGTCAAAAAAGAAAAAACCCAACAATTACAGCAACATGATGGCAATGCTTTAGAATTAAAAGAGTCAATGAATGCCCTCACCAATCCTTAAATACTAGTTTCATTCATAACTAAATTCACTAGAGTTTCTTCATTCTGTGAATAATACTCCTACACCTCCATTAACGTGTATAAGGCATCAACTCAGTCAATATTAAACTCAACTAATTAAATAAACAAACCGTTTCATCAAATAACAAAAAAGTAGTAATTACAACCTTTGGATGGCAGGGTATTGTCAAAGTGGCCTAAACCAGAGGCGTCCAAAGGCTGAACAGAAGCAACAACAGAATTGAATGATCGATGACCTTTCATAAACAAAACTGGAGTTTTGGTGAAATTCTTTGACAAAAGAAGGGAAAATGCTGGTACAAGACAAGAGTGATATTGTCTACGAGTAGCATGAATGGGGTTGATTCGATAGTGCACCAAGCCTTCCATCAATTATCTGTGTCCAACCAACGAAAACAGAAATAAACAAATTATTCCTAGGGCCTCTCTGCCAAAATAAAATTGCAATTTAAACAATAGGACCCTTGGTCCAAGCCCATTGCCATCACACTCCATAATCACTCAATGGGCCTCAAGCCAACAAGATATTATAAACCCAACGAATAAATAAAATAATAAGTGGCGTCCAAGGCACATTAATGCTATTGCTCCACGTCTACAAGGGAAACTTAAATAGAAAAAAATACAAATACAGTCCCTACAATTATCAAAAACACTAAACTAAGTCCTGAACTTCTAAATACTACAGCCCATATTAAATAAGCCTACAAATTTAAAATACATATTCAAAACAGTCCTCCGAGTCTAGGGCCATATGAAAGCACCCTCCAAGCAAGCCAACTCACACCAAATCCAAGGAAAAATTATGTTAATAAGGTGGAACTTAAGGGAAAATAAATACGGTGCAATTGAAAATTAAACCAACTTTTAAATCCAAATTAACAATCTTTTAGAACCCCAAGAATGCATCAACACAGGGTTTTGATCCAAAACCAAATGGCGGCCAATGTTTTATGCTTCGGAAGACCCAAAGACAATTTTTCAATCAAGTTCAAGTAAAGCAAGAGAAGGGAAATGGCAATCACTTTTCAAAAGTTTTTAAAACCAAATTATGTAAATATTAAATGAAAACTCAACGGTCAACCTAATCAAGGTGCACAAGAAAAATAAAACGCATTTTTGTTATCCTAAAAGCATTTCAAACAGGTTTTTGCCAAATCAAAGAAAACTGCAGCAACCCCATAACTCACTTTAAACAAACAAACAAGCATGATTTCACCCACAAGCAAGCACGCCAGAATATAAGGACATACATTCAAACCAAAAACTAAATGGAAGATAATTAAATAAACATTGTCATACAACTCAAATTATAAAGATCCATTAGGTTTATTATGTGATATATCCTATTAACCATTTTCAAATCCATGTGGTTAAATAGCAGATCCTGAACTTGTTTTCTTTCTTCTTTTTTTTAAACATGAACTGATTTTCCTATCTTCACATCAAAGGCACACGCACAGAGTCAACAATCAGATTATTATATTCCCTATCCCATCCTCAAGCAATTAACACACTAAGGTATCACAGCAAGCTCCGCTTGCACCAACAATCAAACTAAACATTCCCAGAAGCAATATTTCAATATGCAAATGAGAAAACAAAAAAGATTTTACCTTTGGGATTCCGTCCAAATAAACTCAGCAAGATCCGATTCCGATTCTGACTGCGTTTAGGAGCGCTGTTACAATTGTTGGCAGGTGGTCCAGCTATGAACTCGTGATGCTCACACTTCAGCTGCTAACATAGATGACTTCTGGTCTAGAGTTCGGTCACTGATTTGAAGGCGAAATGGTAATCGATGGGTAATGTGTTGTTTTGGGTGGCTGTTTTGGGAAGATGGCTTCAACAGAGAATGGTGTGTGGGGCTCCGATGCTGGTGGTTCGTTCTTTGAAATGGTGGAGGAAGGATTGATGGGTTTTGGGTTGTTCTTGCAGGCAGGGCGGTGGGAGAAAGAGAAGGAGACCTTTCAGTTGGGGTCGTTTTTAGAGGTTGGGTTTTTAATTTCTACCAAACATTGTTGCTTTTCCTCTGCAATTTTTTCCAGAAAAGAAGAA
>Ga0307511_10008647_pt1 | contig 10180 bp, 9 predicted proteins | sample 13_EM_MG_FD_200266 | JGI IMG/M metagenome (GOLD analysis project Ga0307511, IMG submission 200266) | Populus trichocarpa ectomycorrhiza microbial communities from riparian zone in the Pacific Northwest, United States - 13_EM | ecosystem: Host-associated > Plants > Roots > Unclassified | place... | reverse complement strand
TGAGTTAAAGGCTGTATTCATTGCGATGAGGAAAGTGGTGGAGTACACTGGCAAGGTCAGCAGACCGATGGTGAGGTGGATGGAAGGCACCATGGTTAGTACAAGATGCACACCCCCGGTATGAAGTGTGCGAAAATGCCATTAATAAGACTCTTGCAGTCGATTTACACTTCAGACACAAAATAACCCCTCCTGCTTTCTTTGCCACGTTGATCTGAAAAGATTTCACGCGTAACGAACGACTTGGCCAATCAGCGCGAAGGCCAAGAAGGGCTCTGCCCCGCCAAGTCCTTTGATGGAGTCTTGTGATGTAGTCATGTAGGTTATCGCAATCTTGAAGTTTGGGCGTAGAGTAGGTACTGTAGAGGTAGGTACTGTGGTACAAAGACAGGGGTCTTGTTCACACTACCTCGACTGCTGTGGAACCATGTCTCGGCAGTGCCGATAGGTGTGGTTCACCAGTTCTTTCTTAGTGAGCAGGAATGAGCAAGTAACCAGGGGTCGAAGCATTGCAAATTAATAAATAAACAACGGGAATGGCAACCGAGCGCCAAGGTATCTCCCATCCGGACACGGCGTAGTAAAGATATCCATGCGCTGTGTGGATATGATAGATTCTATAAGGGCCCCGCATCCCCCAGACTTCGGAGTACCAGCTCTGGCATCAAGTCTGGGAAGGAGTAATCTATTATACGCAACATTGGTCAGCCCACCCTACGGGCTTAGGTCCAATAAACCCCCATCGAAGGCAAAGAAATGCTGATGCTTCTCTCCCCCCCATGAAAAACAGGCCGTGACAGAGTGATTCGACCTCAACTACAAAAGAAAACCCGGTCCTATAATATGGCACCACGACGTGGAGGAGGTGGTGGTGGCAGTGATGGGGACTCTGGAATGGAACAGACAATGATTCTTTCGAAATACCCGTGGAGTACGGCTGGCGTAATCATCAATGCTATTTTTATGGGCTTCTTCTTTTTATTTTTCATCTGGAGTCTTGTCAACAACTCCCGATGGAGCAAAACTCCCGAATGTCGCTTCCTGGCAATGATGGTTTGGGCCTCCCTCTTCTGGTTCGTTAGCTATGGACTCGGCTTTGCCTCGAACCTTGCCGATGCTATGCGAGCGACGGTTTTCGAAAGCTGGGTCCTTCTGCCTAGTTGGGAGGCTACCTTCTCATTGCTCGGGGAACTCCTGCTCATCGCTGTGATTTATTATATACTTCATAACCGACTACGCGCCGTGGCAATACCAAAGAAGACTGTATCGAAAATAGCCTTCATCCATTGGTCATTTTTAGTAATAATGGTCATCCTTGCCTTAATTCTTCTGGCTGGCAGTTGGGCCAACCGGGCAACCTACCTTCACGACTTGAAAACTCCTTTATACTTGGGTGACCATGTGAGGGAAGATTACTTGAGGTCCCGCTTCTACAGAATACACCTCAGGAGGGTCGATGCCGCATTCAGTGTGCTCAGGTTTCTCATCCAATTGGAGATGGTTGCAATTGGGGGGTTAGTGCTTACAAAATCAAAAAACAATCCGGGTGGACGAACGGTAAGAAAGGGTCCCAATTCAAGAGACTACAGTCACACTTCACATTGCTAATAGTATTGAAATTTCTCCGCAGACCACTAGGCTTTTTCTTTTTGGGTCTCTTGTCACCTACATCATTGCACCCCTTACGTTGGTTGTCATCACTTTTGAATATTGGAATGCATATGTTGAACTCTGGCTCCCCCCCGTCCAATGGGGCTTAGTCGGCGCCGCACAAAGTGTTTGCGTTCTTTTCATCTGCATTTTCGCCTCCATGTTGGATCGTCAGCAGTGGGAGCTTGGTATATCCAGAAGATTGCAAACGACTGAGCCTGTTGTCGCAGTGTATAAATATGGAGAGACATATCACCATTATACTCCGCCACAGGCACAGGGCTATTATGCCCACCCCCCAGGTCAATCCCAATGATGGGGATCCGATATCGGTGTCCAATTGCGATGAAGCATTTTGAATGTTGAAGCGCCCGGAGTTGGTGTGGCGGTCTGTTTCTCGGAGGGGCTCGCTAGGGACTTGGGGGCGTTTAATTTTTATATAAATCGTTTTCTTACATATACATGCATATTAAATCGGGTACCTTGTCTTCTCGAGATCCTGACCATAGATATTTGTTTTTGTCAACGGAATTGGCCGATTTGAGCAAAGTTCTCGTGGAACCATGCTGTGCCCCGCTGTTTGCGGTTGATGCCCTGGGGCTCGCTGATTGAGCTTTGCCAGCTAGTCCAGCTGCACGCTGGTAGTTGCCCTTTCCGGTATGTCCTTTACCAGCAGTATCCTGCTGGTGTGAATTGTCTAGTATAGTAGGAACTTCTGGAATAAAGGTGGAATAATACTGGAATAGCTTTGGTATAAATTTCGAATAGATCTAGAATAACCTCGGAATAAAATTGAGGAACTTTTTCTTGCTTTACGGGATAAGGGACAATCTCGGAATATGGGATTATTCCCGACTGGTAGACTGGTTCAAAAGTCGCTGGGACAGGTGGAAAGTTTCTCCGGGCTGGGACAGGTAGTTTCTCGCGACTAGAGCATGGAGGTAGATATAGCCAAAGAGTTTATTTGCAAAGCGAAGCAAACGATATCTAATTATCTAGCTACTAATTTACATTCGAGCGGTAGAAGGAATTACAAAGGTGACCTCCTGTGTCTCTTGATGGCTGATCTCACCCCTCCTACAGCGCTTTTTGGTATTTGAGTTTCTTTTTGCCAACTCTGCACCAGTTAAGGCACGTGCCCTAGCTTTTTCATTGGTCTTTTTTGACCGGAACTTGTTTAGAATAGGTGGAACAAACTCTTGAATGATTGATTTCTGAGGTGTAGTACTAGAGACATTGTCTGCAGTGTCTTCCACTAGCGTAACTCCTGTTGGTGTGGTTTGCGGGCCAAACTTTCAGTGCCATTCGCATGCAGCCTATTTTATGCATCACCGACACTTTCTCAATGGCACTGTATATGCGCCTAGCAGTTTGTGTTGAGGGATTGAATGTAGCCGGGTATTAACTCTGATCAATGATAAGATAATCTGTTTCGGGATCTCATATTGCCAATTGAACTTCAGTATAAAACGCCGCGGTTGTTACTTATTAGACTCCACATACCGCCTTGCGCTAAGAAGGTGTTGGTTCACGTGACAATAGAATATGCTAAGGGGTGCCAAGCCCTTGTTTGGTTGGCCATTGCCACTATCCATATGCAGGATACATAACCGTGTTCGAGACGCATGGGCTGCATGCAATTTCTGAACATATCAGATTAGCGTTCATTCACTACAGTAGGGAGAATTGGGATTGGTGCCTGGCCATCTTTCCTATGGGATATAGTAAAGAGCCAGGGCTGTTCCTGAATGGAACTGTATGCACAATGAAAGTTCTAGGTCAGGATGCATAAATGGGGGGCCTGCATAATTTAGGGCTGCATGAATCGTCTATTTTGCATATTCCAGGTAGTATGAGTGTCATTCAAAAAAAGGGAAGAATGTCTATATCCACATTTGTGGTCTATGTTTCCACCATTTCCTAAACTCTCCATGTATCTCAGCTGCAGGGATCAAGATAGTATGATCATGTTTCTGACTACTATGTAAGCTAATGGAGGGGAGATGTAGAGCGGTGAATATTATGTAGATTGCGAGGAGGAGTAAAGGAATATACTAACCTCTATATAGATATCTAATTACAATAACTAGCGAATTCCAACCTTACCCATATATGTACATCCTTCTTCCAAGTACCATATGTGTTCGGCCGCCCATGAGCGGCGTATTTGCTATGCTCCTTGTAGCATACTAGGATACCAGTCAAGGGTACTAAATTACTGGAGACAAGGTATGCCTATCACTCAACATAACAGGGGCTTGCTATCTGTTAGGTGCTACTCAAACGAGGCAGCTCCAGACTGATAACCTCCCCGAATTAAAGGTTTCAATAATTCAATAGCATAGGCTTTTGAGTTAGAGTACCGTGTGACCACAAAATAAATCGCAGTTTGACCCTAGCTTCAACCATTCATGCCCTGGCTGTAAGACAAACTCCAGAACACATGTAAATAGGTTAATGCATTGTCACTTCAGGGTAAACATAGTATTATACTACACTGGCCTCCGAAGCGCCGCAATGGAGCGCCCCGCACACAACCGGCCACAAACTTCCAGTAAGTATATACCACAATTGCTCAATAGTGCCACCATAAGTATTGATGGACAATTGTTAGGGGCAAGCCGGTGACCATAAGAATATTGTGGGAACATAGGGAATTGAGAGGATTGGAGCGAGCGATATTACGATCACCAAGCTTAGGCCTAACTGGTTGCACGTACAGGTGCGGGTTGAACTTAGAACATTGCTCGAAGACCCAACAACTAGATATAGGATATGTGTATATATATAGGGAAGTGGGTCAGTATCAGGCCTCCCACCGTTCATTGGTAGCAACCTCGCAGCCTGCAGCTCAGCCATAACAGGGACATTCTCCAAGTCAGTATTGGTTAGGCTAGCCTGTGCCTGAAATATAGGGTAGTATACATTGCCATATACAATACCAAACTTTATCATAAAAAACTCTCAGGAGTCATGTGCATCATATACGGATACACTGTCAGCTAGTAATGGTGGCTCTTTGAGCGAGGGGGAATATGAGTAACCCCTACCAGACTGTTCTACAGTCCTCCCTAAATGAATATCAGATGTAGTAGGAGAGCAGAGCAAGTTCACTTTGCTTTAAACTCTCCCAGAGTAAATTTAAGCCTAAGTATAATTGAGGGCCAATAAGAGTGTCTGAGGTAGGTGTTGCTAGCAATGGTTAGATTAGCGGCTGAAGGTAGATCAGTATGTACTATACTGCCACTTCATAACTCTGGAAGCGAGGACTAGCACATGAGATTCCAAGAACGAATCATCAGGATTATTCCTCAATCAAAATGGTAGGCGATGCAACAGAGATTCATTTCAAGCCTCACATGCATTGATTCCTGTGTGGCTGGAACTCAAACTTTCTCCATATGCACAAACAAGAATAAGACTGTCTAGAAAATATATTCTCATTTCACAATTATTGGAACCTTGCACATGAGCTCCGCTCATCCTGTAGAAAGAGGCGATACCAAGTTCTGATTCATCTCATCATTTCAGTCTGTGCGCTATACATTCACTAACATCATAGGTGACGCTAAAACTATGCAAGTAAAGTTGCATAGGCGGCTGCAAAATGTGACTGGAAAATGTGTTCCCTTTGTTTTTGGAAGAATCTACAGATTGGGACCAAGAGATCAGCATCGCAATAGTTTTGCTTTTGGAGCGATCCTTCACAAGCAAGGAGTGCGAATGGATACGGTATAATTAGCAAACAAGACTGGAGTGATGATTGTGGATTTATTACGCTGCTCTGACGACTTCAACCCCGACGACATTAACCCCGACGACACCCCACCCCGACGACACTAACCCCGACGACATCAACCCCGATGACATGACACCACAGGTGAAAGGTCACGTGTGAAAGGTTCCAGATGAACTAACATTAAGATTATCCATCAAAAGTATTGAGCATATCAAGTTATGTTCAGCAAGCTAAATGGAATATCTAGCACACTAAAGCATATGCTTGACCAGTGTTCACTATGCTCAGCCATGCCCAACGGCTTCAATGTGTTAAGAATATTAAACCTATTTGAACCATTTATATCACCACGTGTATATCCACTGTATATCACATGCATTGGGCTTATGCTTGGGAAAGGTGACCCATGTTGAGTGATGTTTAGCAAGGTCAACGTTCTGAGCGAGTTAACAGTAATGAAAACGTTAATGAAAACGTTAATGTGAAATACCCTTGAGTAGTGTTAACCATGTTGAGCTATGTTTAGCACGATGAATGTCATGAACCGAAGTCAATTAGCATCGGTAAAAGGGCTCAGCCTGTTGAAATACATAAAATCTCATAAATGGACTGAGAGAGAGCACTGTGTGTGAGAGCAGTTAAGACATTAAGTCAATTCAGCATTGGTAAAAGGGCTCAGTGTTGAAATACCTAAAACCTTATAAACGGACTCAATACAGTAGGGATAGCGGCAGTAGAAGCAGAGGTAGAGGCAGAGGTAGAGACAGTAATGGTAATGGTAGAGGTAGCAGAAATAGTGGCAGAGGTAGTAGAAATAGTGGACACAGAGGTAGCAGAGATAGCGGAGGCAGAGGTAGCGGAGGTAGCGGCCGTAGCGGAGGCTGAGGTAGCGGCAGTAGAGGGAGCAGTGATAGGGACAGTGGGAAAGATAGAGGTGCTAGCAGTAGAAGAAATAAATCTTTCAAGTCCGACATGTTTATGAAAGGCTCTAGCAACTTTACCATACATCCGGTCTTTTTCCTTCAGTTCCCAAGCCTCTGGTACCAACTGTTGAACAAAGCGAACACTATTCATTATACAATAAACCCAGGTGCCGGCAATGACTGCAACAGCTCCCTTTTGGTCCTAAGTACAGCGTAGGATTATTGAATTTAATGAATGTATAGCTTCCACCAGTTCGTTCAGTTTTAGGTACCAAGACAGAGGAAGCAACAGAAAGTAAAGACAGTTGGAGGCCGAGGCAGCCGGTCGAAGGCAGAGGCAGCCGGTTAGAGGCAAGTAGGTAGGTAGATGTGTCTTTATAAAAAATTAGTAAAGGTTGGTTGAGGTAGAACCAGACCGGTCGGAGGCAGAGGCAGTCGGAGGTGGACAGTCGGCGGTGGAGGCAGTCGGAGGTGGAGGCAGTCAGTCAGAGACAGGCAGTTGGTTAGAGGCAGACGCTGGAGGCGGTCGGAGGTGGTTGGAGGCAGGCAGTCTCGAGTGAGAGGTTGAAGTTGAAAAATGTGCGTTGGTAAGCGAGAGAGCTAGGGAAAAGCGTACGTAGCATGACTCAACTAGGTCGCTAGCCTTCCTGAGCGTAGCGAGGTGGCCTAATCTCTAGTATAAACGGACTCAATAAGTTGAAGTGAGAAATAGGATGTGTGTTGGGAGTGGTTCAGGTTGTGAGTTGTCGGGGTTGTTGTTGTTGTTGTGGGGTATCGTCTCGGTGGGGTGTCGTCGGGGTTGATGTCATCGGGTTGGTGTCGGCGGAGCGGTGCCGCCGAGGTCACGAGGTTCAGTGGATTTGTAATAAGATCAGGTGATAACCAGAGATCCCACAGGCGTCACTGGGGTGTCGACCATTAGTGGTTGTGACAAGATTCATGCCCGAGGTGCTTCATTCCCATCTCCCATCTACATACACACAGATTCTTTGTCACCTTCACCCTTTCACCCCCCCACCCACTCACTAAATGCCCCAGCTTTTCTGTCAGGTCTGGGGTGACTCGGATGCCGAACCCTTTCCAGTAAAGATTGACGGAGGAGATGCTGTTGGGGTGCTCAAGAAACTCATTAGGGCAGAGAACCCAAATGATTTGGAACATATCGATCCGGTTCATTTGAAACTCTGGAAATGGAATCAACCAGGCAGTGTTGAAGGTTTGGACCTAGGGAGCAGTAACGCGCTGAACCCAATGGAGACAATTGAGGAGATTTTCGAAAACGATCCTCCTCAACGAAAATGCGTTCATATAGTCATCCAGGTTCCTGCACACGGTAAGTGAGATTTGGATTTCATTCTCTTTCCAATCTGCAGTGAAACCATTCCCTATCCCTTTGGACTAAGGTTTATTTAAATCATAGGTCCACCTCACAAGAGACAATGCTTCGAGAGGACCGGCAGGCCCCTTGGATATTCCACCGTTGAAGAATTCTGCGACCTTGCTATCAAACCCTTCCCCAACATTCATTGTCCAACTGCAGACCAGGTCGACATACTTCTGCGGACACCACTACAGGTACAGCTGCCTTTTGCTCTTGAGATCGCGGATGAAATCTTGGTTGCCCATCCATATATCACCCCTCTACACCCGGAAGCAAGCACGTCCTTGAAACGAATATCATATCTCCTTGCTGGCATCGTGGGGGAAAAACCTGTATTTGCAGGAGCTTTCACAGAAGATTCATATCACCAAGTATGGGACTCTATAATTTGGGCTACCTTGGCTTTCTTTGCAGAGCAACTACCAAGCCTGGACCTTGAGTGTAACAGAAATTCTACAGATAAATATAATTCAGCGACTACGATCGCTGGGACCAGGCCTGATTTCCTCTGTTGGGTACGTGGAGCGCTAGCTTTTCGAGGGGAGGAGAAAGCTGCCTTTATATCCGAGGCGCATAAAGATCTAAAAATCAAATTCGGCCAATGGAATGCAGTCTTCTATGGCCAATTGCCCTTTGTATTTGCCTATGTTACCGGTGGCTGTCGCATTCAGTGAGTGTGTCGATGGTTATTTCAATATTATTATTTCAGTGGCTCACATTGCTTTAGGTTTTGTCTCCTTATGCCTAATGGTCAGTCTCAACGCTTGACTAATTGCATATTCGACGCCAAATTACTATCTCACCGCCTTGCTATCTTTCGGACCATTGTAAATATCCTTAGATGCTTGAGGTCTTTTGAGCCGCTGTTTCCAACTGAAAAGGTCCAATTGTATGACGAGATGAAGCGTCCGAATGGTGTCAAGGTTGGTCAAAAGTACATCACAGGAGATATACATGTTATAACTTCGTCATTAGGTCACCATATATCCATCATACGTTGTTAAGAAAATCCCTTTTGTTGACTTCACGGACGTAAGTTTTTTTGTCTCGTTTTTTTGTCTCTTGATTGATTTGGATATTGACGATTGGGTAGGCACTTGCCGACCTTTACACCCTGGTTAAGAGCAATCTTCCAGCAAATCTAATCAACCTCGTCTCAGAACCAGAGTATAAGGGATCTGATGTTGTTTTAAAACTCAGCCCTGTTGGCTTTATCCCCCGCCCGAAGGAAATCACCGAACTCAAAGCTATCATTCGTGACGTTTTGCATGGTTTACAATGGTTACATAGCCATGGCTATGTCCATCGTGATGTTCGTTGGGTAAACATCATTAAGGAGTGTAATGGGCGTGCCCGATTAATTGATTTAGAATATGCAGGTCTGGAAGGACGCCCAAATCTGGAGGTAGCCTTAAACCATTGGCCAAATTTAGTCAGAGGCCAGTACCGAAAGGAAACAGACATATATTCAGTTGGGAAGCTGATAATGGAGTATACTTCTCTCTTTATCCAGGAGGATGAAAGAAATTCCATGTACAACTATGTCAGGAAGTTACAGAATGGTATATCTGTTGAGATGGCATTGGGGGACCCATGGATAACCTGAAATGCATGTCAACAAATTGAAAGTAAAGACTCGTGGCTTCTTTTGAGTACTTACTTGAATTTCCTTTCTTTTTTTTCTTTCTTTGAGACCCTTGTCACTTGGTCACAGAATAATTTATATTTGTATTAATTTATGTCAAGATTTCCAGGTGATTGCGATAATGAAAACTATGTCCAGCAAAATGTCCCGAACCACGACTTGCAACTTTACATATAATCGGAATTGTAGGAAAATCAACTGAACCGAGTGGGGAGGAAGGGGATCAAGCAGATCACACTAATAATTTTACTATCCTATAATTGAAAGGCAGAAAATTAGAAGCCTTGCTGCTTTTGGATCTATCACGCAGATCACACTAAAGGTCTCACTATCCCATTAAAGAAAAGAGGTAATTTGGGAGCCTTGCTACTTTTGTGGAGCCAGACAAGGGTTCGTCATGACGAGCTATTACTCCTATCTACGATCCCAAAGGCGATTTCTACTTGCAATACCCCCAGCGTGCAGACAGCCTATACATGATTGACCCATCCCTCCATCCCCTGACTTCAAACCATGTCCTCTAGGTCAAGCTACCTAATTCATTGACTCATCGTCTAGATCTGTTCTTCCAGCTGCCTGGCGCTGCTCGATTCTTCCTCAACCCTGACAGCGCCGACTCCTGATGTATACACCCCATACCACCATCTTCAAAGAGTAAAACATACACTTCCCACTGTGACATAGTTAAGACTTTGTCAACCAGGTCAAACAGATGTGTTGGTGTTCTGACCATACGTCAATACGGCCCATTCATCAATGGGCCCAGCCCACCCATCAATCTGACGGCCACAATAATATTTTAATATAATATACGGAACTATTGAGAAATACGGAATTATGGA
>Ga0307511_10008646_pt1 | contig 10180 bp, 5 predicted proteins | sample 13_EM_MG_FD_200266 | JGI IMG/M metagenome (GOLD analysis project Ga0307511, IMG submission 200266) | Populus trichocarpa ectomycorrhiza microbial communities from riparian zone in the Pacific Northwest, United States - 13_EM | ecosystem: Host-associated > Plants > Roots > Unclassified | place... | reverse complement strand
GGTCGGTCAAAAACAATATCATCGGGAATTTTGAGTGTAGCAGAACGTTTTGGTCAATTGACATTTACTAAATTGAGTAATTATATTAATTGCCCGCGACCGGCATAGAGGGTATGCCGCCCGCGAGCGGCCCAGAACATATACTGATACGTTAGTATAAGTACTATCCCTAAGCCGGTATAGCAGCCCGGACATCGATGCCCCCGATAAAATTACTTAGTCCGAAGAAATCGTGGGTTTTAATTTCTCGCGAGGGGGCCGTAGCATGTATACATAACTTAGGCCCTGCAGTTGGATCCCTGCATAAGCCGTACCTTTTATTTATTTTTATTTTTATAATTCAGTACTTGTATTGATCCTATAGAATATGACGAGGGCATGCATCTGGATTATCAAACTCCTGGGCCATGCCAGCCCGTGATAAGCTGTACTTAATACATGTACAGCACTTTCTAAATATCTCAGGCTGTAGGTGCATTGCGGGTGTATCCTCACGGTGCTTCCCTACAAATAGGAGCCAACCGAGGACGACGGATACGACACAAAGGATTCTTTAGACTAGACCGGCCGCCGGTATGGTACCTACCGCCAACGATATACGTTAATCAAGAGCTACCAATGAATAAGCAAATAAGACAGTACCCGTAGGACAGTATGTAGATTTGTACAAGACAGGCCGCTAACAAGTCAATTGTGGCCGAGATATCCGAGTCGCGCCCTAAACAATTTTCATATAGGACAGTAGATGTAATGACTTTAGTTTTTACTATACATCAAACCTCAATCCTTCTGGAAGTGTGGAATCACTGTGCCAATCAAGGTTCTGAAATCTATATCGAAGGCATCTCCGGCAGATGTCTCCTGCCTCCGAAGACCAACCGACGTACTGTTAGATACAGGTCAGTCATTTTAGATGATGAGGAGGAAGCGGGTGGAAGGGGTGATGAACAATGGGACTAAATTACTGAACAAGAGGCAGTATCTATAGGATCACACACGGGGAGAAGATTTAGCTAGCAGCCTCGATCCGGACCTTCTTTTATAGGACAGTAATCACTAGGCCTTGTGTAGAAGATAGTAGTCTTATCCGCGAGTTAATACGGTAGTATGATTTACATTTTAGCTCACTTCTGTCACCCACCCCTAGGTCTAGGTACTCTAGGTCTACTCCTACTCGCCGCAACAAGATCAGCCCCTTAGCCACAACTCCCAAGACAAATAACCACTATGCATTCAAAGCCTCTCGAATTATCAGAAAGGGGTGAACAGCTGCCCCGCTACGCTGCCCTCCACCCCTCTACCCTAGGTCGGTATTTACATGGCACCACCTTTCAATCTTCTACCTCCATTTCTACCAAGCGGGGAGAGAGAGCAGGGAAGCGAGTGGTATGGGAGTAGAGGGGGTAGGGGGGGTAAGAGGGCCGGGGAGCAGAAGATGTGTCAGGTGCGGGGTACCAGTGGAATGGTGTAGGAGGGATGGGGAAGCGCCGGCGGAGGAGGCTCGCAGATATTCATTAGCGTCGGGAGGCCAAGTACAGTCTTGTAGAAAGGATATATTGTACCAGCGGGGTAGAATCTCAGCTCGCGATGAGAAGATGTGAGCGTGTACGTACATGCGTGGGAAGACAGCGTGAGGAGCATTATGAAGTAGTTCACGCCCTGAGCGCCGAATACAATTTAGTATGTCAGTGTATCATGGATACCAATACCTGATCTCGCGCCACCAATACCATATATCTTGATATATCACAATTGTATCATAATTAATCCTCATGAATATCGAGTGCATGCCAATGCGATCAGACCTCGCGATTGGATATATATAAATCATGCTGCGGTCACAGCATGGGGTAGCTTCGCCAATTAGCTAACGAATTTACGGAAACTAGATTCACCCCATGCACCAGGCACCAATTGATATCATAGATGTAGAGTACTCGAGAATGTATGAAGAAGTACTTACTTACGTGGAGAAATACTTGAGTATGTGCTTCTTTTAATCCCCTACAGTAAGGCTAGAAGAACACTCGGGATAGTCAATCAATGAGAAGTTAGGTAGTGCCAATCATACTATTATGATTGCTTGAATCGGTATCAATATCGATCGGCTTCCGAGCTTGGAGCAGTCTCGAGTGACTGTGCTCAAAGCTCCCCTCCTTGTTCTCTAAGGTATCCAGTTAAGACTTCACTATCATCTAATATCGCGTGGGATTTGGGCAATTTCAGAGACGCTCAGATCTACCCTTGTCTTTCCGTGGTTGTTGTAGTAGTCCTCTCCAAGCAAGTTATGGTCTACAGATACATAGTCTTGTCAAACTTGAAGGATAATGGATGCGTTGTCATTGCATAGATTCGCCTTATCGTAATTAGATCAGTTGTAATCATGCCTGCGAACTACAAGGCAACTTCTCTCTAACAATGCTAGGTACTCGTCCTTCGGACAACCCATGGAACTGTCGTGCAAGGCCACGCACTGAGTAGGATACTATAATTAGTTCCATAAAATAGTGCTATGAGGTTAGTTCCACGGAACAGATACCATATAACGACCTGCCGCCTCAGGATCTTGTTGCGACAACCACGAAAAAGCAACGATACAGTAGCCTCGCCCCACATGGAGGATCAAATTGCCCAAATCCCACATTATAATCTATCAGTCGGCTTTTGCATCGGGTCACATATATAATATACATACCATTAATCTAGGTTCCTGAGCCCCAAGCCATTGACATGACGATCTAGCTTCATCGTATATTCCTATCATCAGTCATCACCAACAATGAGTCGATCTAACCTCGCATCAAGCTGACTTAGGGCTCCGACCAAGCCGCCCCTTCATGATTCATCCGAAATAACAAGCTCACGATTGGGATGCGGGGTGGTGGGGTGGCCTCGGGAGTATTTTAATGCAAGAGAACCAAAGGCGACTCTCTCACTTTACTTATTTCCCAGTATGTCGCTAGTATTTTCCTAATCTTTGTGTAGATGAGGTAGAGATGTGCTTTCAATAGAGGTGGCGGTGTAATGGTTGGTTGAGACATCATCGAGCGAGGCCTGTTAACGTTAACGATTCCCGTAGAAGTACCTCGGGCGATTAACCAGACTAACGATAGGTTTCTCGTTAACACTCGACGAGGGTAAGTATGCCTGTCTATATGCTCTAGATATTATCTAACTAAGAGTAACTGACGCAGAGCTAGTTAGGTGATACCACGACCAGGACTGTACTCGGGGGTATCTTTCCTACTATGTACTAGTTAGTGGGTCTCAGATTAAGAGCTTGAGGGTAACCATCTGTCTGTGATTTGGAATATCTAGGAATTTTGGTGCTGGATACCCTGTTTAACCCAGATTTCTATTCTATATGAGTTGCTGGAAGATACTCCAAATATTAGCTGAGGTGTTATGTAGTGGGTTCCCATCACCACTGAGATCTAATATAAAGATTCTTCAAAATCTTCCAAAAGCTGCTGCTGGGTATAATACTAAGTTGACTAAGTCGAGTTTATTGATACAGCTGCCGATTGATGGCGTCGGAGGAAAACTCGTAACTCCTCCTGGATTTACAACTTGAGCCCAGGTCTAATCCCCCAGACCTGCAAGGTTCCAGCGGAAATCCCTCAGGAAATCGCTAGAAAACACCCAGAAGCATTCATCTGGATATCTATTTTCAAATTCGTAAAATCGCTAATGATTTATCTTCAAAGTTGTGGTCGTGGGGTCTATACGTTACAACACCCATTGACAAAAGTATTCAACTTGGGTTTTAGAAGTACTTCTAGCGTGTAATCCTTTTGATTCTCTGGTTTCTAGGTATTTCCAGAAACCCCATAACGGCTTCTAGAGCTTCCACACACATAAGAGCCGTTTGTATCCCCTCGCGTCGATCAAAGCTCTCCGAGATCGCAACCTGACATGCAACATTTTGGAAAAGAGAAAAGGTAGGAGTAAGGGCCCATGTTGGCGAAACCTCCGCCTCGTGTTCATCCTGAATCTATTTTTGCCACCAGCATTGGAGTGGAGACACATCATATGGCAGCGCATAAACCCTTAGACCGAACCTAAGCACATCCCATCCAAGCTTGCCGGAAGCCAACCGAACCCTGAATCAGTACTCTCAACAAAATTCGCAAAAGTACCAGATGACGTGTGGCATCGTGGACCGGTAATGAGCCCTTTTGAGGGTGATCTGTGTAAATTCCTTAGCCTTGCTCATGCCCATGAAGACGAGCTATCATCAGCGTAGGCGTTGACGACTCGGAGGATACGCTATGAGCTGCAAAACTGGCCTGCCAGTAGGTAGCAACCAACCAGAGATAAATACGCAACATTATTTGCGTGGTAATTTCGATCACAATTAACCAGGACTACGAAATGTGGTACTCATATTCTTTGCTCAGAGTCTCTAGGTTGAAGTTTGCGCTCGCATATATATAAGGAATGCGGAAACGCGAGGACAGGTCGGGGTCGCAAATTGGTATTGAATAAAATATGTTGGAAAGGCCATTATTGATTTGGTGTCGAAGGGCTTTGGGAATAAGATGAACAGCCGCATGGGATGAAGATCTGAAATTATGATGTCATCAGCTTGTACATAAGAACCGTGGTCTTACAAGCTATGTAGTTTATCACCCTGCTAAAGCTGATAGGTAGCATTTGATTCCAGAAATCCCCCAAATCCCCCATCCTTCTGTGTGCAAATACTCGTCATGATCATAGGACCACGTCGGGGTGCACAGACATTTATGCTAGGGGGGATATCAGTAGGTGCTGGTAGATACGTGACAAACGCTTCTTGGATTGGGGTCTTTCTTACCTTGACTATGGACCTTGATAATGGACCACTCATGAGAAGACTCCCGAGCTTCTGTCGTCCTATCATAGAGTCATGCAGCTAGTAGTATATCAGGCCAGATGTTGTACGTGGCCGTCTCCACAGCAACCTAACCGACAGCAAATCAGCAATTCATTTGTATTCCTAACAAACACCTCACAGCTTGAGACTAAAACAACTCTTCTCTGTGATAAAGACTAAGGGGGTGCATCGGGATCAGCGTGTGGTCGAAGGCTAAAGGATGTCAGCTTTGGGATAGCAGCGTAGACTTTTCATTTATATAAACCATATAGTTCAGAATCTCCCCCAGGTTTCCCGCTATCACCAGATCATCGAGAAATCTGTGCTCAAGTGAGAATAAAGTGTCAACGTTACCTTCAAAAATCTAAATCACATCTACATACCATGTCAAGCAGAGCTGACCCGGTTGTGAATAACTTAACCCCCACCAACCGAGACGCCCAAGAACATATATTTCCAATAGGGGTCCTTCATGTCTTCGTTACCGACGATGAACCCGCTCGGTCCATACAGCATTCAACGCACGAGTGCTCCGAGCCACCCGAGCCACCCAAGCACTCCGACCCATCCGAGCACTCCTACCCACCCGAGCTCTACGACGAAATACCCACAACGGACGAAGCATCCCCAACACTTGAAGCAAGAGTTCCGGTGATCAAATCTATCGATGCATATGTCAAAGACCCGCCGCCAGTCGTAGTCTCTACTCAAGGCAACACTGTCCTCATGGAGGCAGCCGCAAGCAGAGCCTCGAGCTTGGGCCCAGGGGCTTCGCCCCCACCTTATCCGAGTGACGGCGATTTTACGACTCGAGGAAATCTATTATTTTCGTCGCCGTACCTGCTCTCCCGATTCTTCACTATAGACCATTACAACGAATCTCTCAGGCATGAAGCCGGAATTGCAGCATCTGAAGGCCGAATTCGAGGTGGGCGGGATATGTTCGTCCAAAGGCTGGTGGAGCTGATTGTTGGGATCGATACCCTTTTTAATGAAGAGCCACAGACCTCCGGAGTGTGATATGCAAGTGGTGGCTACAATATTGATCATGGCTCAACCTTATCAATGTTTCCTTGTAATATCCCCGACTGTATAATCGTGTATGTCAAAGTATATAGGTGCAATTGATAATTCTCGTTTCTTTGTATCTGAAAGCCCTCGTGAGTCCCTAGAGCGCTAGCACTTTGAAAAATTGCTATTCGTAAGAGTTGCAGTATCAAACTGTCCGCATGTGCCGGTATCAGTCAGTATCGCTCCTCCTAGCATTAATATTGGCAAATTATTGTAAAGATAAGGATCTCTGATAACGGTATCAGGATAGACATACTAGTTCACCGCTCTGTAAAGAAGCACCCGTTTATGCTTCCTGATGCCGATCTTTTCCGACAGTGATGTTCAGGAGTGTGACCCCGTTAGTTGTATCACGTGATAAAACATTGGTATTCTGCCAAGCCACATGCTCTAAATATAAATTTTAATCAGTGGTCATTTCGGAAGTTCCATAGCAAAAATGGAGTCGGCATACTTACAGGTCGCGTTCAATGAACATTCGGTATGGTTAAAATCTAAAAGTGTATTCGCTTGAGCCCATATATATATATTCGGTTGAAATCCAACCCTTATATCTTAGCCCTACGAGGTCGTTGGGAAGAAATTCCTCAGCCAATCCACAGGCCCTGACGCTGAAAATATTTAGGGGAGTCTCCCTTCACTCTTGCACCGCTTGTCCCCCTAGTAAGATCATATGTAGTTGCATGACTACATTTTTAGCTCGGTAAGATAGATGTGGGGGTAGTGGAAAGCTTTAAAGATGTGCTGGATTTTTCGTAGAATATATTCAGGCAAGGGTTAATGCTCTCCGAAACTGCTCCATGAGCCCGGCCATGGGGGTATCTGGCTATTTAGGTGAGCATATACAAGGCGCAAGACTATTGAAGGAGATATACAGGGCGTAGTTTCCCTTTCACTCGGTCAGCTTGTAGTTATCAGCATATATGCAAGGAAATCAAGGGGAAAAAAAATAGCCATCCCCTTCCTATACCCGAGATTCTACCCAGCGCATCGTACCTACAAAAGACCCTCTAATTATGAATATCTTAATAATAATAGGGTTTAGTTGTAATTCCGTTTTGAACTCACAGTCTATTCTACCATATCATGCCTGCCAACTCCCGTATATTTATCAGACGCTGCTGGCAAGATTTACGTTATCGTCACCATAATAATGAGAAGCGACGACGCTTAGCAGGAGACGGTAAATCGGTCCTTTGTGTACGTGGCTGGGAGAACGTCGAGGCCGATAGAAACAAAAATACACTCAATATAAGAATAGACGGGGGCAGGAAGACGCTACCTTTTCGGGTTCGATAGGAACAGATATAGGCCGACCGCCCGATGTCATACTGGTATCGGAGTTCACTTTTGTTGCTTTAGGAAACAATTGCAAGCTGTGATTGCCCAAGTTCGTGAAGCAGCTGTAGGAATAATGTGAAGAAACGGTTTTGCTAAAGTCATGGAGGAGATTGGTTTCACGTGAGCAATATGATCATGGGCCTGGGAGAGACAGTCACAAGTGACCAAAGCCCACTATATATAAAAACCATTCTACCACGAGCTAGGGACCTATTAAGCTCCGACCCCCGCAGCTAATACACTGGGGCTCAGATTAATACATATGGCACTGGTGAACTGCAAGTACGTGCATGCTAGACCTACATCCTGCGTGGGTACCGGGCACCAGGGCCACAGTGCCCTGTTGTGATTAGGCCTAGACTGTTGGTCTAGTTGGACATTGAATTGTGTAAGAAACATCTTACTGCCGTGCTGGCTTGCCTAGTACTGTGGTGCGAACATGACCTGGTGTCAACACACTATAGTTGGGATCTTTTATTATTCCCTGGTGGTCACACAATTGCACCATACATGCGCACCGAGACGTCACAATGAAGAAACCAAAACTAGATATGCTCGTAATGCGTATGTTTTAGGTAACAAGCTGGAGGTGGAGAGGTACACACTACTGGGATAAAAATCAAGGACCTTATACATGTATATGCACGCCGCGTCCAGTGGAATTAACATTGAAAAGTGGAATTAACCTTGAGCAGTAGAATTAATATTGTTTATTGAATTATTCAGCTTGAGGTATCTATATTTGATCGGTCATCAAGGGAATTCGAAAATGAGATGCCGCATAGTCTCTTGCCGATGCCAAAGCTTCCATCATGCATGCATGATTCGACAATTCGGCTCAAGCATAGTGATTATGTCCGGCCCTGCATCCCGGATATTTTCAATACAACGATATGATGAAAAGCACACCAGAAGCTTCATGATCAGCTGCGACGTCACAGCATATATGAACAAACCACAAGCAAAACATATACCAAGTCTCGTCCCCACATACCCAGCTAAAGCTAGCGTTACAGGTATGTGTTCAAGGATTTCGACACAGAAAAGGAATTCTCCATTCTACGCTGCTCATATTCAGGTTATCGTTTACGTATACTATCCCCCAGATTTCACCACAACCCACAATTGCATGTAGTAGGGGATGCTTGGTTTGTGAGTTTGATACTATCTGAGTGATGATAACCAATATTGGTTAACCAGGATATTGACGTTGTATGAAGAAACAATCACTATCACGTCATACTGTCCCACGTCGCTTGATTGCGCATGTTGATATCGATCCAGCCCAGGCGTACATGCGCCACGTATTGCAGACCAAGCCAATGGACCCCGCAATGTTATAGCTTACCAGACCATCGTCTTTGAGTGCACTGGAGATATTACCTAGGTCTGCTGAAACAGGAATAAAATATATCATCTGCATGTGTTGCGTTTCTACAACACTGGTCTAATTTCCGATGGTATACTTGTACACCGATCGCTTGTTTGATACCGCAGGAATCTAGGGTGACAAGGCAGGTGTGTACAGATACAAAAGGTCTTGGCACGAAATCACCATTCAGTTGAAACAAATTGCAGCTGAGGGAAAACTAGCCCCTTGTCTGTACTGAGACATTCCACTACGTACTTGGCACCTTCAACAACCGTGCAGGCACTCAATCTCTTCATCAGAATCCAACGTATCAGTAGTATCTTCCATCTGCCATGGCCTGACTGTTATGTCTTCAGTCCCCACAGGATATATAGAAATATCTGCCTGGGTAAAAGAACTCATGATATTGTCTTTTTCTCTGTCGGGCATGTTTCATAACTACGTAGTATTAGTATTAGCGCTTAGTACAGGCCTTATTCCCCGGTAGAGTGTTCCCGTACCCATAACCAGCCTGAAGTATCTGTCCACGTACGCAGCGCTAATATTGTAGACCAGTCAGCTTCATGTTTGTTTACGCACCGTTCTGTAGCAAAAGAATTAAGTGCTCTAAATTTGCATACGCACCTTTACTCAATGTGTCCCCAAAAAGTGTATCAAGTTAATAACTCCAAGGGTTTCTGACCGCATGAATTCAGCCCTTTAAAACAATCGAGAATCTTCTGCCACCGATGGCTATACCACCTGCCGTTATGTACGAACACGAGGCAGCATCGTGAGAATATCTATTCATTCATAGGAAAGCTATATTAAGGAACTATTGCCACACCATTATAACAAGAGTCCACTCTTCAGTTCCGTTCCGGTCCAGTCGGCCTCAGGTTTCGATGCTCCCTGTGAGGTTTCGCATCGCATCCCTAATTATAGTAGACCGGCAACAGCAGCATTCTTAAGGTTACATTCCGACTCACAAGTGACTAAGTCGATCCGCAATTAGCCAAGGGATGTAGATAAGGTAGCAATCGATTAGTCTTTGATTGATAACTAGTACATTTGTATGATCCCAAAAAGAGATGAGAGGAGGGATTAGAGGAGACTACTTTTAGTGGACAAGTTGAACGTATATGCAGTTTCTAGCATTGTGGGGATGCCATCTCATGTGCAATGTGACAATCAGGTGAGTATGGAATCAAAAAGTATGTGTTCTGGGCCCCTGGTGGCAATGGGCTGTCGCGGCAGGGAATGAAATCTTGCTTTTTAAACGAAAGCTTAGAGTAGTTGGTTCCGTCATTGTATGCAGTGAATATATTTCGCAGGAGTTATCCCAGAAGACTCATCGGTTCACAATAATTCAAATACCTGGCATATTGCAGCTATCCATCAATAGCGGGAAATTCATGTTACCCGTCGACGTCACTTGTGTATGTAGTTCTGATGGGAAAGAATAAACATGAAACAAACATCCTTATGACCGGTGGTAAATAATTAAATTGGTAGTTGATGATAAAAATGAGCGAGATAGGGAGGGGGGGAGAGAGGAGAGA
>Ga0307511_10008645_pt1 | contig 10180 bp, 6 predicted proteins | sample 13_EM_MG_FD_200266 | JGI IMG/M metagenome (GOLD analysis project Ga0307511, IMG submission 200266) | Populus trichocarpa ectomycorrhiza microbial communities from riparian zone in the Pacific Northwest, United States - 13_EM | ecosystem: Host-associated > Plants > Roots > Unclassified | place... | reverse complement strand
AGGTTGGATCAGGGGTTAAAGTCTGAGATGCGGCAAGGTGTTGAAAGGTTGGAAATGGGGCATAGAGGTAAGTGGTTTTATATGGTTTTGAGCTAGAATTCGGTTGAATTGTCGGTTCTATTCTGCGAATGCTGAGGCTCACGAGTACTCCCAGAAATCCTTCAGTCCATAGAAGATAGCGTTGGTGTTTTGACCACAAATTTGACGATAATGCCAACCAGATTCCGCGACAAGAACCACGGGGGCTCGGATATTGATGACGGTTAGTGCTTGGAATAGTACTTCCATAAGATTTTGCAGTGTATTCACACTCTAGATAGGATTTGGCAAGATATCCACATGGCTGTCCCCTTTAGACTTTTCCAACAAGCAAATCAATGTCCTCTCTCAGGGGTAAAAGGGACTGGAGTATGGATATTAGAGAATAGCCATTTCCGGAAATGGCTTTCAGGGCATGAGTCATGGCTCTTCTGCTGTGGAATGCGTATGTACTTAATCCTCTTAGTGATATATCACCTATGCTAACTAGGGTACCTTGGTATATGTAGCTGGAGCAGGAAAATCTGTCCTAGTGTAAGTTGTTCCTGACCAATATTGGTGGAGATTATCAATATGGGAATTTTACGAGAGTGCTTACTAGAGATTGGAAGCAGCTCGATGATTATCGATCATCTAACAAAAACAACAGACGCTACTACGGGGGTCATTGTTTTATACCTCAACTACAAGGATATCTCTACCCAAACACTACGTCACCTGATGGGCAGCATTGTATCGCAGCTAGCCGTATCGAAACCTGGCCACACGCTTCATGATCAAGCACAGATTTCGAGTGTACGAGAGGAGATTAAAAAGCTCCACCAAAAGCCGGGCAACCACAACAGACGGCCATCGGTCCGGGAACTGGCTGCTCTATTGGATAAATCGGTACTACCAGTTTACTCCACCGGTATCTAGTGGTAGATGCCCTGGATGAGTGCCACATGGCCCTGACGAATTCCTGACGGAACTATTTAAACTCATGGAAGCAAATTCTAATGTGAAGCTCTTGGCTACATCCCGTGATACTGGAAATATTAGGGAATGGTTTAAAACCCAAGGAGAATCCATTGAAATCCGTGCTCATGAGGAAGATGTGAGACACTACCTCCACGGGGAGGTTAAGAGGCCTAGGAAACGAGGAAGCCTACAGGGGATATCACAGCGCAACCCAGACCTCATTGAAGAAGTCATTGCTAAAATAGTCGAAAACGCGGATGGAATGTACGTACTGAGGCTCAATCTGAATTGGATCGATATAGCACAGGCTTTGCGTACTTGATCTAACATACTCCTCTCGTAGGTTCTTGCTGGCCAAGCTTCTCATGGACACGGTTGCATCAAAGCACAATGCAAGGCAAATCCGAGATGCCTTGGGGCACTTACCAGGCGGCCTTTCAGAAATGTACAACGTAACAATGGAGCGAATTTGCTGTCAGCAAGAGGAGGGGCGCAAACTCGCCTTAAATATTCTCATGTGGATTACTTGCAGCTTTCGGAGATTAACGTCCCAAGAGCTTCAATACGCTGTCGCGTTAGCCCAACAAGGCACCAGAGGCATTACCCCGGATGATATCACCGACATCCAGTTACTTCTAGAATGTTGTTGTGGCCTCGTGGTCTTGGATGAAAAGTGCGACACAATCCAGCTCATACATTACTCAGCACAGGAGTACTTTATGACGGCTCAACAAACCTATTTCCCAAACGCACAGACCGAGATTGCTTTGACGTGCATACGGCATCTTTCTTTTGATACACGTCCATGTTGGCTGGACGATTTCCTCATGGGAGACATGGATGCACAGTTCGAGCAAGAATTCCCTTTGCTTGAATATGCAGTACGGTTCTGGACTTTGCATGTCCGACGAGGAAGCGGGGAGTTTTTGACATCGCTTGTAATACATTATTTGTCACAAAGGGATAATGTTTTTGCGACTTTCTGGCTGGGGGAAATTTTTTTGGAGAGGGAATGGAATGGGACTTGGAGTGTCGATTGTCCACAGTCTGAATGCCATTACACAGGTTATCAATATAGGGAACAATGGCCCTCCTGGATGTCTGAGCCGGACTCGTATGAAAAGGAGGATGTCTTAAATAGCCATTACCACCGCGCGGCACTCACCCTGCATCTCGGATTAACAGACGTCTGGGCATATTATGAAGCACAAGGACTTGTGGGCAGAAATTCCATGCACCAACTCGGGGATGAGACAGACCCATATGAAGGCCCTAGTATCTGTGTGGCAAGTAGAGCTGGCGATGTACGGCAGCTGTTGTCGCAGGGTGTAGACCCAGAAAGTAATTTTATTTTTATTTTTACATATTCAGTACTCATATGCGACCCCGAGACCCAGAAAGTAAGTGTGATAGGGGCAGGACGCCGTTATGGTATGCAGCAGAAGCAGGGCACGAAAAGCTTGTGCACCTTGTTGTCCTTGGGAAACGCAGGCGCAAATGCGGCGGCACGTGATAGTCTTGGAGTGACACCCCTGATTGCAGCAGCAGGCGAGGGCCGTCTGAAGGTCGTCTAGATTTGATATGCAAGCAAGAGTGTCTTCAGACAATCAACCAAGGAGATGCAGGGGGCACAACTGCCTTGGCTACAGCAGCGTGGAAGGGACATGAAGCGGTAGTGAAGCTGCTGCTCATGATTCCACCACCTCACTGCGTAAACGCCTCGACTGTGGATGTTAGTGGGAGGACTCCATTGATGGGAGCAGCGTGCGCGAGCCCGAAGGTCGTAGAACTCATATTATTGCGGAGAGAGTGCATGAATACGGCAAATCATGTGGATAATACCGGGCGCACTGCATTGACCTATGCCGTGGACGCAGGCAACATAGAGCTTGTCAAGATACTCTTCAAAAAAATAGACGCTTCACTAGCTGACTGTGAGGGCATGACACTACTAATGCGGGCTGTAATCGACGAAGATAAGAAAATGGTACGCCTGTTGTTATCTGAGGAAGATTGCTTGGAAACGGTAAACCGTCAAGACAATAGGGGGCGTTCTGCGTTGCACTACGCGACAGCATCTGGCGACCAGATGATCGTGAGCATTCTCCTCTCTCTCAATAGTAATATGACCATTGTGCATACAAATGCCGCAGCTGTTGACGAGCAGGGGTTGACGCCGTTGATGGTTGCTGCCAGTCGAGGAGACTACAACATGGTGGCGCAGTTGCTCTCACGACGAGAATGTCTTGACACTTTAAACAGGCAAGATCTCGAAGGCTATACGGCACTGGCACACGCCGTGAGGGGTGTTAGCGCTTTGAGAACACCCAGACAATTGGGTCTGGAAGATCCGGAAGCATGCCCACAGCTAGTACCGGGGGGCGGCCATTACATGGTCATCCAATGCTTACTATCTCTGGAAGATATCAATGTGCACACTAGACACATTCATGTAAAGTATGGGGAGCAACTGGAAGTCACTCCATTGTTTCATGGGGTACTTGAAAATACGCATAGCATAGTTCAGCTTTTGCTATCTCACAGAGACCACGATGCGTGGAAGAATTGGTCTCACGGCTTTTCCGGAGGCGACAACACCAACAAATTTAATTACCTCTGGACAAATGTATATGCAACCGTGATAGCGATGGGCTGTAAGCCCACAATAGCCCAGCTCCATGAGGAATTTCTTGCTGGGTTATTGTCCTTTCTGAAAGGAATGCCTACAACTCCACCGAGTTTTTTTACCCTGGCCCTCGCTGATGTTACAGCGCTTGGGTCTTTGCGACTGGTTCGAATCATGTTGGAACCTTCCTCCGGAAACCATCCAGCCGATGGGTCGCGACATCTTTACGATCAGAATGTCGGGATTCATGCGTTGGTAGTTGCTATAGGACGGGGACATGTACATTTGGTTCGGGAGTTTCTTGGAATCCGCGAGCTTGATACCACTGTGGCTGATAACGAGTCTGGTTTTACCCCGCTCATGAAGGCTGTGTCAGAGGCCTCGCGATCAGCTAGGATGCACTCTCAAGAGATATTGGACATACTTCTTGCGCGCAAGGATTGCCGTGATTCTATCAACGTTCAGACGAAAATGGGTACGGCGCTATTGCTTGCGATTGGGCATAGGAGTATCACAGTGGTAAAGAAATTGCTCGCGGTCGAGACTATGAATGTTACCATAGTAGACGAGAGGGGCGATACTCCCCTCATAGCAGCTTGCCATATAAAAAATCTGGATATTGTTCAAGAACTGCTCATGCATGAGGAGTGTTTGCAAGCAATTGATGTGAAAGATTCTTCTGGCAATACTGCCCTGTCAATCGCGAAGCGCAAAGGCTATAGGGGGATCGTCAAAGCCTTGGTGCATGCTAGAGCCAGGAATACGGTCGACTACGAGTTGATGGTAGGTCAGACGTTTTCTGTCTTTATGGGGAAGTTACTAATACCGAGTGTACATGTAGGAGGTTATAGAGATAGATTAAAGCCGGTAATGGTGAGGGGTTTGACGAATTAGTTGGAAAAGCGAGCTATATCGGGACCGGGGGGGCACAATGCTTCGGACGTTACATATGTAGCTGTAAGATTACGGGGTTATAAGCGGAGGAATTTTGAGAGAGAGAGAGAAATATAGATGTATTCGTCAAAGCTATGTAGAGATCGCTATAGTATGGATGCTATGGTTCTACTGCCTTGGTCCTCCTTATTTCCGCCAGCGAATTCCAGCTCTTTTATCCTTTCCGACATATCCAAATTGTCTCCATTCGGTCGCCCTTTTTAGCCCTACATACGAAATTGTCCCCATTCCTACTATGATCGACAATGCTTATCCCCGTGATCCTGTGCCCCTGCGAGAGTATTTTCCTACAGTAGCTAGTTGTAGCCAGTATAGTATCATCGAATGGGACAGGATATCAGTTAAATATCCATAGGCTTTGCAATCTGGCGAGATCATTTATATGCACGAAATAAGCCCTCTTGTCGACACAGCCCGCGCCAGTTGAAGGAGCATGGAGGGAACTGACCCTTCCAAGAGAAAGCAAGAAAGAGAGCATATAAATTTTCGATAAATCCTGTCCTCGACAGTTACCAAACTTGTTCATCTCTAAGACTTTTGAGTCCTGAGTTTACATTTATTCCTGAGAGCACATGATAAGAGATCATTGGCATGGAAAATGGCCTCTTCCGGGGGGCTTGTGCCAACCAGACTAGGAAAATGGTAGTTTCTATGAATATAAGGGACCCGATGAAAAGTCACCTGTGTAGCGACTTGGTAGTAATCGGCGCAACACCATGATATAGTCCACTTCCGGAACCGCAAAATTCAGGTATTAATTAATAAATTGGTTGAAAACCGAGGCGCAGTCATAGTGAATATGTGGGAATCATATTATTAGGTGTGAAGTAATGGAAGGTAGGAATGGCATTACTTTGTCCACTATAATCTGGGGGTGGGTATCGTTGCTGTAGATATACTTAACGTAAGAAAAATATATTTAATAATGTTCTGACCGATACGCCAATCTTGACGATTTGGCAATCGGGCGCTATTTACAGTATCGGTTGACCGAACCACCAATTGCGCACAGACTGTCGTTAGCGCGACCGATTCACCAATATTGCTGAATAGTTCAACCGAACCACCAAGAAATGCATGCAATAAGTGATGCATGCAGCATAAATCTATTGCTAGATCGTTCAACCGAACCACCAATAAATGCATGCAGTCGGGCTATGATAAGTGACGCTTGCAGCATAAATCTGTTGCTGAGTCGAACCACGAATAAGTGCATGCAACCGGACTACAATAAGTTACGCGTGTAGTATAAATCTATAGATGAATTGTGCAACCGAACCACCAATGACTATATATAACATAAACGGAAAGAGACGAATATGGCATGGGAATGTATCCCCAGGTGGCAATCCAGCAGGATGATCTAGCCCCTCGACCGTTCCAGTTGCCCCCCAACTTTCGTTAAGTCCTGGCATAGTTTACATTAATAAGCTCATAACTAGAGTGCTATAGCCAGCGAGTGGCAGCAAATATACATAGTTCAGGTATCAGGATGTATACGAGTAGTTCGGGCAGCATTATAACATTAATTAGCCATGACCTGTGTTGCAGGTAATAGAAATATCCTTAAAGTCATTAGTAAAGATCTGGAGGAGAAGGGATTGGCAGTTCGGTTGGGCAACCCATTCGGCAAAGGAGGGATTGGCAGTTCGGTTGGCCAACCGATTCACCAATTTTCCATATTTGGCAATATATTTAATGCGGCAATTACTTGCTAGTCTTCCCTTATTATCAGTAAGCCTTTAAGTTATTAACCATTGATGAGTAGTACTTAATACATTCGAGGCTGCTATTATCTGGTTCACAATGTGTACTATCGTATCACTTGCAGCACAGGTAAGCTCATAGATCATGCATTGTTCTAACCCACTCACTAATAGATAATGAGGCCTCAGGTAATAGAAACATATATGTATATTATTAGTCAAAAGAGAGCCTCAGAGGGTCTCAGATGTATTAAGTACTACTCATTAATGGTTAATGACTTAAAGGCTAACTGATAATAAGGGAAGACGAGTAAGTAATTGCCGAATTGAATATATTGCCGAATACGGAAAATTGGTGAGTCGGTTGGCCAACCGAACTGCCAATCCCTTCGATTGCCGAATTGGTTGCCCAACCGAACTGCCAATCTTATGTTCTACAGTGCTGCCCGAACCACTCGTATACATCCTGATACCTGAACTATGTATATTTGCTGCCACTCGCTGGCTATAGCACTCTACTTATGAGCTTATTAATGTAAACTATACCAGGTTTCCTATTTGATATCACCTGCATCGCCGGTGATGCCAGGACTCAACGAAGGTTTTGAACGGGGGGCAACTGGAACAGTCGAGGGGCTAGATCATCTTGCTGGGTCGCCACCTGGGGATGCATTCCCATGCCATATCCCAGATACTATGCGTGTGAGTAATGAGTTGATAAAAACTAAAAATAAAATGATGCCAGAACTTTTAATATCTGCTGCATGTAATGTAGTCCAGGCATAAATGCTTACTTTTACACATACAAATTCGTCTCTTTCCTTTTATGTTATATATAGTCATTGGTGGTTTGGTTGCACAATTCAACTAGAGACTTATGCTGCATGCGTCACTTATCATAGCCCGACTGCATGCATTTATTGGTGGTTCGGTTGAACTATTCAGCAATATTGGTGAATCGGTCGCGCTAACGACAGTCTGTGCGCAATTGGTGGTTCGGTCAACCGAACTGAAAATAGCGCCCGATTGGCCAATCGGTCAGAACAACAATAACATCTATAAGTGCTGGAGTTCAGGGTAAGTAGCATAAAACACCCTAAGATTAAGTCTGAGGTATACGTCGGTGTATTTACTATAACTTCCGTAGCCAAGTTAAACTGCTGACATGGATAGATAATTAAGCGAGATTTTGCTTAATACCTCATATCCTCATAAATTGGTCACCTATATCTAATCAATGGAGACAAAGCTATTGCTATTATCCTGTCTTGCGTGCTCAGAACATTCGGAAGTCTTCGTAATTATAGAGAATACATATTCCTTTATAATTACTGAACGCCTGCTATAGGGTGGGAATATATCGATTACACTTCCACTTTATCAGATCTGGGAGTAGATATTACATATTTTCGTGATCTTGTATTTTCTACAGGTCTGTACAGAATTCTATTGTAAAGGTGAGTCTGTGGCTATAACTATGGACCGCTCCAGGGAGCGCATTGCGTAGACTATAGCTCGTGGGCATAGGGAGAGTTTCGAAGGATACTAGAATATAGGACGTTGCGTACAAAGAACGATATAAAGGGGAATTAGGGAGGTATTTTATACACACTAACCCTCGGAGACTAGATTGGTATTTACTTAGTAGTTGTCTTCATGTCCATCTACTATTGAGTACATTATATTAAATTCCTTATTTGCATCTTAGAAGCAATTAATGAATCATAAGCTAGTCTATATATTATTTGTGTATGGCATGGCATCTAATACCTGAATGTATGCACCATATTCTTGGAACTATTTTCTTGTGCACTTCCTTTCAGCTTTGTCATTTTGGGGCACCTTGTGAGACCTTTATTTAGTTCAGATCTAAGAAGCCAGCATACTCGTATATTATACTAGACTATCGCTGTTGTGGATAAATACCCGCTTTCGAAGAGTTCGACGCATACTTAATCCAAGCTAATGATTCAATTCCCTACATTACTATGGCCACGTATTTATTCTGTATTTTAATACTCACCAGTCGTACTTAACTGGGGCACTTCTAGATATGCGAAGTGTCAATAGATTCCTGTACCTCATTGAATATGGGACGAATTGGAAAAGAATAAAGCATTGAATCCCCAAGAGATAGGATCTAGACGGTTGGCCCTGCTGAACAGCCTACAGGCTTTCTTTATCCCCGACCTAAAGGAATATCCATGCTAGAGGATCTGAGCTGGCAAATTAAAAAAAAGGAACAACCCACAAAAGGAAGAATCCGCCACACCAGGATTCTCCGTCCGCAGCAAATTGGCACTCAACCTGCTAGTCTCGATCAGAGTAGTAATCGTCTGGTGTAGCCTGGTTGGTCTGGTGCCATTATTAGCGTTTTCTTAGGCCACTTTTTAGTCGCTGCTGAAAGTAGCAATAGCGTAGATACCATCGCTACCACCAATCGGACGAATTTGTATCGCCGCAAAAGATTGAGAAGGTGGGCCGCTTTTAATACAGAACCCTTGGGGGCAATGACAGCGGGATATGCAAGTATGTCAGGCATGCGCCTCGAAGCTGAAGAAGCTGAAGATTCGTATGAAATAGGACAAATAACTTAAACCCAACCTCAACCATGCTTAAAATTGTTGCGCCACATACTTCTTGTTGTGATCATACCCCCCGCTCATATTATACCTTATGACCAGTTATCTGCTCCCAAACCTAGGCTCTGTTGCATACTACATGAGCTCCCTCCATCATACCATCAATTGCCGGGTACCTCCAGACTGGGTACCTAAAGCTTCCTCTTGACCCCACAAGACGAGCCTCAAGGCGCCCTCAAAAGAGGCCGACATAGACATTATCTCACTACTTATTCTCTACAGAGTCGCCTTGCTAATTAGACATAAATCATCTGGGTGACATCATAATTTTCATTATCTCATAAATCATTCTCCTTGGGAGGGTTCTAGGACCCAAGCTCCGCAAAGCCATATCTGGATCCTCCAAAGCACAAAATCTACCCTTCTATAGTCAACGGAATCTAGCAAATCCTCTGAATCTTCTGAATTGTCACGGCGCAGGAAGGTCAAGGGCGAGGGATCGAGGGCGGTGCAAGGGATCGGGTGTATGCACCGGATTGGGGCAGTACAGGCAGTACAGGCAGTGCAGGCAGTGCAGGTTGCATGATGGGCTGAGTGGTGGGACGGGCTGCAAGAGTCAGCCGGTGATCGAGTCATAGAGTGGGGGGTTACGGAGGGTAGAGTCATGTTGGGAATTAGTCATTGGAATATTCGGGCTGGTAGGTGAGAAAGGATCTTTATGGGGTCGTGGTCTATAAAAGATCCGCCCACGCTCTCAGTTATACTCTCCTTCTTCACACAAGGTCCTGTATTTACTCTAGAATACGAGCTTTTGCTATTAGTCCCACCAGTCCACGAGTCATTAGCCCCCGGCGCTCCCTGGAGTCACTCATATCCCACGTACCAGCCCCAGCCCGTTACATGAATCCAGCGAATCCAGCGAATCAATCATATGGTTGAAGTCAATCGAAATTCACCAGAACAATTCAGATAACAGTAGAAGCTTTTCCTATATCAATCTCAAAGACCAACCTTAACCTGTATCCCTAGCTCGTCAAGCGTGCATAGGGAGGCAGTCGCACGGAAATATGGCTCCAAACACAAATACCCCGTTGAATTCCACACAAACTCTGGTACCGAACATAATTACCTTTTAAATCTAGTTGAAGACCGTATAAAACACACCTCTCAATTCTTATTAAGAATGTGGAGTCATAACCTCATACTAACCACAAGGCCCAGAGATCAGCACTGATGTAACGTATTTGACGGGGATCCGGCGCACTTCCGGGATGCATGTATTTAATTGTTAAAAAATCGAATTATAATGCAGA